>Ga0164311_10001652_pt1 | contig 11126 bp, 8 predicted proteins | sample GuaBasSedimGuay2_FD_121796 | JGI IMG/M metagenome (GOLD analysis project Ga0164311, IMG submission 121796) | Subseafloor sediment microbial communities from Guaymas Basin, Gulf of California, Mexico - Guay2, Core 4569-9, 9-12 cm | ecosystem: Environmental > Aquatic > Marine > Hydrothermal vents...
CCGGCCATATCTCTAGACATATTCGACACGAAAATTAGGCTCGCGAAAGCCGTTAGGCTGGCGTATCAGGATGTGCTTGATAACCCTCCAGAATGGGCGAGAATGTGTGTTGAAAAGTACGGGGCTGACATGGTTAACCTCCACTTGGTCAGTATAGACCCCCTCATCGAGGATACTCCACCCAGCAAGGCAGCTGAAACGGTGGCTGAGGTATTAGAGGCTGTAAGCGTTCCGCTCTGTATAGGGGGATGCGGAGACCCTGTTAAAGACTTGAAGGTCTTCAAGAAGATAGCTGAGGACTTCAAAGGTGAGAGGCTGCTGATAAACTCTGTAACACTTGACATGGACATCGCAAAGGCTGGTAAGATGATCGGGGAAACCGGGCATGCTGTCATAGCATTCACATCGATGGACTTGAACCATGCTAGAGAGCTGAACAGGAAGCTTTATGATTACGTTCCTAAAGACAGCATTGTCATGGACACCACAACAGCAGCACTCGGGTACGGGCTTGACTACGCATTTACAATCATGGAAAGGGCGAGACTCGCAGCATTAATGGGAGATGAGGAGCTGCAACATCCAATATCATCTGGGTCCACGAACGCCTGGGCGGCGAGGGAAGCTTGGAAGGCGCTTCCACCCCAGTGGGGAGACAAGCTTCTCAGAGGGCCATTGTGGGAGTCCGTCACAGCCTTAACCCTCCTCCTTGCAGGAGTCGACTTCTTCATGATGATGCACCCTACTGCGGCGAAGACCGTGAGAACGGTAATAGACTCGCTCTCAAAGAGGATCGAAGAGATACCAAAAGATGTAATATATGACTGGATAACAGCCGAGGTGTAGGGAATGTCGATAAAGAGAGTAAGCCCGATGGATATTTACAAGCTCCTACCAAGAACGAACTGCGGAGAGTGTGGAGAATCAACTTGCATGGCATTCGCAATAAAGCTAGTGAACATGGAAGCAGTAGTAGAGCAGTGCAAGCCCCTACTAACCCCGGAGTACAAGTCAGGCTACGACCAGATAAAGTCGATATTAAAGCCTGCCGTTGCAGAGGTCACAGTAGGAGTTGGGGAGAATGCTGTTAAGATAGGCGGAGAATACATAATGTACAGACACGAACTCACCTACCTTAACCCCACCCCGATAGCTATAGACATCCCGGACACCATGCCCGACGACGCCGTAGTAGAGAGGATAAGAAAGGTTGAAAGCTTGAAATACAACTACATAGGAAGGGACATAATGCTTGACATGTTCGCCGTGAGATGCACAAGCAACGACCCAGAACTCTTCTCCAAGACTGTTAAGCTCGTTACTAACCGGACAAGCTGGCCCCTGGTACTCTGCAGCTTGAACCCGAAGGCTATCGAGGCGGCTCTCAAAGCCGTAGCGGATCAGAAACCCCTGGTATATGCTGCGACCGTTGATAACTGGTCTGAAATGATAGATCTTTGCCTAAGGTATAAGGTCCCGTTAACATTGCTGTCCCACGACCTTGACAAGCTTGTATCCCTTGCCAAGACGGCCACGTCTATGGGACTTGAGGAGATAGCTCTCGACCCAGGCACGCTCCCCAAGGAATATCTAAGTCATAGCTTAAACGCGTACACAATGCTTAGATGGAGGGCATGCAAGGAGGGGTACGAGCTTGCTGGGCACCCACTTGTAGGGTCCACGGTTACGACGTGGCTACTGGTAGATGGAGACAAGAATGAGAAGAGCTGGTGGGAGGCGTGTACAGCCGCCAACCTAATAGTAAGGTTTGTAGACCTGATAATAATGCATAGTATTGAAGGATGGGCTATACTGCCCCTGCTGATCCTCAGAGACAACATATACACCGATCCGAGAAAGCCTGTCTCGGTAGAGCCCGGGCTCAGAGTTATAGGAGACCCAGATGAGAACTCGCCAGTAATGTTCACCACAAACTTCGCCCTAACATACTACACTGTACTGTCGGATCTTGAGGCAGCGAAGATAAACTGCTACCTCCTCGTAGTGGACACGGAAGGCTTGTCTGTTGAAAGCGCCGTAGCCGGGAGAAAGCTCACGGCAGACCTCGTAGCGGAGGCGCTTAAGGAGTCGGGAGTTGGAGATAAAGTTAAGCACCGGAAGCTTATAATTCCAGGCAGAGCCTCAAGGCTATCAGGCGAAATAGAAGAAGTTTCAGGATGGAAGGTCTTAGTGGGCCCTCTGGACTCCTCAGGAATACCAAAGTTCCTATCTGAAAAGTGGCCCGGAGAAGACTGATGACCATAGTAATATCGGTTTCAGGCAAAGGAGGAGCTGGAAAAACAACCCTAGCAACCCTGCTTCTAAAAACCTTACTCGAAGAAAAGGTTGAAGGAGACATCCTCGTAGTGGACGCCGACCCCGCCACAAACCTTCCAGACGCAATCGGGGTCGAAATCGAGAAAACCGTTGGATCCATGGCCACACTCCTGAAAAAAAGGATAGAGGAAAGAAGCCTTCCCCTTGAGGTTTCAAAGTCAGAGCTTTTAGAGGCATGGGTGTTCGAGACCCTGGTTGAGCTGCAGGATTTTGACATGCTTGTAATGGGGAGAACAGAGGGTGAAGGCTGCTACTGCTACGTGAACAGTGTCCTATCAAGGATTCTCGACACGATAGTAGAGAACTATGATATAGTATTGATGGATATGGAGGCAGGCTTGGAACACATAAGCCGGAGAACAGACCATGATGTGGACAAGATGATAATAGTCACGGACCCATCCAAGATGGGGCTGAACACGGCGAGAAGGATTAGAGATCTCACGGAAGAGGTTCACATAAACGTGAAAGAGATATACCTTGTCGGAAACAAGTTTAACGAGGATCTATCCGGGATATTGAAGGATGCAGCCGCCAAAATGGGTGTAAAATACGGAGGATACATCCCCTACGATCCAAACATCGAAAAATATAACATACAGGGAATCCCATTGTTAAAGCTACCGTCGGACTCACCCTCCGTAGCCGCAGTGCACAAAATAGCCAAGAGAACTGGCATACTATAAACTAACCCCCAATCTTTTATATACGGTTTTGGCTAAACTTTCATCTCCCAAACCATGGCTGACTGTTAGTTCTAGCAAAATATTAAACGGTTCCGATGACTTTATATTAGGGGAATCCTATGTGCGAGTATAAGGTGTATGTAAGGGACGAAACAGGTACCGAAGAGATGGTGGGAGAGGACATCGTTGTTGCAAGAATAGATGGGGGAATAGTTGTCCTGAAGGATGTGATGGGATTTGAAAAGAGACTTGAAGACGCTATCATACGTGAGGTCAACGTTAACAATGAAACTATCACCCTTGAAAGGTCAGGCTTAATATCACCCTTTATGGAATTCTTAGAGGCCTACAGAAAGTATAGGCAGGGCGGGGGAATAGAAGAAGCCAAGTCTGCATGGAAGAAGCTTTTAGAAGCCGGAAATAAGATGTTCTCCAATGTTTAACCTGCTTACCGCTTAGTGCGAACCCATCATAGCGGTCTTATTCCTTATTTTTCTGCTTGCCTCCCACCAGGTTGGAAACAGTTCCTTCTTCCCTGGGAGGAAGTAGGCAGCTGTATATTCATCCATGAAGTCGCTATCCTTTAGAAGGTCTATGTATGCTATGTTCCGTGCAACATCCTCAGCTATTTTACGGTAGGATTTAGACACAAGACTTAGGTACGCCCCAGCAACAGAGCCGTTCCCTATATATTTAACCTCGGCGTTTGGGAACTCGGGTATAAGCCCTATTGCAATAGCACTATTAAGGTTAAGGTAGCTCCCGAACGCTCCGCATATAAATATCTTCTTCACATCGTAGACTGTAAGGTTCATCTTTTTAAGTAGTACCCCAACAGCGGCGCATGCGGCAGCCTTAGAATCTATTAGGTTTGCAATGTCCTTCTCAGTTATAACGATGTCTCTTCCTATCTCGGTCTCCTCTGCTGGCACTACCACGTACTCATAGCCGTCTTCACCCTCCCTTATATACTCGCTTGTAATCTCACGGTTAATTTTCCCAAGCCTGTCAACTATTCCGTTGGTGAAGAGTTCACTAAGCGTGTCTATCAGGCCTGAGCCGCATATGCCCTTAGGCTTCCCTCCTCCTATAACTGTATACTTCGCCTTCAAGGTTTCAGGGTCTATCTTAACGCTGTCAATCGCCCCTTCAACGGCTCTTATTCCAAAGCGGATGCCCCAGCCCTCGAATGCTGGGCCGGCAGCAGCTGTGGTAGCTATAAACCATTCCTTATTGCCCATGATAGCTTCAACGTTTGTTCCTATATCTATTATTATGCAAATGTCATCCTCCTTGAAAATTCCTGAGGCCAGTATGTCTCCAATAGCATCTCCACCTAGAAATCTTCCCGCTGACGGAAGCAGGTAAACCTTGGCTTTCTCGTTCACTTTTAAGTCGATAACTGCAGCGTCTATTGTAACAGGATCCGTAGGAACACGTGTCCCCGGGTCAAGCAGGGGCTGAGCGTTGATACCTGCGAAGAGATATGTCATCACAGTGTTTCCACCTGCCACTACATCATATATGTTTCTCCAGCTAATACCATGCTCGGCCATGAGCCTCGAAATCAGATCATTTATCGTCTCTACAGCCGCCCTCTGTACAGCCTTAGCTCCGTCCTCCTTTTCAAGGGTGTAGCCAACCCTTGAAACTATGTCTTCACCATATATCAGCTGCCTGTTGTAGTCTGATGCTTTACCGATAATCTTTCCATTGTTTAGGTTAACCAGGTAAGCAACTATCTTTGTCGTTCCAATATCAACAGCTAGCCCGTAATTTTCATCTACCGTGTTGCTGCATTCAAAATCTAACAGTTCAACATTGCTATCCCAACGTCTATAGGCAAGCGAAACCCCCTGGGATCCGCATTCGGGAGACTTCTCTACAGCCTCCTTAACCATCTCGAGAGGAATACCAAGGTCACCTGGCTTATGGAGAATGCTTGAAATTTTATCTGCAGGCAGGTAGATCTTTCCAACCAGGGGGTCAAGCTCCACTTCAGGTACCAAAGCGTCGGAAAGGATCCTCTGACCCTCAAGCCTACTCTCAGGTGGAATGAAGATCTCACAGTCAGAGTTTACAAGGGACAGGCATGCAAGAACGTATCCGGCCTTTAACTCCTCCTCCGTGAGAAGCTTCTCCTTTGGATTGTAAATGAAGTCTACACTTCCCTTCTTAATAATCACTTTACACTTTCCACAGTTACCTTTCCCGCCACAAATGCTTCTAATACTAATTCCAGAGGATATGGCTGCATCAAGGAGGTTTACGCCCGGGCGGACTTTTACACGCCTACCAAAGGGCTGAAAAGTAATAGTAACCATCTTTTCCGATTGATTCAATTAGAGGCACCTCTATAATATTGAGATAATACACATTATATAGTAGACCAGCATTGTTAATAATTTATCTCAGATAAAGCCCTATCAATCCTAAACCATAAAAAGAAGATAGTCCATCCATCGACATATATCTGGAGCATGCACCGCATCTTATAAAATTTAAGCAGCACTGTTGGATCTTTATCCCACTATTACTGTAATGAGACTTCTAACAGCTGGCTAGCCGTCCTAACCCTCCTAACAATAAGACTTAAGATTAATATTGAGACCACAATCAGTATAGCATCCTCAGCAAAAGAGTCTAACGCCCCCATAATGAACAGAGCCCGAAGTGAGTCTGCGTCCAACCCGAAAAGCTTGTAAACACCTAGAGGAACAAGTATTGTAACTCTCACCATAGCGTCAACAGTCACAGCTATAAAGCCCGTTAAAGCCACCCTAGCCGTGCTATGCAGTCGTTTACGAATATTCTTCAATACGCTAAGAATAAGAGACGCCAACAAAGCAAAGTATATGTCTATAAGGGTCCAAGGAGGTAGCTGCCTCCCCGCGGGATGAAGAAAGAACAGGATCAACATAAGGGACAACATTGCAAGCGACGTCTTATAGTCTCCACGCCATGACTTGGCAGCAGCAAATACACCCAGCGTTTCGGCGGGGACGCCAAACACGAAAGAATAAAGATCTGGAATGAATATTGCTCTCCCGAGGGTTGACCCAACCAGGGCAGCTAAAGGGCCGGCCACAGGGCCGAGGATAGCTGCTTCAACAGGCTCTATATATAGAGACCACCTCCTCCAGGGCCATTCTACAAAACAGAGAATTGCATGGAGCGACGCAAACACCGCAGCATACGCATAAAGCTTAGCCTTACTCACATCCCTATCGAACACCCAGATACTTTAAAGGATTCCTCAAATTAGCGGCTACTTAGCCCAGACGACTTCTTAACCTACAGCTCTGTCTACCGCTTCTCTGATTAGATATTGAGACTTGTGCAGTATTGTATCCTCCAGTTCGGGATCCATCTGCATACTTGCAAGGCAAGGATAGACGTGGTGTGCCTTGGCAAGCTCTTCCCACAACCCTTCTCGGGGATTGACGTGTATCCCCACTAGCCTCTCTGCGATAAACCATGTTGAACCACATGGCGCCCCTCTCAACACTTCAACGCTCTTTATTACACCGTTTTCTACCCTGATCTTTAGGTTTGGCCTTCCAAAGTGCCTGGCGAACATGTCTATCACCGGGTCTCCGATCTCTTCAAGGCTACATAGGGGCTTCGGAAACGCATAAGCTACCACTAGACGTTCAAACTCACCTATTAACTGCCTTTTCAAGCCTGGTGGAACCCATGAAGGATCGTCTACGGCTATTATTACGGCTTTGGCCTTGCACCTCTCAGCTATCATAGGTACTGTGGCCTGCAACTCGCTAGGTAGCCCTAGGGATAGTATGAGGTCACATTCCGGCGGATTGCTAGGAAGGTACCTGTCAAGTTCTGGAGTCTCGTCTAAAAGTATGCTTGCAGGTGGAACCTCTTCAAATTCGTGGACACCGTAGATCCAATGAGGGAAACCCCTGACTGCTATGTTCTCCACGATCCGCCTTCCATACTTCTGGTCTTTCATTATCAGGAAAAATATTTTGATATCCCGCTCAGACATAATCTCCACTACTATTTCCATAATATTCGCAAAAATTTTATGTTCAAAACTCATGGTGTAAAACAGGTTGATATTCGAAGGAGACTACATAGAAGATAGATTCAAAGCCATATTTGACGTTCGAGGATTCTTACACCCGCCAGGCGCCGTTATAGCCTATCCCAAATACGTTCCATCAGCCCAGGGGGAAAGGACAAGGGAGGGCCGCAAATACAGGAGGATCTACAATCTGACAGAGCGAGTAAGGTTTCTAGAAGAAAACCATCCCCAATACCTACGACAAGATCCCTACCTGGGAATGGTCGTCCCTTCAATCCCGCTAGAGGAAATTGTAAGGGTTTACAAGCCTAGAGAAGGGTTTGCAAAGCTAAAGTCAAGCGGCAAGCTGTCCAGACTGGCGTCCAAAGCTTTAACCCTTGTTAGAATGTTGAGCTATGAGTCCAGCGTTGACACCAGATGCTTCGGGATCTCTGGCTCCTTGCTCCTCGGTCTTGAACAGCCATCCTCAGACATCGACATAAACGTCTACGGATACGAAAACTGTTGGAGAGTATTCAACACAATAGCCACCCTTAGACGTAAGGGGAAACTCCAACCTCTAACATACAAAATGCTTGAGAAGATCTATAGGATGAGATCAGCACACAGGCATGTAGATTTCAAGGAGTTCTGCCTATCAGAGTCTAAAAAACTATTCCAAGGAGCCTATCAGGGGTTTGAATACTTCATAAAGTTCATACTCGAACCATCAGAGTACAGATGGAGGTACGGCATGGTAAAGTTCAAGAGGCTAGGAAAAGCCACTGTAGAGTGTACAGTAACAGACGATAGATACTCAATATTTACACCAGGCTGGGCAACGGTTGAAAGCAACCACGAGGAAATCTTAGAAGTTGCATGGTATCGAGGAAGATTCTGCGGAGCCGCCAGGCTAAACACAAAGCTTCAAGTCAAAGGAATCCTAGAAGAGGTGGAAACATGTAGAAAAAGCTACAAGAGAATAGTAGCAGAGCATATTAAAAGAAGAGGATAGGAGAAACGGCGTCAGGTGACCCTCTGATCCTCATCGGCCCATCAGCTAGGTCATCTGTGACTCATCATCCTAGAACTATAGAGAACACGATTTATAATAACATTTTTGCCTCACAATGTTTTGTGAGTTCCAGGGCATCGACCATTCGTCTATATCTTTTATTCCCACCCTTTATTATAGGGACAAGGGCTATATTTCACGAGGTTTTATGAAGGCTAAGACTCTGTTAGTATGCTCTGTAGCATTCATCGTCTCCTTCACCGCTTCCTTCCTGTTTTTGCACAGGTTGTCAAGGAAAGGTGTTAATGTACACAATGCGAAACAGTGGGAAGTGTACTACTCAGGTTTTACAATCAATGTTGAGGAGTTCTACGTGGAAAACCCGACTACTGGCGACCTTCAGAGAGTTAAAGTCTGTTATCGAAATGATGTTAGTAGCCCTCCAGCCATAATATTTGTTCCAGGCAGGAATGGTGACATGCTCATCTTTGAAAGGCTTAACCAAACTTTATATGCGGCTAGCAAAGGTTTCCTTACAATTACATTTGACCCTCTGGGTAGAGGACTCAGTGAAGGGCAGCCCAACGACTATGGCAGGAAGGATCAGGCAATACTGAAAGTGTTGTATGACATAGCCCTGGAAAGGGGAAGCAGGAAGGCAGGGTTTGTAAGCATGTCGTTCGGCATAGCAATGGTTTCAGGCTTTCTCGCAGATTACGATCTCCCAGTGGAGTTCTGGGTCGACTGGGAGGGGCCATGTGACAGGATCTTCGCCCAGTGCTACTGCGGCGAGTTCCCCAGTAGAGAGGCTTTTAGAAGGGCTTCTGACAAGGAGCTGGATGAAGCGAGGGCTAGAATAATTAAGAAGATAAAGTCCGGGTTCCAAGGGCCGAGGGGGAGCTGCTATGACAATGAATATTGGGCTGAGAGGGAAGTTGTGGAGCTGATAAAAAAGGCCGACCCACGCAACCTGAAGTATTATGTAAGACTCCAGAGCGACGTTGACCATGTACAGCCGAACTACGACCATTCAATAATGATGATTAACACTATGGTTAGCCTGGGCTTCAATGCAAGACTAAACTATGGCCCTTGGAACCTTACGTACTCCAGGGAAAGCATCCTCCCATTCCTGTACCCTAGGGAACCAGAGGCTGAAGCAGTAATACGTGCTATTAACATAGTGTATCAGCTATTGAACCAGCAGGAGAAACCATATCCCATATATGTCACCATTGTGATGCATAATGAGGAACCACCAACCAATCCGAACTTTGCTGACGACAAACAGGTTTACCTAGAGTCACGCAACCTACTGGTTAAGTTTTCAAACCTACTAGCAAAGTATGACGTGCCTATGGACTGGCAGTCTGAATGGTGCTTTCTAGAGGCAGTAAGGAAGTACGATCAAGGCGATGTGACCGCTAACACCGACGGGCTGAACGTTGTCCAGTACCTTAACATGCTTGGATTTTCCATTGATCCCCATGCGCATGAGACAAAGTATAACTATGCCGATGTTGCCACACTAATAAGGCTTTTAGGCGTGGAACCTTCCAGTGTTGTCGGAGGATTCCTGTACTACCCGCCTGACAACGAGCAGGGATGGGAAAAGTTTAGAAAACCTATCGAGGGCGTAATATTCCCTAATGGGAGGTGGACTGGCAGGATACTGTGGGGGGCCTCTACAAAGTGGCATAAGGGGGTTGACCTCCTCGCATCGGGCGTCTGGAGGCCGAAGGATAGGTACCATTTTATCCAGCACGACCCGGAGCAGCCTCTAATCTACATTGGCTCTTACAGGAGGGAGCTGCAGATCCTAGGAGGTGTGCCTGAGCTTGTATGGCTTGTAGAGGAAGGTAGGCTTGAGCCAGGGAGAATGTATACTGCTAGTGTCTTTGTGGCTCAGATGAGCCTGTCTGACGAAATGATTAGGAAATTTGAGGAGAATGTTCTTATCCCGCTGAAAAAGTATGAGGAGCAAGGCTATGTAAGGTTTGCAACCCTGCCAGAGATAGCTGAGATATGGATCAAAGAATATGATGGTATTCCATGCATTTGGCTCCCTGAAAACCAGGCTAAGATAGTTTACTCTATGTTCCCCCGCTATAGTAATTTACTCTTATTTTCATTTGTAAATAGATTCGGATTCTTAAAACTATATATTTACCAAGCAATATATTTGTAAGTAAATTCCAAAAGCCTCTCACGGATGGTGAACAATGAACTACTACAGGATTTCACGGTACAGCGAGATACTAGTCAACTCTGTGAGGCTACTACTCCTTACAATCCTGCTTGTTTCGTCATATACGATCTTTCTGATTGCCAGCTCTACCATTGAAACCGAAAGTTACGGGCTAGACGTCTCTATAGGCGGGGGAAGAGGCATTGTAGTTCTAGCATGGATTAACGTCACAAATAACGGTTTTCTACCTGTCAAAGCCTCCTTCAGCATGACTGTTGAGAATAAGGCTTTAAACTTTACAGGGTATGGTTCAACCACTGCAGTGGTTGAGCCGGGTGAAAGTAGGATCTTAACTGTAAATTTAAGCCTGCCAAATAATAGCCTCCTAACATACCTATCTTGGGCCTCTACGACTATGTACAAATTTAGGATAGACTTTTATGGGCCATTGAGTATCATGGAGGCATCTCTTGAAGCTAGCAAGGGAGAGACAGGTGGAAATAGTTTGAGATGTAAGTCATACGCGTCTCATGGGGTGTCAGATAGATTAGACAATATGGAAATCTTATTTTATAACCTATTTTTCCCGGTAGCTCTCCTAATCAATCTGGCATCCTTTAAGGCAGGGTTGAAAGAGTTGACTACCATCATAGTTGGGCTTCTAAGAAACAGGGTTTTTAGACATGTACTCTACACTATACTCTACGTTGCAGCTGGCTGGATTGCCCTATACGCTTTACACCAAGCCCCGGAGTGGGTATTACAGGCTCTTGAGCTTTTGGGCTTACCTTGCGGCAACCTAAAGGTTGGAGTCTCGCTATTTTCCATATTTTTAGCGATGTTATCTCTGATAGGCGGGTTTACAGTTGATAG
>Ga0164311_10001653_pt1 | contig 11124 bp, 8 predicted proteins | sample GuaBasSedimGuay2_FD_121796 | JGI IMG/M metagenome (GOLD analysis project Ga0164311, IMG submission 121796) | Subseafloor sediment microbial communities from Guaymas Basin, Gulf of California, Mexico - Guay2, Core 4569-9, 9-12 cm | ecosystem: Environmental > Aquatic > Marine > Hydrothermal vents...
CTAGAGGTGTTAAATGCCCTAACCCTGACTGTAATGGGCTGGTTCCCATAATTCATGGAACAAGGTTGCGTCGAAACGGACCTTACATCAATTTCCAGTTCAATAAAAAAGAGAAGAAATTTAGGGTGAGCGTTGCCGACGAAGAAACTGAATTCGAGAAGCTTAGGTGCCCATATTGCGGTAGGCCCTTCATCAAGGATGAGGTGTTTAATCAGTGGGTATCCAAACACAAGGAAATACTAAGGATAGCATTAGAGGGTGACGTGGAAAAAGCCAAAGACCATGTTGATGCGTTAATCCGAACTCACATCCTCCTTCTAAAGAAGATTAGAAGAGGATTCGCACCCTGTGGCCATGAGGATATCGATAAATTTATCAATGCATATTTGGACCTAGCGAGGAAAGCGAAGGAGCTTAAACAGTATTTACCAAACTCGCCAATACCGAAAGAGAATGAGGTGTTCGAGCCTATCAAGAGCCTTGGCATCGATTATTGGTATGAGCTATTTAATCCAAGGCAGCTACTAGTATTCCTAAAACTCATTAAGTATGTAAGTGAGAGAGCAAAGAAGCTAACTAGGGATAAAGGAGAGTACGGCGCCGCTATTGCGACATATTTAGCGTTAGGCCTGGATAAACTGCTTGATTATAACAACATTGCAACAATGTGGGATACAATAAATGGTTCAATAGGCAGGCTAGGAGACCAGTACGCTGCAAAGAAAAGCGTAAGCTTAGGGCTTGAATATTGCGAAGCCAAACGTATAGATTTAGCTCTTGATTGGGCTTTTGAGCCAGATGTCACCAAGCCTACTGCCACTCGTGGGGGCCTCTGTCCTGTGCTTAAGCAATTATGCGAATGGCTTCACGGATTGGGCGACAGGGTTGAGGTTTACATGGGAGATGCCCGTGAGCTATCGAAAATTATAGGTGAGCGGTCGGTGGATCTGGTAAACGTCGATCCACCCTACTTTAATCAACATTTCTACAGCGACTTAAGCGAGTTTTTCTGGCAAGTTTTGATGCAAACGCTAAAACCAGCAATAGATGCCGGCTTCTTATTCAATAGAGATGAGAGCCGAGGAAGAGTGGAGTGCCTAGTATCAGGATGGAGCCCCTCGTTACCAATAGTACCGCGTGCTGGAGAGATTATTGTAAGAAGAGGAAGAGGAAAGCTTAACGTTGCTGAGGTATCGTTCACCAAGGAATGGTGGAGGGAACAGATGTGGAGATTCTTTACAGAATGCTACGACACGCTGAAAGATGACGGCATGTTAATTGTTTGGTACACCCATAGTGACCCTGAAGCCTGGGAGGCCGTACTAAGTGGCCTCTATGCCAGCAAGTTCATGGTGAGCAAGGTCTGGAACGTGAGAACAGAGGCTGGGCGATTCATAGCCAGATTAGGTGGCTCCGCCTTCTTCACATCCCTAGCGCTAATTGTTAGGAAGAGAGGGGAAAGCGTTATTGTTGGGGAACGTACTCCGAAAGAACTTCTATTTAACGAGCGAGTTAAAGAAGTAATAACGGAATCAGTTATAGATGCCCTTCAAAGTGCCAGAGTGTCGGGTGCTTCAGATAAGGAAGCCTACGTCATGGCTTTAGCAGGAGCAATAGCAGGGGCAACTAGGATACGTAACCCAGCGGTGGAGACTGCTGAATTGATTTCTTCTGAAACGCTCAACAAATATATGGGTGAAGCTCGCGAACGGGAAATCTCTAGACGTATGTTCAAAAGAACTTCAGAATTTTTCCGTGGCAAACTGTATCCAGTCGCACTATACCTTGGAGCCTCAAAGGTTCTTGAAGAAGAGCTTAAAAGAGCTGGATTATCCGAGGAACAAAGGAGGCTTATCGTTGGAGCGGACAACATTACCAAGGCCTACCTGATATTTTGGCTCTCTACAAGATATGTTGAGGGGGGAGCGAGGGCCTTTGTGGACTACGATTTTGCAGAGAAGATATGTAAGGTCTTAGGCATAAGGATCAGCATGATGGAAACCTATGGTTTAGTGAAAAAGCTTCAAAAGAACGCTTATACTGTGCTCTTTGGACGTGGTATGTTTGAAGCCATTAGAAATAGGCTTGAATTTCTTGAAAGGACTGTTGCGGGTCAAGCCATATACCTTCTTAAGCTTATTGTAGACTCGCCTATTAGAGATGATGAAGAGCGGTGTGCAAGGGATGTTCTGAGTAAAAAACCTGTAAGCAAGCAGGTTGTAGCCACTGCCATATTCCTGCTAAAAACAGCTCTTAAAGACGAGTTAGAGAGTGCATCTATATCCGAATTTAGAAAACCGTTCATTGAAGGTGTGCTTAAAACCCTATATGCCAGGTGAGAAAATGGCGGAGGAAAAAGTCCCGGTTTTAAGGGATGCTATAGAGCCATCTGACCTCGTTTTCGCCTACAAAGACCTTGACGTTAGAAACTATGTTGGAAGACTAGCGCCAAGCCTTGGCTTACTGATCATACACAAGCTATACGAGCCGACAGCAGCCATCTCAAAGGAGTTCGTTGACTGCGAGCTCTTTCTAGGAATGACCGAGCTTTCCCCTTTTATAGAGGCCCTCAAAATTGTTAACAAAACTCTTCAAGCCAGTTCAGGGGCTGTCACTATATCGTTAACGCATGAGATGGGATTCGGAAAAACCCATTTTGAAACTCTTCTTTTCCACCTATACACAGAAGTTCCGAAAAGATGGAAAAACATCACAAGCAAACCTGTGTTGGAAGACGCTGTTCAAAAATTAACAGAAGAAAGTCTTTATAAGCTGGATGTAGCCAACAAAACCTTTGTTCTACCCCTTGACTTGAAAACCATCCCACAGTTGATAGATCCATATGATGCCCTATTTGAAAACTGCGCTAGGATAATTGAAGAATATAAGGAGGCTGAAAAAGAGGTGGCAGAGTTTATTAGAAAACTAAAAAACGTTAAGCCTGAGAGGGCTGCAATCGATTTAGCTAGGTTCATAAAGAAGACTGGTATCACAACTCCATTTCTGATATTGTTAGATGAAGTTTACGCCCGCGTTTTTGAAACAGTTGAAGGTGGAGACCGCAGACAAATCCAAAGCCTCATAAACCTCATGATTTTCCTTACTTCCTTCATCGATGCTATAAAAGAACACTCCCCAGTGGTGCTTGTGTACGCCTCTGCACAACAAGACATCAACAGATGGGAGGGTCTAGCCAAATTAAAGGAATACTTTGCAAAGCAGGATCCAATAGTGGCCAACTTAATCCTAACTGTGGAGCACTTTAAAGAAAGAACCTCGAGGAAAGAAGTGGTCTCTGTTAGGCATATGACTAAAGATGAAGCCGTAGACGTAGTTTTAAAAAGGCTGATTCAATACAAGGCTGATAGAGGGAAAATAAGCAAGCGTGTTGCATCAGTTTGTAGGAATGTAGTGAAAGAATATACAACCGAACACGTTGCAGAAATGTATTATAACCTGCTTCTGAAGACCTACCCGTTCGTTCCAACTTATCGTTACTTCGCAGAAAAACTTTTAACACCAACTGTAGGCGGCGACCTGCCAAAAACTCAGCATGTGAGAGACTTGTTAAGGGTAACGTCCTCTCTTATCGCCAAAGTTTACGAAAGCGAAGATTGGAACAACGCCTCGCTCATAGGCCTGTCCCATCTGACCCACGACGACGTTAACCACTTGCTGGAGGAAAAATACTCTATGGAGTGGGGGCGTCTATATGCGAGGTGCAGGGACTCGCTTACTGAAATAAAAGATGCAGATTGTAGGGGCCTTGCAGAGAAAATGTTGCCGATAGTCTATGTCAAATCTTTAACAACAAATATTTCGAAGTTGCTTGACATGATCCGCACTCCGGAAATGTTGCCACGTGAAGAGATAGTTGCAAGGGGCACATCCATAGACGACATAATCTTCTCTCTTGTTGGGACTGTCTCCACAGAACTTCTGAAGTCTAAATTACATGAAGCATATAATAGGCTTGCTAAATCCCCCTCAATCATCGATGTGGAACATGAACGGAAAAAGTACCTCTTAATGTCTTTTGTCTTCAACCCAATGGAGTTAATCGAGTCTTTCAAAAATGAGGAAATGGCAAGGTTCAGAACTCCAGAAGGGACAGTGAAGTATCAAGAAATGGTAGAGTATTTCAGAAACCAGCTTGAAGCCGATTATAACATAACCGGAAAGTTTGCTGAAAAAAGCGAGGAAGCCGGAAGGCCTAAACTGGTTCTCATCAACTATGACACCATGATTTCTGTGGATGAAAGAGGCAAGCCCAGATTCGTCAACTACTTGGATAGAGATCGTTTCACAATTTTGGTTTTAACGCCCTGGAGTGTCGCGAGAAGGCTGATTGAAAGCAAAGAGCCAATTGATTTAGTGGAGAAAATTAGGGAGACTATCCAAAAGTTTAAGGGAGATATCCAGTATCCTAACATGCTCGCAATAGTGGTGCCCAGCATTGAAAAAGGGCTTCTCCAAAGGCTTTGCAATAGAATAGCGGAAGTAAATGCAGCCAAAAAAGTTGTTAGTCACCTTAGAGTGGAAAAAGTTGAAGAGTACAGGAAGAAAAGGCTTGAGCTTGCAAGAAGAGCCCCCACCTATCAGACGTTAATTCCCCTTCTAAAGGAAAGGGAGGAGAGATTCGAGGATATAATATTGGAAGTCATGGACGCCCTACAGAAGAAAATCGAGGATTACGCCAAAAACATCACTAACACAGCAGTTCAAGACTATATAACTGAACTTGTGGGATCTTTTAAAAACATCATCTATTTCGACGTAAACAAAAACGTATTCGTAAAGGATGCGATGAGGGTTAGATATGAACTCAGAGATAATAAATTTGAGAAAATATACGGGGAACTACCAGCATGGATAGCAGACGCAACCATCAGCAAGTGTGGTGTAGATAAGCGAGACTCGATAATTTCAAAGCTTATTTCATATATTATGGATCCCTACGTGGAAAAGCATAAAGAGGATCTAGTTAAAGGGAAGAGGGTCATCATCAAAGTGAGGCCCTTGATAGAGGCTGCAATGAGAGGTTGGAAGGACCTGCCAATAAGGCCATTGTCGAGGAAAGAGATGGAAAGTGCCCTTACGGGAATAATGGGTCCCCGTCTAATTGCTGGAATGAATGTGAAAGTATTCCTTCTAACCAGAAATGGGGAAAGATTCATGGCAATAGAACTCATGGAGAAGCCTCCTCCACCTCCTCCACCTCCTCCTCAAGTTAATACTATTAAGATCTGGGAAATAGGTAACGTCATCATCGGCATGGAGCTCCTCCGAAAAGATAAGCTGGGCGATAACGTGAAATATATTGACATCAGCATTGAAACCATAGATGAATGTAGCTTCCGTATCACTAAGGCATCGCTGGAAGATTTAGAGTGGATTATAGGTGAAGATCCAATTAACGCATTCATAAGTAGACTCTCCTCCATAAGCCCTCTGGTAAAATTCGCTAGATTACACATTAAACTATCAACGCCTATGGAAAAACAAAAGGTAGAGAAAACAATTACAAGTTTAGGAGTATCAGAAGATAACTTCTCCACAGAGTAGATAGAACCATGTATCAACTACAAAACACGATCAATGTGCTCGTAAGGGAGATTAAAGAAAGACACTTCATGCTGGGCAGAGAGCCTGAGAGGGTTTATGCCCTTATGCTAAAGACGGTATTACATGCCGTGAACCAAGCGCGTTTTCAAGAGGTTGAAAGCAACCCTCTGCTGACAAGCCTAATCGCCAACGTTAGGACGCTGATTGTAAGCATTAATTCATTACTCTGGAAAAGGGTGACTGAGACAAGCATTTACTTAAAAAGCGCCATAGATGTCTTGGAGCATATGAGAAATTCTAGGGAACCCTTGTACATCATACTATGCGATTCACTCTCCTTACCTGAGTACATGTTCCTCCTATACACTTTCGACGAATTTGTTGGCATTGATAAAGCATTATGCGCAGTGAACCCGAGTGGGAAAACCGCGACGTTCAAGTATTTAGCCAAGGAGTACCTCGGCATCAAAACTCTTCCATCATTAGAGGAGATTACCATGAGGAATGTTGCTGAAGGTTTGAGAGAAAAACTTGGAGCCTCGGGGGCATCAATCTTCCGGGACATTGACATGCTCATACATTACGGTGGAGAATATATGAGCACCGACGACTTGATAAACAGTCTATTCAAAATCGTAAACAAACTTCACATAGAAGTCAAAAACTGGCTGGATAACAAGTATAAAATCTTAATACTGGCAGACCATGGCTATGATGTCCTAAGGAGAAACAACGTCTGGGTACTTACTCATAAATGGGAAAAGGGAAAATTATGCATAAGTCCCTTTGTTCCGATGCTCTTAATGGGGTGAGGACATGACCGATACCCTAAAAGAAGGAATATACTACTTGTTCTATAAGGACAGCGAGAACCCTAAGAGATGTTATATCGGCATTAAATACCCTGGCATAGATTCCACACCCTTCATAATTATTGGCGGTCGCAGATCTAGGGAGTTATACAACTTCATTCTCCAGCTCTTAGATAACAACGGGATAAAATACTCCATCATTGAAGAAGGTAGCGAAAAAACCGTCGAATTGCCTTTAGCAACAGGACTAGCTACATCGATCTTTCTCTTGGCTGTTTACTCAAGCCTAAAACCTCTGAAATATGCCGCATCGCTCGAAAAAATGATTCTAGGCAAAATGCCATTCACAAAATACTTCGTAATTATAACCCAGCTTGCAACAGAACTCTCAAACTACTTAGAGAGGAGAAACAAGCAGTACTCAAAGCAAGCTTTAAATAAAGAAGCTGCAAAAACAGTCTCAAAAATGCTAATCCAACTGATAAAAGGGATACAATAATTATAGTCTGACAAAGACCCACAAGATAGTAGTAGATCTGCCTATCAGTTAGAGGAGTGGGCTGTAGCCCCACTCCCTACGAACATAGTCGTGGACAGTCTCTGTAGTCTCCCCTCATAGTGAGTCGTTCTCCCTCAAACACTCTATAACACTCTTATACCTCTCAAATCTACCCATCTGGTGAGTACTACTCTACAGTCCTACCATTTATACTCAGGTATCTGGACACCCTATCACCACTATAGGGCCTGTTTAAAAATAGGGATCAACCGCCATTACTCAAAATCAAATAATGACGGTGTAAAACGATTTTCTATAATCATCGATTTCAAAATGGTTATAGAACTATAAATAAATTTGTAATTAGATTTTAATAAAATTGATATCTCTTTGCTTTATATAAGATATAAAGATAATGGCTTTTTACGGATCAAATATCACTAATATAATTCCTAGTGCTCCTAGAATAACATTTGATGTCATAAGAGCACTTGCCTCTATAATTATGGTAACTAACCATCTGGGTCCTCTTATCTTGTGAAAGAATTTTTCTTTTATATCCGCAAAATTGTTTAATGCATCAAGAATTGGTATGCTCATTTTTCTGAAATATCGTATAGTATTCCTAAATCTAAGCAAAAGACATGAATTTTCTCTAAGGAAAGAGTACTCTTCTAAGAGTATTTTCCAAACATCCTCAGAAACCTTAATTTTTTCCTTAAAGGGCAGAATCTCTTTAATGTATCTTTCTTCAGGAGCGTATTCTATAAGTTTTTCTCTACGCAGAGATTCAATAAAATCTCTCGGAATATGTTCATATCTCCTAAGACAGTAAAACCATGGATATCTGAGAAAATTCAATAAAAATTTTCGAATATCTTCCTCCTCGATAAGTATTTTGAGAAAAGTTTGTGGAACATACAATCTTCCCGGATACTCCCATAAAGCTTTAAGATGTTTATAGGATGTGAATACGGAAGGGTCTAACATTACATTTTTAAATTTATCTATTAAAGCGTTTTCTAAATTGAAAGTAAACATTCTTCTCTTCATACTAAACTAAAATACTTATACAACAATATAAATTGTTAGTAAAGAGAAAATCTAGGGCAATTAATAATTCACATTTTTAACATTTAATTGTTTACCCATAAGTTACTTAGTATACCTCTAAGCTCCTCCTACGCGAAAACTGGTCTCGACCTCAAGCCCTACGAATGGCTTTGGATCCGCCACGACCCCATCCCCCACATGGTAGACACTAACCCTCCTAAACCTCTCGAATACTTTTGTGGGCGGAGAACCTCTCACAATACTTGTACCCTCTATCAAGAGTGCTGGAATGTAGAGCCTACAGTACTCCACACCCACACTTAAAGGCTCCTCCCTAGGGATAGTAGCAACTACTGTAAGCCCTACCCTCTCGACCTCCCAGTTAAGGGTAAGCCTTACAGGTGAACCTCTCTCCAAGCCCTCAGCTACCTCCTCCCCCTCACCCCTCACGTAGTCTATGGTGTACTCTACACTAGTCCTCCATGGCTGTAGTAGGATTAGAGTTAGTACTATTACCGCTAGTGCACATACTAGTAGTATTAACCTCTCTATGGTAAGCTTCATAGTCCCCAAACTATACTCTACTTTTAAATGGAGAGGAGTACTAGTGTATGGTGATCAAGCTACTACCCCTATCAACTAAGCTTTTTAAATAGGGTACTTGCTGTAATCCTCTTGAGTAAGAGCTTATTGAGGACGTAGAGGGAAGACTGTCTATCTTTACTAACAAAGATGGGCATAAACTAAGACCTAACTTTACCCATAAATTACAGTTTCTAATAGAAAGACTGAAAGTTTGAAAATATTACTGAGAGATAGAACTATTGAGAAACTTAGACTGATTACTTTAAGTCATTCTTCTGGTCTTAGCCATTTATCTAGGGGTATCCCAGGGGACTTTCAGAGGTAGTACCTCTTCTACCTCTCTTAAGCCTTCCTCTTCTCACGTCAACAGTTATTTCAGCTCCAGGTCTCATAGGTTCTTTAGCACCCTTGACCCTCCTCTCCATTATCTCCCATGCCGAGCTCCACAGCCATTCAACATCTACAGGGATTCCTAATGCCTCCGCTATCTTACAATCAATTGCCTGGAAATACTGTTTCAGTGCCTCAAACATCTCTAACTTGGTTTCTTTACCCTTAGCTAACTGTCTAGCTCTACTCTCAAGATCATCGAATAACTTAGCAAGCTCCTCAACATCCTCACGTCTAATATTCTTAATATTGAGCAAAAGCAGGCTTCTAGCAGGTCCGCATGTAATACTATCGGTCCTTTAGAGGCAGCGGCACCAAGTCTTCCTTCAATAAAGAGCCACGTGAGTGCAGAGTTTAGGTAGGCTAGAATGGCCTTAATCTCAACTTCATCAAGAGCTATATTAGCTCTGATTTCTGGTAAGAATTGCTTGTATTCCCTTTGGATCATACTTCATAAAGGATATATTTAACTTAATTTTTGGTATAAATGTTAAAATTAAGTCGTAGGTTACGATAGATAATCTGCATAAAAAAGAATTGTGGATGATAACGAGAATTCCTAATGGACATTAGCGGTGTTGGTAGATAGCCTTCAAGGTCATGCCATCCCCCCTGAATATTGTTGTATGCCTAGCTCTAGCCTTGCATGCTTCTGCTTCACTACAGCCCCTCCCCCTCCTCTAGTACCTCTTATCCGGGTTCTACACTCCATTTCTCCCCACTTGATGTATTCCTGTACTTGCTGCGGGAGAGTGTCTCTACGTTCATGGCACACGAAGATATACGCATCCTTACCACCTCTCTCAATAGCCTCCCAATCATCTTTAGTGAACGTAAATGTCTTGATGTACTGAGCCCTTATAATAGCGGACACCAAGTAAGGCTCTATAGCTTTCCTAAAATCAGGTACCTTCTACTTCAGTAGGAGGAAGGTAGATGAGTGAGAGAGGAAGAAATCCTTAGCACCTAAGTCACGTACCCCCTTACAATACCCCAGCTTGTTAAACATAGATATAGCGCATTCCCAAAATTAGGCTCGAACCATTCACCTAACTTTATCATTTGAGGATGTTTTCGAGCTCGTTCATCAGATCCTCCATCCTTGCGAAGAACAGACTTATCCACTTCCTATCCTAGGTATATCGCCTTGTCGTAAACCGGACATACATGAGTGAAGAACCCTCCATTGCTTGATGCAATTCAATGTAAAGTATATACCTAGCTTTTCTGAACATAGAATTGAATACCCTGAGGTAAAAAGAGAAGAGTAAAGTGGAGAGAATTATGAGAGAAGGTAGAACTCTCGTTGACAGTTTCATAGAGGGATTTGTAGCTCCGTGGCTGGAGTTCTACTTAACGCTTATTATCTTGTCAGTAAAAACCGCTATACTGATCATGAAGAAGGCCCTTGAACAGCTTCCAGGCTCCCTAGGTAGGCATTTGATTACGACACCGGACGTGCTACAGATAATAGCGATTGCATTGGTAATAATGGCCATCGTTGACTTTATCAGAAACCTAATCGTAGGGTACTTACTCCCTGCTCACACTCTCGCGCATATATTAGGTGAGATATGTTCTTTGGTGATGTTCTTCTCAACTATCTTAAGGTCAGCACCAGGTCTCATACACTATACAGTACTAGAGGCATCTTCATCGGTATATCTATCAATCGCAGTCATGCTTCTTGGTATACTAGTAAGGACATATGTAGAGCAGGTTAATAGAGAGTCGACCTGGTACTGACTGAATAACATTGAAGACTAGATTACGATATAATGCTCTCATACCTAGTGCTTTAACAGTAAAACGAGTACGCGGAGTTCTTTTGTACTGCAAAATTTAAGTAATGCCATAATGGCTACACTGATAGCTTGCGAAGACTATCTGAATTGTAAGATAATAAGCTACTCTTCTTTCTTATAATGGTAACACCCGATAATTCAGGTATAGAGAGCTATTTGTTTTACATATTTACATTGTGTACGGACCGAATCTTAATAGCAATAGCTTTACAAAAGCTTTTATCCTATCGGAGAGCTCGTCATAAGTTACTATTTCATAGTCATGAAGGCGACTATTTAGAGATTTCAATCTATCTATTTCGTCTTTAGACATTCTAGATTTAAGTCCTATTACCAGAAGCCCGCGAATTTTCTCAGTCTTTATATTTGGATATCGTCGACTTAGATAAAGTACGTTATTTTTCGCAAACTCAAG
>Ga0164311_10001654_pt1 | contig 11124 bp, 10 predicted proteins | sample GuaBasSedimGuay2_FD_121796 | JGI IMG/M metagenome (GOLD analysis project Ga0164311, IMG submission 121796) | Subseafloor sediment microbial communities from Guaymas Basin, Gulf of California, Mexico - Guay2, Core 4569-9, 9-12 cm | ecosystem: Environmental > Aquatic > Marine > Hydrothermal vents...
AAAAGCCTTCCAGCATTTATAATGCATCGCCACATAGCCTTTGAAAGTGAAGAGCAGTTCAGGGCTTACATCTTAAACACAGTTCCCGCCCACATTTACTACTCCTCCGCCTACTATCGATATCCAAATGCAGACAAGATGGAAGAGAAGAACTGGATTAGGGCAGACCTCATATTCGACATAGACGCTGACCACCTTCCCTTAAAAACAAAAAACCTGGAAACAGCGCTTAATGTTGCAAAAAAGCAGATTGCTCGCCTTGCAGAACTGCTTGAAAGGGACTTTGGTATTAACAGAAAAGAAATGCGAATCGTTTTTTCCGGAGGGAGGGGCTACCACCTCCACGTTTATGGTGAGGACTTCACATCTCTCGGTTCGGCAGAGAGAAGAGAAATCGTCGACTACCTCCTTCTAAACCAGCCTTCAAAAGTCGAATCCACGCAGTGGCTTAGGATCTCAAGGTGTGTGGCTAAAAAGCTAGCTATAGAAGCTAAAAGAGGTAATTTGCAGAAGTACGGAATCACGAAAAAGCAGGCTGAGAGAATTTATGCTCTGCTAAACAGGGAAACGATCAAAAGAGTCGCTAGCGGTGACCTGCAAGTGTTCAAAGGCATTGGGAAGAGGGTAGAAAGGATGATAGACGCTTTCGTTGAGCAGTGTAAAACAAAGCTCGCGATCTACGTTGACGCTCCCGTAACAGCAGATACAAGGAGGTTGATAAGATTTCCTGGCTCATTGCACGGCAAGACGGGGCTTAAAGTTACGCCTGTTGACTTCAACGAATTTGAAGAATTCGATCCCCTTGCAGATGCTCTAGCCTTTGGTGATGAAAAAGTTAAAATCCGGACTCTCTCAAAGGTTAAAATTAAGATGGGAGGAGAAGAAATAAGGCTAAAGGCCGGCGAGAAGGCTATCGTACCCGAATACGCAGCCGTTTTCCTTATCTGCAGGGGGATGGCCCTTTATGGACATTGAAGAACTCCTGATACTGCTGGAGAAAAGCAAGGGTAGAAAGATCCAGCCTATTGATGAGAACCTCTACGACGAAATAAAGGAGAGAATAAAGGAACTTGAAGAGGAGAGAAAAAAAGCAGGTGATGAAGAAATTGCAAGAATAGACGATGAGCTCAGAACACTAAGAAGAATCCAGAGGAAGTTGTTTGAAGCAAGGACGAGCAAGATCGTAAGGGCTGCGTGGTCAGAGGTTTGTGGGACTGCAAGCGGAATTGAAGGTTTTGAAAACCTCATCGAAAAAGAAAAGAAGTTTTTCAGGAAACTCGTCGAATTAATCAGAGAATTCAGGCAAGAGATACTCGAAACTATAAATGTAAAACAGGAAGAAAAAAAGAAAGAGGACAGTTACATCCTCGTAAGGGTTAAAAACAACATACCAGAATTTGAAGGGGTTGATGGAAAAACATATAAATTGAGGAAGGAAGATGTCGTCACGCTTCCAGCCCTTAACGCTAAAGCCCTCATAAAAGCTGGCGTGGCTGACATAATCGAGGTGAAAAGATGAAATATCCGAAGAGGGTTAGAACTTACTGTAAGTACTGCGGAAAACATACGATTCACGAGGTAGAGAAGGTTAGCAAGGGCAAACAGAGTTCGCTGAAATGGATTAACAGGCAGAAGAAGAGAAGGGGAAAGGTTGGCAACCTCGGTAAGTTCAGCAAGGTACCGGGCGGAGACAAGCCGACGAAGAGGGTAAACATTAGATTCAGATGCACCGAATGCAAGAAAGCACACCACCGCCCGACATGGAGGGTGAAGAGGTTTGAACTCGTTGAGTAAAACTGTAAGGGTGGTTGCTATGGGGGTAAAGAAGAGCAAGTTCATACGTGTTAAATGCCCGGACTGCGAAAACGTTCAGACGATCTTCGACCACCCCGCTACTGTTGTTAAATGCCTCGTTTGCGGCAGGACACTTGCAGAACCCACGGGCGGAAGGGGAAAAATAAAGGCGGAAATTGTGGAAGTTCTCGAGTAAATTAAGTTTATCACAAATTGCAAAAAGAGCAAACACTTTTGGGATGAAAAAACAAACAGTTAGCCACCCGCCACAGGCGGAAAAACTGCTATAACATCACCTTCTTTAATTCTGATTTCGTCTTTGATGTCCTTAATGTTTCTACCGTTTATCGTGATTATTCTATCGTCTCTAAATTCTTTAAGCTCCCGGTTTTGAAAGACCTCTTTCAAAAATTCTTTTCCAAGCACTTCAGAAGCTTTATAAAAAACATCCCTGAAGTCTTCTGCGTCAACGGCTAATTCCTTTTTTCCGTATTTCTCCCTCAGCGTTGCAAACAGTTTAATCCTTACCTTCATTTTAAGATAATAAAAATATAAAAATAAATTTAAGGAATCTCAAGCTCCTTAAGCTTCTCCTCCGTTGGCACTCCGTTAACCCAGCCTCTGAGCTTGTAGTACTCTTCCTTCATCTTCTCAAGTTCAACGACGTGCCCCCTCGCTGCCCCTTCTGGCATGGGCTCGGTAAGCAACCTCTTCGGCAGCGAGTCATCTTTTCCGTCGAAGCCGTACTTGCTTATTATAACCCTCTCTAGGTTGTAGATTCTTTCTCCTATCTTCATCAGATCTTCGGCACTCATGTCCCAGCCCGTAACAGGCGAAAGCAGGGCAGCGTAGTCCTCTGCGCCCAGAGCAAACGTCGTGAATAGGCAGTTTACCGCAGAATTTACAACGCACGTAAAGTCCTGGAATGCCTTGACCCACTTCGCCTTGCCTTCAATCGTAAGCGGATCGATTTTCTCAGGCAATCCAAGAATCTCCGGGGAAATCGTGTAACCAGTTACGTGACATCCACCTCTGTTTGCAGTCGCGTAGGTTAAACCAATACCCTTGGCTCCTCTTGGGTCGTATGCCGGCAATTCCAAGCCTTTTACGCTCATAGACAGGTCTGGAGCTCCAAATATCTCAGCTAACCTCTTCGATCCCAACGCGAGGTACCTGCCAAATCCTGCCTTGTATGCTGTTCTCCATATCAGCTCAACCAACACGGTTGCGTTTCCAAATCTTAAATCCAGGCCTTCTAAGACTTCATCTGGGATGTATCCCTTTTCTCTGAGCTCCATCGCGGCAGCGATTGTTGAACCCATTGAAATCGTATCAAGGCCGAGTTCATCGCAGAGGTGGTTTGCCTTTATTATTGCATCCAACTGCATAACCCCGGTTGTGTTCCCCAAAGCCCATATCGATTCGTATTCTGGCCCTTCGGAATAGAGGATCTGGAAGCAGCCTTCCTTAACTGCCGTAACTCTCCCGCATCCTATCTGACATCCCCAGCACGCTCTGTTCTTAGTTAGATACTTCTCTGCAAGAGTTTCACCGCTGATTTCATCCGCCTTATCGTTGTATCCGGTCTGCCAGTTCTTATATGGCAAGATTCCAGCGTTGTTGATGATGTTCACTAAAATAGCCGTTCCGTACTTTGGCAATCCCTCGCCAGTTACAGGATTGTTCCTTATTTTGTTTATAGCTTCCTTTGAAACTTCTTCAAATTCATCCGGCTTCGCAACCTCCGGCCTGCTATCCCCACCCACAACTATGGCTTTGAGCTTCTTTGAACCCATTATCGCCCCTACTCCCGTTCTTCCGGCAGCCCTGTGTTCATCGTTCATTATACATGCAAAGAGAACCTGATTCTCTCCAGCTGGCCCGATGCAGGCTACGCTGCATCTTCTCCCAGCTCTCTTTTTCAGAATCTTCTCCGTCTCAAAGACGTTCTTACCCCAAATGTCCTTCGCACATCTTATTTCTGCTGTGCCGTCCAATACTTCCAGATACACCGGCTCTTCCGACTTACCTTCTATAATGATCGCATCGAATCCGGCAAATTTCAGAAATGGGCCCCACCTTCCCCCGCTGTTTGCGCTTGCGATCGATCCCGTAAGGGGGCTCCGCAAAGCCATCACGTGGTATCTGCCCGATTCAGGAAATCCTACTATGCCTGTTGCCGGGCCTGTTGCAAATATCAGGACATTCTCTTCGCCAAGCGGATTGATATCCCTTGCAGCAATGCCTTTTTTCTCATAATCGATAAGGTAGTCGTACAAGAGCCTTACAGCATATCCCTTCCCGCCGAGGTACTTCCTTGCAATTTCCATATCAGTCGGGCGGGTCTTAACTGTTCCATCGCTAAGGTTTACAAAAAGAGTTTTTCCGGTGTACCCCTTCATCCAACCACCGACCAACAGTGATTTTTCATTTATTTAAACCTCGTTTTGAATCACGAAACATAACGGTAGCTTTTTAGTCTAAGCTGAATTTCAAATGTGGACGTTGTTAAAGCCGTCGAAGAACTAAAAAGGAAAGTTGGAGCCCTAGTAGAAAGGAGAATAGCAGAATTCATTGATTTGGGAAGAAAAGGGAATGAAGAGTGGTTTTCTGAACTTTGCTTCTGCATCCTGACAGCAAACTCTTCGGCAGAACTCGGAATGAAAATTCAGAGGGAGGTTGGACGCGGTTTTCTTACTTTGAGCGAGGAAGATTTGAGGAATAAGCTGAAGCTACTCGGCCATCGATTCTACAACACAAGGGCGAAGTACATCGTTGAAGCGAGAAAATTCGAGAAAATTAAGGATGTGCTAACAGCAATGGAACCATTTGACGCAAGGGATTGGCTAGTAAAAAACGTGAGGGGAGTTGGTTACAAGGAAGCAAGCCACTTTCTGCGGAATGTTGGCTACCTTGACTTCGCGATTCTTGACAGGCATATTCTGCGGATTCTGAGCGATTATAAGCTTATAGAAATGCCAAGGAGTCTCAGCAGGAAAAGATACTTGGAGATTGAAGAAATTTTTAGAGAGCTCGCCAAAAAAGTAGAATTAAAGCCTGGAGAACTCGATCTGTATCTGTGGTATATGAGGACGGGGAGGGTTTTGAAGTGATTTGTTGATTCTGTACTTCTCAATATTTTATTTGGAATTTACAGTGGCATAACGGGTGGCAAAAATGAAAATACTATCCGGTTCTCTTCAATTTGGAGATGTCTTGGTATATCCAGATTAACTACTCAAACTTGAAACTGAGACTTATCGAAATTTTTTCTATCTCTGAAATATTGTTTAACTTCTGAATGATGTCTACTAAGCTATCAATGTTATTTTCTTTTCCCACTATTTTATCTACTAAAAATGAAATCCCATATTCGTTTTCTATTTCAAAATCGAGGTCATCAGTCAATTCGTACTCCTTAGCCAATTCTTCAAGTCTACGTTTATCGTCATCTGTTAACTTACGTTTAAATGTAATGAATGCGTGTCCCCAAGCTTCAATTCCAATTAAACTCGACAAATCCGAGTTCCCCTTTAAAAACCTAATAAAGTCGTTAATTGTAGTAATCATATTCCCACCTCCATAAACCTTCTTAAGGAAATTACTCCTCGATATTATCTTGTTAAATCTATCTATTATATTTTCGTCATTCGTTTCGAGAATCTTTTGTTTGATCTGATCTGCTATGTCTTGAAAAGCCTTCTTATAAGATAATATGATCCTCACAAGATATTCAGTATCGTAATCAATAAAGTCTTCTTCACCGTGTAATTCTTCTTCAATGGAATCTTTGAGACATCCTATAAATCCATTGAGCGTTCTATCTTTTATTCTTGAAATCATCGGCTTTATAAAGCTGTTGACAAAGCCATCAATGTTTACATTGTACTCTTTTTGAATCTGATACGCATACTCCACACTGTCAATTAGATAGCCGTAGTACTCAGCATCCCAGGCATATTCATCGTTTATCTCTATCCATCCAAGCAAATCTATGAACAAATCCATTTTCTCTGAATCTTGACCAGTTCTATCTAAGAGTATTGCACTAAAGATTATCAACCTGCTTAAGACTTCCTTTTCAAATACATCCCCTGCCATGTCATCTATCACACTTATGAAGACTCTTGTAGCTCTAACATCTATGTCGAGGAACTTCACACCAAGTCTAAGTAGTATATCTGCAATTTTCTCGAATAGTTCTATGTCGTATTTGCCAATCCAATTTTCAATCCATAAATCTTGAAATACATGAACCATTGAATCAAATAAACGTAATCTTTGGTTGTATGCTCTCAAGTAAAGGTCTTCTAAGATGTTATGTAATAAAAGACCCTCATATTTATGCAACTTTAGAAATAATTCTCGTATAGCAAATCTAACGTTTTTAATATTCCAACCATCAATCTCTTTTTTGATTAAAGCAATTAGGTCATCCATTTCTTCTTCAAAACAACCTTTTGTTTCTTCAAGACACTTAATGCAACTTTCCAATTTTTTACGGAAAATCAATTTGAACTCTTTTTCACCGCCAGTAAGCATTTCAAATATATCTCTTATTAAATCTCTAATGACCGTTAATATCAGCTCGTCGGAATTTTTAAACCACCCAAGATAGTGTTTACCCTTAACTTCATTTATGAAAGCTTTCACTTTTTCTTCTCTAACATCCTTTTTTTCGTCTATTTTAAGTACATAAATACGTATCTCTGGTCTATTTTTACTACTCTTTACCCATTCATCATAAGCAGTTCTGTATTCTATATGTGTGTAATATAGCCCATCTCTTGCAATACTACCATACACTTTTCCAATGATACAAATGAATATGTCACATTCCTTTACCTTAGAAATGCAAAAATCTAAAGGCGGTTCGCTTTTAGCACCGTAATCTTCTATAAGTATAGGTTTTAGTATGATATTCCGTTTTTCACTAAGTATCGGTGAGAGATTAAGAATTTCCTCTTTAATCTTCTTTCGCTCATCTTCAAATTCCCTTATTACAGAGCTTACAAAGATTTTAATTGTCTTCACTGACTATAAATGAAGATTATAAGTCATAAACCTTTCGACCAGTGGGATGTTTATAAATAGGGCAACAACAGTTTTTTTCTCGTATCTTCTGGCCATACTGTATTTTCAATTCACTAACATTTTTATTATTTTCCAATATTTAAAAATTAACTTAAAAAATTAATTGAAAAAAACGAAAAAATCACACAAGTCCCGAAAACCATTCCTTCAATATCTCAAACTGCTGGTGTGTGTTGACGATGTCGGTCTCCATTGGACTCTTGAAGAAGAATCCAAGCTCTTTAACAACACCGTACAGCCCTTTCTTCTTTGCAAACAGCAAAAACCTTGCAATATCCAGAATCAACGGAGCTGCAACGATTGCATCGATGCCATCCCAAACGAAGTAGAACTTCATTTTAGTGCCGAGGAAGCCTTTGAAGTGTATGAAGTCGAAGGCAGTCTTGTTGTCGACGAGGCTCGGGAAGAAGTTTATCTCGGTTATGCTGTACGGCGAGTAGCCGAGAACTTTTTCTAGAACCTTGTCCTTGCTCACAACCTTACTTTCTTTGTTGTCGCTGTGGCTTAGCACCTTGCCATCTAAATCGCCTAAGATGTTGTAGCTCATCCAACCAATAATTTCGAGGTTTCGGTAGAAGAACATCGGAGCGAGCGTAGTCTTGACGAGAGTTTCACCTGTCTTGCCATCGTTGCCAGCGTGTGGTACTTTATTTTCGATGGCAAGCTCCTTCAACGCCGGAATATTAGAACCAACGCTTGGTGTGAAGTTTCCGTACGGCAAGCCGAGCTTTAAAGCTGCGTATGCGTAGAGCATGCTTGCAGTAGCGTATTCCTTTGCATCATCGTCGAGCATACTCTCAAATCCGTCCATGCTGCCATGGTACTCTTCGCTGTACTTCGGCAGCGGTTCGGTTGAAGCGGTGTTTATTACGACGGTTTCTCCGTCGGCAAACTCCTTCATGTCCTCTATCAACCTATCCGCCATCTCTCTGAGTGTGAATTCCTCTTGTTCAAGAGTTTCAATTTTTCCGAGCTCCTCAATGCCGCTTCCGCAGTTTAAAGCTGTGCCCTTTCTTGCAACTATGTTCTCAAGGTGGTCCTTTACGTTTTCGAGAATATCTCTTTCAAAGTGTCTGTTCTGCTCCCAGTGATCCAAAGCTGCGATGTAAGCGTTCTTCAATGGCCTAATCTCGTGTCCACCGAATTCAAAGTTTAACGGGGCATATCTCTCAATACCCTCGAAAAATGGCAGTTCGGAGACGAGGCCCACTCTCTCAATCAGATTGCTTTCGAGGGCTTTACCTCCAACCATTGCGGTTGTTGAAACTATTCCGTAAGCTCCAATAAGCCAGACCTTCATAGTTCTCACCTAGCTTTTTTTAATATTTTTAAATCAATATTGTAGAGTCCAAATTAGCCACTCAATGAGGCATTATCCCAGCATAACTCATAAGAGGGGGCTTAAAAAAGTTTCTCATCAAACAAACTTCTAAATGATTTACAATTGACGAATAAAGGTTCGATAATCCGATAAATTTATAAAGATGATCAGTATTAAGCTGGCCATGGACTCCGCTGCCAAAGCTTTAGCCGATAAAATCAGTGGAGAAGTCGTTTTTGCTGAAAATCCTGGAAAAACTCTGAAGAAATGGAGGCAGATTTTTGAAGTTTCCCAAAAGGAGCTAGCTGCGAAATTAAACGTTTCACCTTCGGTTATAAGCGATTATGAAGGCGATCGCCGAAAGTCGCCAGGTATAGCCTTTGTCAGGAAGATTATAGAGGCGTTGCTGAATATCGATAGGGAGCGCGGATACAAAACAGTATCCAAGTATCGTGATCTGATAGATGGCTTTCAAATCGATGTAATTCTCGACATGAAGGAATACGAGGAGCCTATAGCTTCTTCAAAGTTCAGAGACGTTATCGAGGGTGAAGACGTTACAAGTTATGAAAAGACGATAAGCGGACACACAATAATCGACAGCATAAGGGCAATACTGACTTTAAACTCCTACGATTTTTACCGCCTGTACGGCTTTACCACAGAGAGAGCTCTTATATTCACAAAAGTTTCGACAGGCAGATCACCAATGGTTGCAGTCAGAGTTGCGAATTTGAAGCCAGCCGTTGTTGTGCTGCACAACCTTAAGAGTGGCCAGGTAGATGCGATAGCTGCAAAAATTGCAGACATCGAGAAGATACATTTAATAACTACGGAGATGCCCGTGGAAGAGATGATAAAAGCTCTGAGGAGGCATGTGAAGTGATAGGTATCGTTTCATACGGAACGTACGTACCCAAGTACAGGATAAAGGCCGAAGAAATAGCGAGAATATGGGGGGAGAACGGAGAGGTAATTTCCAAAGGGTTGGGAATTCAGCAGAAGTCTGTGCCGTATCTCGACGAAGATACTGCAACGATTGCCGTTGAAGCTGCAAGAGAGGCTGTATATAGGGCAAGAATTGACGGCAGCGAAATAGGAGCGGTTTACGTCGGTTCTGAAAGTCATCCATACGTGGTTAAGCCAACCGCTACCATTGTCGGAGAGGCAATAGGCGCAGGAAACGAGTATTTCGCTGCAGATTTAGAATTTGCGTGCAAAGCCGGAACTGCTGGAATGCAGATATGCTTAGCGATGGTCAAAGCTGGAATGATTAACTACGGCCTTGCTATAGGAGCCGATACAAGCCAAGGTGCTCCGGGCGACCCTCTTGAGTATTCTGCTTCGGCTGGCGGAGCAGCGTACATCATAGGCGAAAAGAACGTGATAGCAGAAATAGAGGCCACTTGCTCCTTCACTTCCGACACGCCCGATTTTTGGAGGAGAGAGGGACAACCATATCCAAGCCACGGTGGGAGGTTTACAGGCTTACCAGCCTACTTCAGGCATATAACATCTGCAGCTAAGCTCATAATGGAGAAAACAGGATTACAACCTTCAGATTTCAAATATGCCGTTTTTCATCAGCCAAATGGAAAATTCCCGATGAGAGCAGCAAAGATGCTGGGCTTCAACAGCGAACAGGTGAAGCAAGGATTGGTTGTATCGTACATAGGTAACACCTATTCAGGCTCGTCACTTCTTGGCCTTGCAGCAGTTTTAGATGTTGCTAAGCCAGAAGATAGAATCCTGCTTGTTTCCTTTGGTTCCGGAGCAGGAAGCGATGCATTCGTTATAAGAGCGACCGACGCGATCGAAAGTTTCGAAAGAAAGCCGGAAGTGTGGGAAAAGATAAAGAGTGGCGTTTGTGTTGACTATGGCCTTTATTTAAAGTTCAGAAGGAAGATTAAGGTGAGATAGACGGAAGGTGATTCAATGAGAAAGGTCGCAGTTATAGGCGTTGGTCAGAGCAACTTCGGCGAGCTATGGGATGCAAGCTTCAGAGACATCGTACTCTCAGCAGGAATAGAGGCTCTTGAAGATGCGGGTTTAGAGGGCAAGGAAATAGAGGCTATGTACGTTGGTAACATGAGCGGCGGCAGGTATCTTGCCCAAGAGCACATTGCCGCTTTGATAGCGGATTATGCGGGCTTAGCGGAGCTACACATCCCCTCAACGCGCGTTGAGGCTGCGGATGCGAGCGGTGGACTTGCCTTAAGGCAGGCGTACATGGCAGTTGCTTCCGGCGTGCACGACATCGTAATAGCTGCGGGAGCTGAGAAGGTGACGGATGTTGGAAGCGAAGCAGCAATGGAAATCCTTGCTTCAGCAGCAGATAGAGAGTGGGAAGTCTTTGCTGGAGCGACACTTGCATCGCTTTACGCAATGATCGCAAGGCTCCACATGGAGAAGTTCGGCACTAGGCCCGAAGACTTGGCGATGGTTAGTGTAAAGAACCACAAAAACGCAACGCTAAATCCAAAAGCCCAATTTAGAAGAGAGATAAGCCTCGAAATTGCTTTAAACTCGCCCTACGTTGCCGAACCCCTCCGACTTTTTGATTGTGCCCCCCTCTCAGATGGTGCGGCCGTAGTAATCCTTGCAAGCGAGGAGGTTGCAAAGACGTATACAGATACTCCCGTTTACATCTCTGCATGCTGCCAAGCAAGCGATTATCTTGCATTACACAGCAGAAAAGACCTGCTTACCATGCGTGCAGTCGTGCATGCTGCTAAACAAGCTTACAAGCAGGCTGGAATCGAAGCAAAGGACATCGACGTTGCAGAAGTTCACGATTCATTTACAATTGCGGAGATTCTCGCTTACGAAGACTTGGGTTTCGCTGAAAAAGGCAAAGGGGCGGAGCTGATAAGAGAAGGTGTCACAAATCTCGATGGCGACATTCCCGTCAATCC
>Ga0164311_10001655_pt1 | contig 11110 bp, 11 predicted proteins | sample GuaBasSedimGuay2_FD_121796 | JGI IMG/M metagenome (GOLD analysis project Ga0164311, IMG submission 121796) | Subseafloor sediment microbial communities from Guaymas Basin, Gulf of California, Mexico - Guay2, Core 4569-9, 9-12 cm | ecosystem: Environmental > Aquatic > Marine > Hydrothermal vents...
CTAGAGAGACTCTGACACCATACCTTGGGCTATGCTTTGGGCTCCAGCTCGCTGTAGTCGAGTACGCTAGAAACGTCTGTGGGCTAGAGGGAGCCCACACAACCGAGATAGACCCTGACACACCCCACCCTGTGGTTGACATCCTCCCTGAGCAGAGGAAGCTCATAGAGGAGGAGAAGTACGGTGGGACTATGAGGCTCGGCAGCTACCCAGCCGTCCTCAGGCCTGGCACCCTAGTCCACAAGCTCTATGGGAGGGATGTGGTCTACGAGAGACATAGGCACAGGTATGAGGTCAACCCAGAGTACCATGGGGTCCTGCAGGAGCATGGGCTTGTTTTCTCCGGGATGTCCCCGGATGGGAGACTTGTTGAGTTCATTGAGCTCCCTGAGCACCCGTTTTTCGTCGGAACACAAGCTCACCCCGAGTTCAAGTCGAGGTTCCTCAAGCCGCATCCGCTGTTCAAGGGCTTTCTTGAAGCTGCTCACAGGAGGAAGGTGGGTCGCTCGATGCGGTGAGTCATCACATGCTCAGCCCCGGGCAGTCAGCTCATCCCCTAGCTTCAGCTGCCTGCTGGGTATTTAAGGCTTCATGTACTCTCTGAGAGCTCTCCTCCTCTTAGCTGAGAGGGCCTCCTCTATTGTGCCCTCTGCTATCACCTCGTATATGTCAGCTATCTTCCCTGGAGCTCCTCTGAGCACCCTGCCTACCCTCTGGGCCATCTGCCTTGGTGAGCCGCTTCCGCTTGCTACTATCGCTACGTCTGCGTCTGGGACATCTACGCCCTCATCTAGGACCCTTGTGGTCACTAGTATGTTCACGTCTCCCTTCTTGAATGCGTTGAATATCTCAGCTCTGTTCCTTGTCCTGCCTACCATGAGCTCCGCTTTGAGGCCCTTCTCTAGGAGGGCCTTGTGTATCTTCTCAGCTTGCTCTATGTACTCTGTGAATATGAGGATTTTCCTGCCCTTCTCAGCCTCGACTACCTCCAGTACTGCGGGTATCTTCTTTTCAGCTAGCAGAGCGTACCTCTTCTGGACCATCAGCCTCTCGTCTTCGTCTCTTGCCAGGGCCATTTCCCTCCACATCTGGGTTTTCTCCCTGTCTGTCAGCTTGACCCTGATGATGTGGTGCCTGAACTCCGCTAGAACCCCTGCCTTGACAAGCTCCCTGTAGCCTATCTTGTAGACCACGTCCCCTGAGCAGAGGAATATGAGGTGCTCGTTCTGGTCGCTTCTCTCTGGTGTAGCTGAGAGGCCTAGCCTGAACTTCGCTTTGGCTCTCAGAGCTATCTCCTTGAAGCTTGCTGCTGGAACATGATGTACTTCATCGAAGACTATGAGCCCAAACTTGCCTCCTATGCTGTCGATGTACCTAGCTACAGAGTTGTATATGCCGACTGTGACATCCCCTAGCTTCTTGCTTCTCCCTGTGAAGGAGCCTACCGCCACCCCAAGCTTCCTGGCTAGGAGCTCTCTCCACTGGGATGCTAGCTCCTCTGTCACCACGCAGACCAGCGTCTTGACTCTAAGCCTGTATATGGCCTCCATCCCGACATATGTCTTCCCTCCTCCAGTTGGAATGACTACCGTACCGAAGTAGCCGTTCTCCTCCCAGGCGTCCACAGCCTCCCTCTGGAAGCCATAGAGCTCGTAGTCTCTCCTCCTCACCTCGATCCTCTCTAGGGGCCAGCTGACCTTCTCCTCTAGCTTGATGGAGTGCCTTCTCGTGAAGCTCTTGATGTGGTGTATCATGAAGTATGGAGCCCTGTACACACCTGGCTTCAGCTCGTGTAGGAGCCTGATCCTGTGCTGGACTACCTCACCCCTATACCTCTCGTTGTAGACGACATACCTCATGAAGTCTAGCTCTGTTTTCTGCTCTTCTGTCAGGGCTTGGAAGTACACTATCAGGCCTTCCAGGCCGTCCTGCACCACAGCCTTTGGTGTGAGATCTAGGAGGCTTAGGAGCCTAGTCAGGTGCTCTTCTACGAAGTACCCCCTGGAGGCTGCCTTCTTGACCTCCTCAAGGGCCTTCGCTGGCCCGAGCTTGGCTGCTAGCCTCCTGAGCTCCTCTGGGCCTATGACAGCGTAGTCCCCAGCCTTCCTGAGCGGAGGTGGGGCTGGTGAGGCTGGCATGTAGGCTGCGAACAGGCCTGCTTCAGCCATTTCCTCTAGCTTCCTCTTGACCTGCTCCTCCAGCCCTGAGACCAGCCTCCTGATCTCCTCCTCGTCTACTCCCAGCTCAACTAGCTGCCTCCACCCTCTGGCTAGGGCTCTCCTCGGGTCCAGCACCCACTCTCCAGCTTGAGGGTTGAAGTAGCAGATTTCCTTGACTCTCTCCTTGACCTCGTGGAATGCCTGGTCTGGTATGCTCTTGAAGTACACTCTGCTTCCAACCCTGATCTTCATCTCAACCACAACCCACCTGGCTCCATGCTTATTAGGTTGGGTCCCTGGGGCTCAAGCACCCTTTAAAGGCTAGCTCTACATGGGGCTGGGGTGCTCTGCGATGGACGCAGGCGAGTTCATCGAGCTAGTTGAGGCAGCACGCAACGCCATGGAAGAGGAGGAGAGGGAGAGGCTTAGGGTGGGCAAGCTCATCAGGCTCCCGGAGTCAGGCAGCCTAGCTGTGTTCGGTGACGTGCATGGCGACCTGAAAGCCCTTGAGGCCTTGCTTAAGGAGGCTGAGCCATGGGATATGCTCCTGTTCCTAGGGGACTACGGCGACAGAGGGCCTAAGCAGCCTGAGGTCTACGCTAGGATCCTCAAGCTGAAAGCGGATAGCCCTGATAGGGTGCTGCTGCTCAGAGGAAACCACGAGCAGCTCCCCTGGCTTCAGGTGTACCCTCATGACCTACCTTGGCAGCTAGCTGACAGGTTTGGCAGCGAGGGCGACAGGGCCTATGAGAGGCTAGCTCAGCTCTGGGAGGCTATGCCGATAGCTGCTGTAGCTGAGGGAAAGTACCTGATGCTCCATGGTGCTCCTCCAGTCGACCTCAAGAGGCTTGAGCAGCTTGAGGAGCCTAGCAGGGAGCACATGGAGCAGGTGCTGTGGAACGACCCATGGGAGGGAGACGAGGACATCCCATCGAGCAGGGGAGCTGGAGTGCTTGTTTCAAAGCCTACCATGAGGAGGGTTTTGGGGAGCATCGGGGTCAGGACGCTGATAAGGACTCATGAGCCATGTGAGGGGGTTAAGCTAGCTCACAGGGTTGAGGGCAGGCACCTTGTGCTGACTGTGGTCTCCAACACAGTGTACTGGTTCAAGACAGCAGCTGTGGTCAAGCTGAAGCTGGAGGACGAGGCCAAGACAGCAGATGAGCTCGCTGAGAAGCACGTCAAGAGGTATACTGTTGGCTAGGGTATTATCTCAGTGGTGTTATTGTACTTGGGGTAGTAGAGCTGTTCTCCACTCAGCACCCCCTCCTCTAGAAGGCGTGTGGCAGCTGGCTTCACCCTCCTAACCTCCTCTATGAGGTGCTTGACTGAGCTGCAGACCAGCCTGAAGCCCTCTTCCCCCCACAGCCTCTCCATGTAGGCGTATAGGCACCTCCCACCGCATACTGGAAAGTACTTGCATGTGGTGCACGGGCTTCCTATCCTGACCCTCCCAGGGAGCTCACCTGGGCTAGCTGACTCTATGCTGCCTAGCTTACCCCACTCCACGTCTACTGCTATTGGGCATGCTAGGATGTCGCCGCTTGTCGATATCGCGAATGCCTTGACACCTGCTTCACATGGCGGTGCAGGGTTGGGCTCGAAGAGCAGGGCTCTGAGGACCCCTAGGAGTGGGACGAGCCCAACCACCTCACCTTGGCTGAGCTTCCTAGCCCAGATTGACGTGAGCTGGGTGAGCTCTGGCATGTAGCTTTCTCTCAGCCACCTCTTGAAGCCCCAGTCTCTGCTCCAGACCGCGTCAAGCTGCCAGTGTATGTGGTCAAATACCCCTAGAGATGTGAGGTGGAGCACGTCTCTGAGGATGCTGCTCTTCTCTGAGACCGTCATCCTCGCTATGAGGTCTCCCTTGAAGCCTGACTTCCTTATGTAGGCTGCAGCCTCCAGCACACGCTTGTACACGCCGCGGCCTCTATAGTAGTCTGTAACCTCCTCTCTGCCATCTATCGATAGGAGGACTGCATCAAACCTCCTCCAAAGCCTGGGGCTGAGCTTCCTAGCTAGCAGCCCATTTGTCTGGATTACTAGCTTGCTTGGCTCCATGGAGTCGAGCAGGTCACCTATCAGCTTCGTGTTGAGCAAGGGCTCTCCGCCGTAGAACGCTACTATAGGCTCCCTGTCCTTTGAGAGGAAGTCAAGCAGGTCATCCAGCCTGTACTTCACTTCCCAGGGGACTAGGCTGTCTGGGAAGCTTCCTCCACAGTACCTGCAGGACAGGTTGCATCTGCCAGTTGTCATTATGAGGTACAGCACATGGCTAGCTTCCCCTAGGGGTTAAAATAGGTGGTGGTGCTGGATCTATATAGAATACTGCATGTTCTATAGAGTTTGTGTCTAATGCTTATAAGCAGGGGGCTAAGTGGAGTATGGTGTAGACCTTGCCTAAACGCCCCCGGCGAAAACTCACTAAACGCCTCAATGGTGATAGGGGGTTCTTCACGCTGGCCTTGTGCTTCGCCTTGGCTGTCACAGCTCTGTTCACCCTGGTGCTCTACGAGCTGGCCAGGGGCTCTAGGCTGTCAGTAGCTGAGGCTGGAGCAAGCCTCCTGTCAGCTGAGTGGAACCCTGGGCATGGGAGGTTCGGGCAGCTCCCCTTCATCTACGGGACCCTGGTCTCCTCAACCCTAGCTCTTGGCTTAGCGCTCCCTTTGAGCTTGCTGTCAGCAGTGTTCCTGGTTGAGATGTGCCCTAGAGGCATAGCTGACCTGCTGTCCTCTGTGATAGAGCTGATAGCAGCTATACCGAGCGTTGTTATAGGCCTCTGGGGCATATTCGTGCTAGCCCCCGTGGTCAGGGACTACATCCAGCCTGCTCTCAGCAAGCTCAGCTTCATACCGCTGTTCTCAGGCAGGACCATGGGGCTCTCGATGCTCACTGCAGTCCTGGTGCTGGCCCTCATGATAACCCCGATAATAACGTCGCTCTCCAAGGAGGCCATAGCCTCCGTGCCAGCTGAGCTCAAGGACGGGCTCTACGCGCTCGGGGCAACCAGGCTTGAAGTCATGAAGTACGTTGTGATCCCCTATGCGAAGCGTGGGATCCTCGCTGCAGCAGTCCTCGGGTACGCTAGAGCCATAGGCGAGACGATGGCTGTCACAATGGTCATAGGGAACACGCCTGTGATCTCAGCTAGCTTGCTTTCTCCAGCTTACACTCTGGCAGCTGTCATAGCAAACGAGTTCGTTGAGGCAACCAGCGAGGTCTATGTCTCAGCTCTGGTGGCATCTGGGCTCATACTCTTCATCATGTCAGCTCTAGTGAGCTTAGCTGGCAGAGCCCTGGCGAGAGGTGGTGTAGGATGAGGCTCAGGAAGCTAGCTGACAGAGCGTTCACGCTGGCTTGCTTCGCCAGCGTGCTGCTTGTCTTAGCTCCGCTCTTCAGCATAGTGTACACTGTGGCGTCGAGAGGAGCTAGAGCACTGAGCATAGACTTCATCACCTCGCTTCCTGCCCCAGTAGGTGAGGCTGGAGGGGGGGTAGCCAACGCCATCCAGGGCACTGTCATGCTCACCCTGCTCTCTATGGGCATCACCCTCCCGATAGGAGTCGCCTCTGGGATATACCTGGCTGAGTACGGGCGTAGTAGGCTAGCTGACCTAGTTGCTGTAGCCAGGGACACGCTTGCTGGCACCCCATCCATCGTGGCAGGGGTCTTCAGCTACATGCTCATCGTGTCGAGGTGGGGTTTCTCAGCTCTAGCTGGAGCAGTAGCCTTGAGCGTCCTGGTGATACCAGTGGTCTCAAAGGCCACAGAGGAAGCTTTGAAGATGGTCCCCAGGGAGGTAAAGGAGGCTGGGCTTGCGCTGGGGCTCAGGAGGTGGAAGGTTGTAGCGTACATCCTGCTCAAGGAAGCTAAGGCAGGGATACTCGCTGGAGCTCTGCTCTCCATGGCTAGGGTAGCTGGGGAGACAGCTCCGCTGCTCTTCACCTCGTTTGGGAATCAAGGGTATGCGGGAGGCTTCCTAGACCCATGCTCAGCTCTCCCACTCGTCATCTACGTCTACGCCACCTCACCTTACGAGGAGTGGCATACTCAAGCCTGGGGGGCTGCTCTCCTCCTGATGCTGGCTGTACTCTCGATAAACCTGGCTGTGAGGAGGGTTGTGAGGGGGTAGCTTGAAGATAGAGGTTAAGGAGCTCAGCGCGTGGTATGGTAGCCATCAGGTCCTTAGGAGTGTGAGCATGGGGGTAAGAGAGAACATGATAACAGCTATCATAGGGCCTAGCGGCTGCGGCAAGACCACCCTCCTCAGGTGCTTGAACAGAATGCATGAGCTGGTAGACGGCGCCAGAGTGGAGGGGGAGGTCCTCCTCGACGGGGAGAACATCTACGACCCCAGCGTGGACCCAGTGGAGGTCAGGAGGAGGATCGGGATGGTGTTCCAGAAGCCCAACCCCTTCCCACACATGAGCATATTCGACAACGTGGCCATAGGCCTCAAGCTCGCTGGAGTCAGGGACAAGAGGAAGCTCAGGGAGGTTGTTGAAGACTGCCTTAAGAAGGCTGCCCTATGGGATGAGGTCAAGGACAAGCTCGACCAGCCTGGTGGAAGGCTCTCAGGAGGACAGCAGCAGAGGCTGTGCATAGCTAGAGCCCTGGCGACAAGCCCTGAAGTTCTGCTCTTCGACGAGCCCACTTCAGCCCTAGACCCAATCTCAGCCATGAGAATCGAGAACCTCATGCTAAGCCTCAAAAGGGAGTACACGATAGTGATTGTGACACACAACATCCAGCAGGCTGCTAGGGTAAGCGACTACACAGCCTTCCTCTACAGGGGAGTGCTGGTAGAGTATGGTGAGACAGCCGTCATGTTTAAGACCCCCAGGCACAAGCTTACAGAGGAGTACCTGACTGGCAGGTTTGGGTGATAAGACGAAGAGCAGAGGCTTTGTCAGGAGAGTTGCCCTGGATAGGGGGCTGAACAAGGTGAAGGAGATGGTCCTAGAGCTCAGTGGGATAGCTAAGGAGGCTGTCAGGCTCTCCATCGAGGCCCTGAAGGAGAAGAGCAGAGAGAAGATCGAGAAGGTGTATGAGCTTGAGAAGAGGAGTGACGTGCTGAACATGGACATAGAAGACGAGTGCCTCACCCTGGCTGCGCTCCAGCAGCCTGTTGCAAGAGACCTGAGGTTCATAGCATCGATGATGAGGATATCTAACAACTACGAGAGGATATGTGACCTAGCTCAGAAGATAGCTTACATAGCTGAGAAGACCATCGATAAACCTCTGCTCAAGCCCCTGATAGACGTGCCGAGAATGGGCAAGCTGGTCATCGAGATGCTTGAGATAAACGAGGAGAGCATAAGGACAGGAGACACCTCGATGCTTGAGATGGAGCTTAAGGCTAGAGACGACGAGATAGACCTCCTCTACAGCCAGACTTACAACGAGCTCGTAGGCTACATGGTCAGGATACCACACAGGATAGATGACGCCATAGACCTCCTGTTCGTCGCAAAGCACCTCGAGAGGATGGGAGACCTGGTAGCTAAGTCAGCTGCTAGACTCGTGTACATAGAGGAAGGCAGGAGAGTCTGGATAAAGTAGCAGTTTAAAGGCGCCAGTGAGAGGGGCTTAGGGTAGCCTTGAGCTCTGTAGTGGATGCGATGAGAAGGTTCATCAGCACATCGCCTGGAGTGCGAGGTGTAGTCCTAGCTACCTGGGATGGGCTCGAGTACGCTAGCGTAGGCGAGGTGGCTGACGCACCCAGCATATCAGCTGCCTCCTCAGTGGTCCTATCCACTGCAAGGAGGGCTTCTGAGATAACTGGCGCAGGCGAGCCCATCGATGCAGCTGTCTTCTGCGAAGGCGGAACCCTCTACTTCAGGGTGGTTGGAGACGAGTTCATCCTCTGCATATTCGGTGACATAGTGGTGAGCGATGTCTTCAGAGCTGAGGTCAGGCTGCTCGCTAGGAGGCTTGAGAGGGCCCTGGGGAAGAGCTAGACGCCCACATACCTCCTCCACATGGCTTCAAGCTCACGCCTGTCATCTTCATCAAGCTCAGCTGAGAGAGCCTCCTCTAGCAGGCTTCTCAGCTCACCTGCTCTACCCAGCTCAGCTAAGACCCTGGCGAGCCCCAGGTAGGCCCTGGATGACGCCTGGGATCCTGGTGAGAGCCTTATCGTGGACTTGTAGAAGCGCTCTGCATCCTCCAGCAGGCCTATCCTGTGGAGTATGGTGGCCATCTGGAGGCTGACCTCAGCTGCCCTATCGTACACCCCACCCTTCAGCAGGGCACCTAAGGCCTCCTCCAGGTTCCATAGGGCCTCCTCGTCCTCACCCATGCTCACTAGGACTCGCGCTATGTCCATGTACCTGCAGGCAAGCTCCTCCTCGCTCAGGGTGTAGAAGCCCTCTGCTAGAGACCTCTTGTACTCTCTCAGGGCTTCATCTAGCATGCCAGCTGACTCGAGGGCAGCACCTATCCTAGAGTAGTCTTCTGGAGGGAGCCCTACAAGCCTGCCTCTCTGGCTTACTGCCATTGCATAGTAGTCTACAGCCTCCTCTTCCTCTCCAGCTTGAGCTAAGCTGGCTGCAAGCTCCTGCTGCAAGAGCCACGCGTCCTCCTCAGCCTCCTCTAAGGCCTCCTTGAGCACCTCCACAGCTAGGTAGGCGTAGCCCCTCTCCCTGAGCGCTCTAGCTACAGTAGCCCAGAGAGCTGGGAGCTCGCTTGAGAGGCCGCTGCTCCTGTAGCCTTCAGCCACAGCCCTAGCGTAAGCTAAGGCTTCCTCAGCCCCCTTGGACTCCAGGAGGTCTGTGAACTCGTACTCGAATGACGCTAGCGCCTTCGGGCTGCTGGCATGCTCCCCCAACAGAACCCCTAGCAGTAGGGTAGATGAGAAATTTAAGCTTGACCACCTAGGGCTGGGGTCGGTGTGAGCCGGGTAGACAAGCTTAAGGCAAGCCTAATAACCAAAGCCCTCAGGGTAGCCATAACAGAGGACGTGGTTCCAGCTAGAGTCCTCAGAGCACTCTACCCAATGCTCTACGAGACCCTACCCCTCAAAGAGGAGGAGAAAGAGGGGTACCTGTATGCCTTAGGCTACCAGATGGGCAGGAAGATGGAGGAGGAGTTTGAGCACATAGTCTGGAAGATGAGCAAGCCCCCACTCACCTTCAAGGACCTCATGTACTTCTTCGTGAAGGGGGCTACAGCAGTCTCAGCTGACAAAATAGAGCTCGAGGAGGTAAGGGAGGATGCAGCTGTGGTGGTCAACAGGACATGCGCCTACTGCTGGGGGCTTGAGGGGAAGTACAGCAAGCCAGTCTGCTTCTACTACTCTGGGGCAATAGCTGGAGCAACTGAAGCAGCATTAGGAGGCACAGCTGTAGTTGAGGAAGTAGACTGCAAGGCTAAGGGTAATGAGGTATGCAGGTTCAAGGTGAGGTATAAGCCCTGAGGGGTTAGCTTGCTCACCTCGCTGCTACCAGCCTTAAGCAAGCTGCACTTAGCAGCTGCGCTAGCTCTCCTAGCTGGGCTTCTCGCATACAACACACCAGCTCTCCTGGCTCCAGCAGCCAGCTGGGCCAACCCCCTCAGAGAGGCAGAAGCCTACGAGCTTAAGCCTCCAGTAGCCCTCGTCTCAGACCTACATGTTGGCGGAGACTTCATACCTGAGCTAAAGCAGGCACTAGAGGAAATCAAGCCCAGTGCAGTCATCGTGGTAGGGGACCTAGTAGACGAGGAAAGCTACTTCTATGGCAAGCTCAACTGCAGCTTAGAGGCTCTGCTCTCTGAGGCTGGCCTCAGAGGCTACGAGGTCTACTGGGTCACCAGCATGCTCCACGACCCAGAGATGCAGCCTGGCTCCTATGGCAAGCTCCATGTGGTAGGGCGTACTGGCATATTCAAGGTGGGCAGCACAGTCATAGTAGCCCACCACGGTGAGACAGCATGTAAAGTAGGTCCGCTAGCGCTCGCCATCTCCTACACGCTAGGGAAGCTGGGACTAGAGCTCCCGCTGGAGAAGCTCTGGAGGAAGCTCTGCAAAGTCCCAGACAGCTGGTGGGTCATATTCGGCCACAGCCACCTAGCTGGAATAGACCCCAGCTGGAGGGTAGCTAACACAGGCTCATGGAGGAAGCTGCCCAGGATAATACCGCACTCAGAGAAGACAGCAATCATGGTAGACGACAGTGGAGTGAAGCTGATCGCCTTCAGCCCAGAAGCACCCAGGCCGAAAGCCCTCCCACCATGAGTACAGCCTACTCGCCCAACAGCACCACCTGCCTGCTCTCAGCTGCCTCTCCATGCGCTGCGTACTGGCTAGGGTAGCTGTGTGCATGCCAGCCTCCACATTCAGCTCATGAGCAGCCTTAAGCCCAGCCTAGATGCATCCTAGCTGCTGCAAGACCATAGCCTAAGCTAAGGCTTTATCCTATTGCCACCATCCTGATGTAAGCAGCGCTTCACCTCGTTTGAGCTGGCCATCTCTAAGCTGTATGCTAGAGGCCATGTAGCGCTGCTAGCAGCTTGCTGCCGCTCAAGGTATCCTTTATTAGCTGGGGGTGGGTGGCTTGCTGGTATGTGGCTTGTAGTGTTGCTGGTGGCTGTGGGCTCTGCTGTTGAGCCTGCTTTGAGTGGTGCTCCTCGCCTTGAGGCTGCTGCCTCTATGGTGAGTGGGGAGGAGCTCATGTCTACTTTGAGGGATTTAGCTGGCTGGAGGAGGGGTGCTGGCTCTAGTGGGCTTGAGGCTGCTAGGAGGTATGTTGTAGAGAGGCTTAGGGCAGCTGGGCTTGAGGTTAGGCTGGAGGAGTTTCAGGCTTTGGCTGGTGGAGGGAGGTTTTCTGCTCAGCCTGCTAGGAGGCCTAGAGTGGTTTATGGGTGCAATGTGGTTGGTGTTTTGGAGGGGTGTTGGAGGAGGAATGAGACTGTTGTCGTGTGTGCTCACCTTGATAGCGTGGGGAACTATGGGGCTGATGACGATGCCA
>Ga0164311_10001656_pt1 | contig 11110 bp, 23 predicted proteins | sample GuaBasSedimGuay2_FD_121796 | JGI IMG/M metagenome (GOLD analysis project Ga0164311, IMG submission 121796) | Subseafloor sediment microbial communities from Guaymas Basin, Gulf of California, Mexico - Guay2, Core 4569-9, 9-12 cm | ecosystem: Environmental > Aquatic > Marine > Hydrothermal vents...
CAGTTGTTCGTTATTTGATTGTAAATTCCAATAAGAGGTGAAAGTATGAAATTAGAAGAGTTGAAAATAAATGAAGAATATGAAAGAGCTTTACATCCATTGACTGAAGAAGAATATTTTGCTTTGAAAGAATCAATAAAAGAAAATGGAATCTTGTCTGATTTAATTATTAATCCAGAGAACGTGATCTTGGATGGTCATCATCGATATAAGATAGCGCAGGAACTTAATATCAAAGACGTGCCAGTGAAAATAAAATCTTTCAAAAGTCCTTTGGATGAATTAGAATTTGTTTTGACAATTAACTACAAAAGAAGACACGCTAACAAGTTTCAACTAGCTGAAGCTTACCTGAAACTATTAGAAATAGAAAAACAAAGAGCAGCTAAGAGAAAACCTGGAAGAGGGAAAAAATTAGCGCCAAATGGCGCGGATCTTGTGGGTAAAGCAACAGAAATCGTTGCTCGCAAAATTGGCTTGAGCACAAGAACTCTTGAAAGGGCCTTAAAAGTAATAAAAGAAGGTTCAGAAACAGTTAAGAAAAAACTTAGAAATGAAGAATGGTCTATTAACTATGCTTATCAAGGCTATTGTCTTTTAGATGATGTAACAGATGATGAAAAGAAAGAAGAACTTAAAGATCAGTTCGAGAATGAAGAGATTACTCTACAAGAACTAAATAAGATTGTTCAAAACACTTTAGTAGCTTATGAATGGTTAGGTAGTACTGCACCATCTATTTCTAAAGAACTAGAAGAGAAATATGAAGACTCTTTCTGGACAGCAGATCTTGACTTAAAACAATTTGAACACGATCTAAAAGAGAAAGAGGGAGCCCCTGTTCCTCTTAAAGAAGTAGAGATAGTTAGTACTAAGTTTCAAAGTAGAAAAGATGCAGAAGCTTTCTTTAAGAAATGTGGAGGATACTTAGTAGGTACAAGAGTTTACTACGTTGGGAAAATAGATCCTCTTAAGTATCAGGAGTAAATTTAAATGCCTCATCTTACTAATAAAGAGAGGAGATTGTTAAGTAAATTAAGGAAGAAAAGGAAAGAAGGTCCTAAGGTTTACACAGGAGAATTACCTAAAGTTCTAAGCAAGACCTTTGCTAGTTGTTTCAAAGGAATTAAGTTCAAGAGTCATGAAGAACTTAGACATGGCGATTTATACATCACAAGATACAAGGGAAGAGTGGCAATAGTTGAAGAAATAGAAATTTGGAATGAATATCATATCAAAGAAGATAGAGTAATTCAAGTTAAGACAGTTAAATCTGCTTATGCTCTCTGTGAAGTAATAAATCCAACTAGTCTACAGAAAGGTCCTTGGGGTTATTCTTGGGAAAGATGGGTCCCAGAAGTTTATGATAAAGATTTAAAAGAATGGCGTAAAGCTACTCAAAAAGAATGTGAAAACTGGTCTAGTCTTCGCAAGGAAGAGAGAAGAGTTCTTTATGTAATTGGAATATTACCAGATGAAATATTAGAAGAATGGGATTATCTTGACTAAGGTAATAGTTTACACTCTTCCCTTTTGTGTAATGTGTAAGCTAGTTAAAGCTTATCTTAAAAACAATGAAATAGAATTTGAAGAGGCAAATGCAAAAGAACATCTCGAATATCTCATTAGTCAAGGGTTTAATCAGACACCTATTTTAGAAATAGATAACAATCTCTATTTTATAAATTCTCTTAAGACCTTAGAAAAGATATTAAGACAACATCAATTAATCGAATAGTTAATATCACGCTATCCAGTCTCTTCATTCCAAGGAGGAGTCTCAGTGAAAATATACGACTGTCGAAAGAAGGAAGTGTTATTCATAGAAAAGAAAGGTGGAGATCTAGAACTTAGGATCGAAGATATGAATGGTAATACAAAGTTTGTTATTTGGTTTGAAATGAAGGCTCCTTGGATGAGAACTTATAGAGAAATAGAGAAACTGTTTCAAAGTCTGAAAGGATTATTAAAAGGAGAGGAGGAAGAAGATGAAATTCTTTAAGAGAAAGAAAAAGAAGTTTAAGACAATTAAGAAAAAAGAATATTCTCCGTTCTTAGTAAAGATAGATAAAGCAATTAAAGAATTAACTGTAGAATATTCTTCTAAGCCTAGGAAAGATTTCCTTGAAGAAGTTAAGTTTGAAAGTAATAAATGGTTTAACTTCTTAGATGAACTAGAGATGAACTCTTTCAAAGCTGGAGTCTGTTATGCAGTATTTCGCTTTGTTCAACTTAGTTCTCAAGAGAAAAAGAAAGAATCTTATGTAGTTTAAGAGGAGGTAGAGAAATGAAAAAGACAAAAGATAAAAAGTTCAAACTCACTAGCCTAAGTAGTTCTATTCTTTTCCTGGTAGCAATTATTGGTGGTATTATAGAAACAGGATCTTTCTGGGGTGGATTAGCTGGTTTGCTCTTCTGGTTCGTTTCTTCTATTACAATCCTTCTAGGGTTTATACCTTTCATTGGACCAATTTTGTATTACTATGCCGCTAGTTTTGAAGGTAGCTTAATCTTAACTCTCTTTGGATTAAGTATGCCTCTGACTCTATCAATTATTCTCTGGGTAAATACGATACTAGCAATATTCCTTTGTATTCTAAGTAGCCTAATAGTAATAATAGCATTGAAGGGTTAAGAATGAAAATACGAGAGTGGATATTATCTTTCTTAGAATTCTTTCATATCTCGGTCTGTGCCATAGGTTTCTTACTTTCAGAACTTTTAGGATTATTTGCTCTCTACAGTGACAATGGACTTGTATTGGTTTTAGGCTGGATACTGGGTCTTCTCTTTATTACATCAGGAACATTCGTACTTGCGATTAGGAACTTATGTGAGAAAAGAAAGGGGTGTGAAGAAAATAGGTAAGAAAAACCAAATCTACGCAAAGTGGAAAAGACTTTTAGTGAATCCAGATAATCCTAAAGAACTTTACATTGTTATCGAAAAAGATCAAGAAATGCAAAAGAAGTATATCAGAGAATTTGAGAACAAGTTCAAAGATAAGGATGTCATAATTACTATAACTAAACTAATTAGAGATAAGAAGAAGAAAGATCTTCTACAAGACACATTTTATACGGTGGGATAAGATGAGGAAATATGAAAATGCGGGCTATTGTTCTCTATGCGGTAAATGGTGGGATTTAAAAGATTTAAAGAAACTTTACATTAAAGGAGTAAAGGCCTATGTCTATTATTGTCCTATTCATAAAAAACAAGTACGCCTTAAGGCAAGAGGGAAACCAATGGGACAAGTTAAATTGAAAGAAGAGAGGTGATAAGATGAATAAGAGTCCTCGAGAATACTATTCTCAGAAAGAGCAAGAAAAAGCTTTGAAAAAGCTAATGAAGAACCGAGTGAAGCCGAAGAAATGCCCATATATTAAGTTCTGTGATCAAAAAGTCCTTCAAGAAGAAGTTAAACTTCTATGTCACGATGAAGAGGTTACACAAGAGTCTATTCGTATTCATATGGGCGGAAGACATACTTGGGAACTATGCAAGAAGTATCTAGAGATAAAAAGAGAGAAAGAAGGAAAATTACCAAGAGAATGGTAAGACTCCTCCTTCTTTCTTATAAGGTGATTTAAATGAATCTTACAATTAAGCTTGATAGGTATCTTTACAAACCAAACTATTTCGTAGTAATCTTAATTAAACACCTTGAACCAAAGAAAGTAAAGTGGGTTGACAAAGCCATACTTAGAATTGAAGGAGCAAAACCTCATCTTCTAAAGAAGTGGAAAGAGATAATAAAAGAATATAACAGAAAAACTTCAAATGAAGTATTTCCAGGCGATATCATTTTCCAAGAAATTGAGTTTACTACAAGAGAGCAAAAGAGAATCAAAACTTTGATATTGGCTGAGAAACTACAATAAGTTTATATCTTTCAGATAAGGAATATCAGTTGGAGATAAAATGTCTGTTAGAGAAAAGATGAAAAGACAAATCGAAGAAATCTCTAAAACGCTTTATGATATGGAAGAAGTTATAGAAATCTATTGTCTCTCTAAAGCTACTGACTTAACAATTATGTTGTTAGGCCCTCATGCAACTGCTAAGTCTAGCTTGGCAAGGATGTGGTCTAAGACTTGTGGCCTTGAATATCGTATAGTAACTGCAAGTGAAGTAGATGAGAGTTTAATAGCTTATATTGATCCGGCAGTCTTTCGTGAGAAGAACGTTGTTCAAATGAGACGAGGAGAACTAATGGAGAAAGATCATATTATCATAGATGAATTCTTTATGTGGTTAGGGAAATACAGAGCTAAGTTACATCAGTTGTTAGAAGAAAGAACTTATGCTGGTCTTGATGTTCTTACTAAAACCTGGACTTTTCTCTCGAACCCATTTTCAGAATACTATCCGGGTCAAATAGAAGAAATCAACTGGGCTACTATTGATAGAATTGATATCTTTGTTCCTGTCTTTCAAGCTAAGATTTTACCTTCACAAACAATGGTAAGGAAATTCTCTGAATTTGGTAGAAAAGAAAAACCTTTAGAACAAGTAATTACTTGGGATGACTATCTTAAGGCTAGAGAAGAAATAAGAAAAGTAGAAGTTCCTTCAAGAATTAATGTATGGCTCTCGTTATTTGCTCATTCTCTATCTTCTTGTAAGTTAGTTAAAGATAAGTTTTCTATGGATCCAGCTAAACTTAGAAAGCTATGTTCTGGTTGTAATGAAAATAACCATCTTTGTGCTAAAGTCTCTTTATCTAAGCCAAGATACCTAAGAGCTACTATTATTCTTGCAAAGGGATTAGCTTGGTTAGATGGTAGAGATTATGTACAATTTCAAGATATTTACAAAGCTTCTAAGTATACTCTTCCTCATAGAATAGTTTGGCTAGAAGATGAAAAGACTTATCATGAATCTTTTGAAGAAGTAAATGAACTAATCCAAAGTTTTAATGAAGAAATGTTAGTATGGAAAAATAGAGGATTATTTAATTCTCTAGGAAAAGTTATTAAGTCTTCTCAAAAGGAACCTCCATACTTCGAAGAAGAGCTTTTAGCCTCTTTAGCAGCAGATGTATCAGAGATTCATGTCCTGAAAAGCTTTGTACAAGAGATACACGATATAGCTAGAACTAGAGTAAAAGACTATTATTTGAGAGAAGGGAAAGAAAAGAAGTTTAGAAGTATTCAACAAATTAAGAATTTCCTTTCATCTTCTGGTTTATCTACTTTTGATGTAGATGACTTAGTCTTTAAAATTGCTCTTCCTACTTCTTTAGGAATTATTTTTACAAAGTCTTCTGATAATGTAAATAAATTAATTGATGCTATTGCAGATCTTCATAGACACAGAAAGAAAACTATTGACCCTAAGTTAGCACTTAGTAGAAGATTTGAAGAAAAAGTAATTTTCGAATCAGATCTTTTAAAGATAAGAGAAAATGAAAGAAAGAGGAAGATAGAGATAGTCTGTGCACATAAAGAAATAGCAGAAGAATTAAGGGAGGGACTTAAATGACATTTACTCCAGATGCCTTGAAGACTTATCCCGATATTTGGGGAGACAAAATAGCATCTGAAAAAGAAGAAGATATTATTATCAAAGGAATAGAAATAAGAATTAAGAAATATAAGACAGTAACTAAACTAAGTGGAATAAGAGTTTCTCTCGATGACAATAAGTCTCTATTCTTTCAGAAGTTAAGAGAGGAATTAATGCAAGCAGATTCTTTTCGGCCTCCAGAGGAGAAGGCCATGAATCAGTATTCTTACAATACTCTTTCTGAGGCTGATCCTGGTTTGGATAAAGCATTCCCGGGTACCATTAAAGGAGAGTCTGCTTTCTATATTTACAATGATCATGTAATCTTTCATGAAGAGAGTATATCTCCTTCTCCTATGGAAAGATTAACTACCTTTGTAGAATATTATAAGAAAAAGTTTGGAATAAAGACCTATCCAAGAGAAGAGACTTTTGAAGAACTAGATGAGTTGGAAATCTTATGAAGAAACTAATAACTCCTAAAGAAGAACAACAAGTTAAAGAGAAATTAAAAGAACTTCTATTGAGAAGCTGGAAAGCATCAAGACCTTTCTTTCCAAGAATGAGATTAGTTTTTAAAGTAGTTCCTATTGAGAAATATTTCTCTACTGCAGGAGCAATTTATTGGCTTACTCCTTACTGGAGAGGAGAAGACTTTACCAGAGCAATTCTCTTTCATGAGGGCTTCCATTGGAATATTTACCCTGTTTCTGTCTGGAGAAGTTTAGAAGAAACTTTTAAGGTAAGAGAACTACTAGCAGAAGAAGAAGGTTTTCAACCTAAGAAGGTACAAAAGGGCTTATATAGAACTGAAGAAGATTGGTCTGGTTTTAAGTATACCATTGCAGAAATACAGTTTGTTCAGAATATTTTAGGAGACTATTTAATTAATTGGCATATTCATGATTACTATCCAACAGTGTGGGATGCTCTCTGGAGTTTTCTTTACAAAGAAGGAAAGTTTTATGCTAAAGATAAAGAACTTAAAAGAGATACTACTTTCCAACTCTATTTAGCAGTCTACTCACATTTAATTCCAGGAGTACCTTCTTATCCTCTTAAGACAAAAGAAGCCAGAGAGAAAATAGAAAAGATAGCAAAGATAGTTAGAGCCTGTAAACTAGAGAAGATATCCACTATTTATGCTACCAGAGAATTAGTCAAACTATTTCATCCTCATATAGAAGCTGATTTCAAAAAGCAAGGACAAGGAGAAGGGCAAGGAGGAACTCTCAAATGTCCTGCTTGTGGGCATGATGAATTTGAAATAACAGCCTATCAAGACAAGAATGGAAATTGGGTTGAGATAAATGAATAGATTAACAACTTGTCCGAAATGTGGAGCAGCAATGAGTGTTTATCTGGATAAACATCTCGGAGAAATTTATTACTGTCCTTTCTGTAAAATAGAATGGATGTGGATTAAAAGTACTAAAGGAAGTCTTGATAAGAAAAAAGCAATAATTGCTCATGTCTTTGAAAATAGAAAAAAAGAATACAATCCATCAAAAAAGAGGAATATTAATGAAAGTAAGAATTAGATGCAAGAAATGTAAACATGAGATGGAAGTAGAAATTCAAACAAGTCCTTTAGGTCCTCTTAAACCAGATCAACTTTCTCCTTTGTCTAGAATTAAGTTAGATAAGAATTCTTTAGATAAACTATTAGAAGTAGCACCAAGTGCTGGTAGAGGAGAACTAGAAAGTATAGGAATTCATGTTCCAATAGATGAATGGAACTCTGCCCAAGAACGAAAAGCTTTGCGTAAGTTCCTCTCAGAAAATATTAGAATCTCTAGGGAAGAGAAAAGAAGTGCAGGAGAGAAGTATGTAGTCTCTACTGCTCCTTGGGTAATGGGTGACAGTTTTAAGGATGTAGATCTCCCTTCCTCAGAAATTAAAAGTATGGGAGTTAAGGACTTAAGGATGATTCCAGGATTAACTCTTCAAAAGAAAGTCTATGGAATTACAAAAGGAAGAGATAGAGAAATTATGAAAGGAATAGTCTTTCTAGTTATCTTAGATGGTTCTGGAAGTATGTTCACTACTCGAAAAGATAAGTGGAATAAAGGTAAAATTGCTAAAGCACTTTTAGTTGCTAGAGAAACTTATGAATTCTGTCAGAAACTAGGATTCAAATATAAACTAGTAGTTTTCTCAGATAGAGGTGTAAGAATTCCAGAAAAAAGATTAAGAGAGTTTATGTATGTTGACGAAGAAAGAGGTTCTTATTCTGTTTGGAATGGAGGTACTCAATTGGAAAGAGGTCTTTCTGAATTTGAAGAAAAAGAGTATAAGGATGCTAATGTAATTATTATCTCTGATATGGATATAGCTGACTTTGAAAGTACTAAACAAAAAATTAAAAAGCTATCTAAACTTAGCAACACATTTAAAATCGTCTTAATAGAAGATATTTTTAGCTTTAGAGAAGAGAAGGTGAAGAAAGCAAAAGAATTGTTTGAAGATGAGGTACAGGTTATGGTGATAACCGTATGATATTAGGGAAAGATTTTAAAATGAAAACAGAATATTGGGAATTTCAAATATCAAGTGGAACAGCAGACAAACTTACTATTTCTATTATCTTTTTTGATAAACAAATTCCTGATGCAGAATTAAGGAAACTGGAAGCTGCTATCCGTTTGTTATTACAAGCTTGTGGTAGACTAGTTATTAATCCTTCGAAGAGATGAGAGCCTTGGATTTGATACCTTTAAGATTTAGTCCCTTTAGTCCTAGAAAGAAAAAAGAAGTGTTAAAGTTCTTTAGTGAACTATCTAAAGAATCCAGGATGATGTATACAACAGATGGAATAGACCCAGAGACATTGTATGCTCAATTTAGATCTGGATGGAAATATCATACTTACATTCTAGTCTATTATGGAAAAGAGATGGTAGGTCTTGTTAGACTTTTACAGTATAACAAAGTAGGTAAAATAGAAGGAATAGCAGTAGCTGATAGATATCAAGGGAAAGGAATTGGTACTCGAATTGTAAAGTATATTATTGCTTTAGCAATGCTAAACGGAATTCGGGTCTTGAGAGCAGAAGTAAAGAAAGAGAACAAGAAATCTTATCGCTTATTTTCTCATCTGGGATTTAAAGTAACTAAAAGAGATTCGTTAATTCATCTGGAGAGAGAATTATGAGATTAACTCCTAAAAATATAGATGAACTGAAAGAAGAGATAGAAGAAAGAATAGAAGATCTTCAGAAAGAAAAGAGAAAGATTGTCTTAGAAATAAAGATCTTAGAATCGGCTTTATCTTATCTTAGACTTCTTACTCAAAATCCAAATCCAGCTAAGAAAAGATTAAAGAGAAGAAGAAAGAAGTGAGAATATGTTACGAAGAATAACTGTCTTCTTTAAGAAAAAGAAGAAAAAGGTTCCAGAAGATCATGCTGAATGTTATAATTGTGGAGCAATATTACCTAAGAGTGAGATGCATGAAATCATAATGTACTTCTCAAATCCTGTTAAAGTCTATATTTGTGATCAATGTATTAATATTCCTCCCTCTCTCTGGAGGAAGAAAGTTGCAAAGTAATATAGCTTACATTGATGGTAGTTCTGCTGGGATGTATGGCTATTACTACAAAGGAAGAACAATGATAGTCAAAACGAAGCCCTTGACTAATAATCAAGCGGAATGGTTGGGGCTTTATTCTCTTCTTTCAGATCTTCCTCACAATTGGAATGGAATAATTTATTCTGATTCTCTTCTAGTTGTAAATCAATGGAAAGGAGTTTACAGAATTAAAAACGAGCAATTAAAAGAGATAGCAAATACTTGTAGACAGTTAGTTATTGTCAAACATTTACGTTTCAGTTTAGAATGGATATCAAGAGAAAAGAATATCTTTGGGAAGATATTAGAACGTGAGTTAAGAAAGAGGAAGAGATTGAATGGTAAGAAGAAAGGAAAAAACACGAACTCACAAGACATTATACCTATCTAGAGAAGGGTTACCTCTAAGAGTCACTATTTCGAAGAGAACGATTAAAAACTTTCAAAAAGTTCAAAAAGAGCTCCGCAAGTTGTTCAAAAGACCACGTTACTTTCTCTCTGCTGAAAGAAGTTTTGGGAAGTGGTCTGTACGTATTACACGATACTGGATTGATGTAGGATTTTACTCTTTAAAAGGTTGGGAGAATTTAGTTGACTTCAAGTCCTTAGATAAGCTACCTGATGTGTATTTCTCAGAACGTTTCATGTATTACGCTAAAGGCCTAAAGAAAAGAACTTATCGAGGTGTAATTAAACCAAAAGATCTTAAGTACTTCTTTGCCAAGCTATTAGAAGGTTGAGGAATTGAAATGAGAATAATAACAGAGAAAATTCCTATTCGTAATAAATCAAAAAGAGAAATTCTTAGAATAATTGCAGACTATTTTGAAAGAGAAGAGTTTATTGAGAAAATTAACCTTGAAGATCCTTATCTGATAATAACTTATTGGGTTGATCTCAAATGAAGGAATTAATTCATAGAGGAATTTACATTCCAAAATATAATTTAGTAGGTCTTATAATTAGATTCCGAGGGAAGAAAATAGAACTAAACGAAACTACAGAACAAATGGCTATTCAGTTTGTAAAGAAGTTTGATACTGACTATATTAAAGATAAAGTCTTTGTTAATAATTTCTTAGAAGACTTTGCAAGAGAACTAGGAATTAAAGGGAAAGTAAAACTAGAAGACTTTGATTTTAGTGAAATTCAGAAGTACCTGGAAGAAGTCAAAGAGAAAACAGAGGCTATGAGCAAAGAGGAGAAGAAACTAGCTAGAGAACTTAAAAAACAAATTAGAGAGAAATTAAAAGAAAAATATGGATATGCCTTAGTAGATGGGAAGAAAGTTCCTATTATGAATTGGACTGTAGAAATCCCTTCAATATTTCTGTCAAAAGGAAAGAATCCTTTGAGAGGACATTGGAAGAGAGCTATCAAAAGAGAAGATATTACTTTAAATCTTTCTAAAGTTCCTAAAGATTTAGAAAAAGGATGGAAGGAAATAGTATGGGAACCAAATTCTCTTTGGATAGCAAAATGGAAGAATCCTCTTGATGGTAAGATGAAATATGTCTGGTTTTCTCCTTCTTCTGAACTTAGACAAAGTAGAGCGAAGAAGAAATGGGATAAGGCAATAGAGTTAGACAAGAAGATTAATAAGATAGAGAAATTAATAGAAAAGGCTATAAGATCTTCTGATATTGAGAGAAAGAAACTAGGATGTGTAGTTTATCTGATGTATAAACTAGGAGTTAGAGTTGGAGATGAAAAAATTGCAGGAGAGAGAGGAACTTTAGGCTGTACTACTTTAAAGAAAGAAAACGTAAAGCTAGAAAACGGAACTCTTAAACTAGACTTCATTGGGAAGGATTATGTTAGATGGATTAGGGAACTAAAGCTTCCCAGAGAAATTTATAAAGTCTTTAAGGAATTGTATAACAATACAAAAAGAAATGAATTTATCTTCAAAGGAATTGATTCTAATAAAGTCTCCAAGTTCTTGAGAGAAGCAGTTCCTGGAATATCTGCTAAGACCTTCCGAACTTGGCTAGCTGGGAAGACCTTTAAGAAAGGAACAAAAGA
>Ga0164311_10001657_pt1 | contig 11107 bp, 10 predicted proteins | sample GuaBasSedimGuay2_FD_121796 | JGI IMG/M metagenome (GOLD analysis project Ga0164311, IMG submission 121796) | Subseafloor sediment microbial communities from Guaymas Basin, Gulf of California, Mexico - Guay2, Core 4569-9, 9-12 cm | ecosystem: Environmental > Aquatic > Marine > Hydrothermal vents...
CATTGTTTTGATAGCCTTGACGATAGTCAACTGGGTTTTCGCCGGTGCGGGGCCAATGTCCGTATTTACATTCAACTGCGCACCATAGTTAAAAGTATTTCTGTCAGAAAATCCAATAAATAATCAATGAAGAGAGATGTAAACTTTGTGTTTTTCGGTCTGTTAATCTTATTGCTAATTGCAATGGTAGGGATTATGCTCTACAGCGATTATACCTACCATAAGGTCAATGCTCAGTACCTGAAATTCAAAGAGATGTTCGAACAAGCCCAGAATGAACTGAATAGGAGCAGGGAGGAGATAAAGGCGAAGGATGAGGAGCTCCAGGAAAAGGAGCAGGCCCTTATAGATATCATAAATGAATTAAATCTCTCCAAGCAGAGGATATCCTCTCTGAGCGATTATTATACAACGGTCAAGAGTGAGAAAGAGAATCTCGAGATGGACCTATCCAGAATTGAGCGGGAGAGAGATCAATGGAAATCGGACTACTTGGCTGCAAAGAAGGATCTCGGGGTCTGTGAGAAGAATTATGATCTAAAGAAAAAGGAGGTCGAACTACTGGAGTCCGATATTGCAGCGTATAGAGATTATGCCACAAAACTGAGTTTAAATATCGACATAGCGATGGAAGAGGCAGAAGATCTGATGAATGCCCTCGATATTGTGGATTGCACCAATGCCTCAGTTTGTGAGGATGAAATAGAGAATATTACTGAGATGCTGCAAGATCTGCAGAGCACTCTATTACTAATAAATGACAACATAGATCATCTACCAAAATAAAATGAATGACCCAATTGTTTCACGGTTGAATGAGGTTAAGAAGCTCTCCTGGAAGATCCACGCATTTTGTGTTATTCTGAATACCATCATAGTTTTTCTGGCATTCGCCATAATCCTGAGGTTCCTTGGCATACCAGCAATTATTGCCATTTGTCCCGCCATCATCTACTTGATGATAGATGTAATATATAGGATCCACAGGACGAATGTCATAAGGTCCATAGTAATTAAGTATCCTTCACTGAATGAAAGACTTCAAACCGCCTATGACAACAGAAATGTGAGAAACATCGTTGTAGAAAGCCTGGTGAAGGACGTCTCCAGGAGGATGGACAGGATATGGTACTCCTCCTTCCTGGATACGAAAGAGGTAATCTCGAGAACAATTCTGACTGTAATACTGGTTTTTATCTTTCTCTCAATAAATTTCATAAATATCGAGGACCTTGGTTTTAATTTCCATGGTTTACTCGGCAGAGATTTTTTAGATCAGATCGAGAATCTCACGGGTTTTGACATAGTTCGCGATGATGGGTTCCAGTGGGAGGAAGAGGAGAAGTTCGAATCCAAAAACAGGGTGGAAGAGGACACACTTGGAGGGGAGAGTGGTGGTGAATTGCCCGGGATAAATGAGGGCCCAATTCCGGGGTTTGGCGGGGGCGTTGGTGAGGGATCAAATCCAGATATCTACGGGGAAGCGTCATCCGCAAAGATCGCCGGAGAGGACATAGATATGGAGGTGCATCCAGAATATGGGGGGGAGATCGAGATTAAGGATGTAGAAGAGGAGAAGGTAAGGGGCAAATTTCCAGGCAATCTGAAGGGAAAATCATCTGAAATTCCGGAGCAAGATCCCGTATGGGCCAGAGAGCTCATCAGGAAATATTTTCAATCATTACAAAATATATTAGAGGAAGAGGAATGAAAAAAAGGACTCAGACCAAGATCGGGGGAAGTATCTGGGGAATAAGGGAGACAAATGAACGAAGAGATGCTCTAAAAGAGCCAATAAGTCTCATAGATATTCCCAATGAAAAGGAGGACATTAAGAGGGTATACCACAAAATGAAAGATATATACAATGAGATCCTTTACGAGATGAAGCGGGTTATAGCAGGTCAGGAAAAGGTAATAGAGCAGATACTTATAGCGATATTTACAAGGAATCATGCCCTGCTGGAGGGGTTTCCTGGTTTGGGCAAGACATTGATGATTAGTACACTATCTGAAATAATGGATCTCGATTTTAAAAGAATACAGTGCACGCCAGATCTAATGCCCTCCGATATAACAGGCACTTATGTAGTGGAGGAGAGGGATGGGAGAAAGATATTTAAATTTGAGAAGGGACCCGTCTTTACCAATATCCTCCTGGCCGATGAAATAAACCGAGCAACACCAAAGACGCAATCGGCCCTGTTGGAGGCAATGCAGGAGAGACAGGTCTCCGTGGGAACGTCAACATACCCATTGGATAGGCCATTCTTTGTACTTGCAACCCAGAATCCAATAGAGATGGAGGGAACGTATCCATTGCCAGAGGCACAGACCGATAGATTTCTTCTGAAGATATTGGTCGATTATCCAAGTATGGAAGAGGAAGACAGAATTGTGGACCTTTATACCGGGGAAACCATACCAAAAACGAAGAGGATAATAGGTAAGGAAAAGCTTCTGGCCATTCAGGAATTAACTCGTAAAATCCCCATAGCGAATGAGGTAAAAGAGTATGCGCTGAATATTGTAACAAAAACAAGACCAATAACGGATGGAACTGCTAAAAAGTATCTGGATTATGGAGCCTCACCAAGGGCAACTATCGGTTTAGTACTGGCTGCAAAGGCAAGGGCATTAATTAATGGAAGGAACTACGTGAGTAAGGAAGACATAAGGGAGATGGCATATCCCGTTTTAAGACACAGGTTGATTCTGAATTTCGAGTCCGAACGTAAGGGGATAACAACAGACGATGTTATCGGTGAGATATTAAAAGAGGTGTAGAGTGGCAATTGACTCAACCTTTCTGGATCAGCTTAAAGGACTCGACCTTCTCGCCAGGAGAAAGGTTTCCAGCGTTTATATGGGCAGCAGGAGGTCAGTACGTCAGGGTAGGGGTATTGAGATAGCAGATTACAGGGAGTATTACCCGGGGGATGATTTCAGGTCCATCGACTGGAGGGTCTACGCAAGAACCGAAAGGTTATATATAAGACGCTTTGAGGAGGAAAAGGACCTGACCCTGCACATACTGATAGATTCCAGTGCGAGTATGGATTTTTCTGTCTCTGGAATGAGAAAGTTCGACTACGGGGGAAGCATCGCCGTGGGTTTTGCCTATCTCGCCATGAGCAAGTATGAAAAGTTTGCTTCTGCACTGTTCTCCGATAGAATAACAGATGTTATGCAACCCAAGAAGGGGAAAATGCACTTCTTTAGAATGGTTGAATTGCTCAATAATGCAATTCAGAAAGGAAAAACAGACCTTGAAAAGTGCATAGGACAGTATACCAATATGATAAAATCGAGGTCATTTATCATTGTAATTTCTGACTTCATTGAGCCGATGGAATCTCTGGAGTATGCCATCTATAGAATAGCCAAGTATTCAAAGGAGGCCGTATTGGTCCAAATTTTGGACCCGGGGGAGATCAGCCTGAGGTGGACGGACGACATAAGATTCGAGGATATGGAGAGCCTAAAGAGCGAGAGAACCTTTCTGAGTCCGGATTTCAAAAAGAGATATCAAGAAAGGTTAAAGGAGCACATTTCGGGTATACAGGAAATCTGCGACGATACGGGCATTGAATTCTATTCTATAACTACCGACACCCCCCTTTTTGATGCCTTCGTTGGGATCGTTGAAAAATAACTACTGGTTTATCAACCTGTATTGAGAATAATATAATGATCAAAATGTTCAGAAGCTACGAGGAGATGCCAAAGATAGAGTTGCCCCTAAAACAGGAGATCCGGATCAGCGATTCGACAATCAGAGATGGGGCCCAGATGCCAGGGATTGTTATGACGAGGAGAAATAAGCTTAAGATCTATGAGTATCTACACAAGATTGGAATCGAAAAACTTGAGTGCTTTCTCTATAATGAGAGGGATAGGGAAGTCGCCAGAGAGATGCTGGATATAAATTATGAGCTTCCCGAGGTTACCGGGTGGGCGAGAGCGAAAATAGAGGATATAGACCTTGTTCTAAAATTTGATGAAATAAAGGAAACTGGAATACTCATGTCCGTATCGGATCCCCACATATTTGATAAGATAGAATTTAAAAGCAGAGAGGAGGCAATGGATAAATACCTAAGGATATTAGATTACGCCCTGGATCACGGTCTCAGAGTAAGGTGTCACCTGGAGGATATCACGAGATCTGATTTTGAGGGCTTCACCTTTCCACTGGTAAGAGAGATAATCTCGAGGGATAAGAATGCGATTATCAGGGTATGCGATACCCTGGGTCTGGGGGTGCCCTTTTTAGAGGTCGATCTTCCCTACGGGATACCGAAGATGATCAAAGAACTTAGGGATATGGGGGTAAAGAATATAGAAACCCATATGCACGATGACTTCGGTCTGGGGGTCGCGAATTCACTTGCAGCCTACTGGTATGGCGCCAACTGGTCAAATCTGACCTTTCTGGGTATAGGTGAACGGGCAGGTAATAGCGAATTGGAGAAGGTTCTGGTCTTTTTTGTTCACAGGGTCAAGGGTTTTGAAAAATATAATCCCAAATACCTCGTTGAATTTGCCAGATACATAGAAAAGGAGGTCAGGATATTTATCCCCAGAAATAAAGCGATAGTTGGAAAGAATATCTTTGCTCACGAGTCCGGAATTCACACCGCGGCAGTGATAAAAAACCCCTTCCTCTATGAGCCCTTTCCACCGGAATCCGTGGGGGGTGAGAGGAGATTGATGATAGGGGATACATCCGGCACCGAGGTGATAAGGAAGAAGGTTGAGGAGATAGCGGAAGACTTGATGGGTGTGAGGGTGAAAGTAAAAAAGAGGGACCCCAGGATTCTGGCGATATACAGGGACATACATAGACTCTATGACGTGGAAGGCAGACGCTCCTGTATCTCAGATGATGAGATGAAGAAATACGTTGAGAAATACTTCATGTTCGAACCCGTTGTGGACGAGGTCAAAATCAGTAAAAAGAAAGATGAAGAATAGATAAGATGCGAGTTGTTTGGGTCTCGGATACATTCGAGCAATTGAATGGAATCGCCGTATATATCAAGAGGATTATACCATTATTACAAAAATATATTGATATCAGACTGGTTACTGGCAGGGTAAAAGAACGTTATAAATTTCCCGTTTCACCCCTCCCCTACGTCCCGGTTCCCATGCTCCAGGACTATGATATAATAATTCCAACATTCAGGAAGATTGATGCGGACATTGTGCATATACATACGGGTTATATTCTTGGTCTGTATTCCTCTCTCTTAGGTAATAAAAAGGTTGTAACGACACATCTGCACCCCTATCACCTCCTGGAGGGAATATTCGGCCACAGGCAGCCGAGGTTCCTGCAGAAACTGGCCTGGAGGTACGTCATCTCCTTTTTCAATCGCTTTGATGTCGTTGTCTGCCAGACCAATGCAACGAAAGAGATGTTCAGAAAACGGGGGCTTAAACCAAGGACCGAGGTAGTCCCGAATGGAATTAACACCCTGGAATCGGTAGAGAATATAAAACCAACGGTAAATTTTAAGAAGAAATATAATATCAGGGGGGATTTTGCACTCTTTCTGGGAAGGATAGATGCCTCAAAGGGGATAGACTGGGTTATAGAGGTCGCCAGAAAGCTCCCCGACAGGGAATTCTTCATTGTCGGTAAAGGCACATTAGAGAAAAAGATACCAAAACTTGAGAACATTCATTTTTACAACTACTTAAAATATGAAGACAAAATCGCGGCATTTTATGAAGCTACAATGCTGTTAATGCCCTCCAAGGTGGAGACAGAGGGAATAGTTGCCCAGGAGGCAATGCTCTTCAAAAAACCGGTACTTATCTCAAACAATGAGGTACTTAGGGAGGTAGTGGGTAAAGGGGGGATCGTATGTAACTCAATAGAGGAGCTTGCAGAAAATACGGAGTTTCTGTTCGAGAATGAAAAGCTTAGGGAGGAGATCGGAGAAAAGGCACTGGAGGAGGTGAAAAAGAGAGATATTAATAAATCCGTTGAAAAGCTGGTTAAAATTTATGAATCTCTCTTGTGAAAAACGAACCTGGGGTGACTTTTCTTTTTAATCATTCCCTTTCTTCCACTCGTCCATTGGGACCGAAAATCTTTCCTCCAGAGCTTCTCTGTGGAGATTATTGTAGGAACAGAAGGGTATAATCCTTCCGTCGGGAAGTGAGTAGTGTATTACACATCTCTCCACCCTTTCCAGATCGAAATTCCAGCTGTCCATGAAGTGCATGCAGCCTATCATCAATGTGTCCTGGTGGAAATTTATAGCCGAATTCAGGGTGCCTTCCTTCAGCACTTGAATTATCAATTGCCTGAGTTTTTTGTCGTGGATGTTCCGGATAACCTCCCTCAGGAGCTCGGTGGCGATTTTAAGCTCGCTGATACCTCTAAGAATTCTTCTCTTCTTTTTCAATTCTCTGGCGCCCCTATCCAGAATATCCAGGAATCTATCCACGTTTATAACATCATTTATCGGGAAACTTTTCCCTTTTTTGTCAACTATTAAATACGCCCCAACACCGCAGCAGGGATGGGTACTCAGCTGGATAACTGGCTTTTGTTTATATGCCTCTATGAACCTCGATATCGGAACCATGGCGGGTACAGGATAGAAATGCTCCCTCTTGAGCTTCCCCCTGGTTTGCTCTTCTACCCGATCTACGAATTCTGATGTGGTTATCCTCCCTCTTTTTCTCTCTACATCGGATACCCTGCCCGCAAAGGAAACCGGCTGAAAATTAACACAACTAATGACGTCACTATTCCTTATTGCAAATTCAATTATACCCCCAATCTGGTGATCATTTACCCCCCTGACCAGTGTAACAACCAGTACAACGCATCTATGCCCCAATCTACGACAATTTTCAATGACCCTGAGCTTGGTATTCAAGAGTTTTCTCCCGCGTATCTTTTCATAGATATCATCGTCCAAGCCGTCGAACTGTAAATAGAGGGAATTCATACCAGAGCTCTTTAATTTTTTCAGATATCCTATGTCCTTGGCAACCCTTATTCCGTTGGTGTCGACCATTATATAGGAAAATCCCACCTCCCTGGCAATTTTCACCAACTCGGGAAGATCATCTCTCACTGTTGGCTCGCCGCCCGAGAACTGAAGGGCGAAGGCGGGGATGGGTCTGTTATCTCTCAGATTTTGCAGCATCTCCCTTATCTGTTCCCTGCTCGGTTCATAGACCCTTCCGGTGGAGTTGGCATTCGCGAAACATATGGGACAGTTCAGATTGCAGCGATTTGTTACATCAACTATGCCAAGAACGGTCTGGCTCTTGTGCTCGTTACATAAACCACAGTCATAGGGACAGCCCTTATCTCTCTCAGTCCTGGGGTTCTCTACACCGGTACCATCGTTCTGGAATCTCATAACCCTTCTATAGCTCTCTGCATCCCCCCAATAGATCTCCTCGAACCTTCCATGCTCGGGGCATACCTTTTTGATAAGTATCCTGCCATCCTCCTCAACCAGATCGGCGGGGATCTTTTTCAGGCATCTGGGACATATGCTTTCAGTCGTCTTTATCAAATTTTTCGTCTTCATTCTTTTAAGATTATAGAATAGAATTCAAACAAAATAAAGTGGCTACTTCCTTATTTCCGGCAGGATAATATTCATAAAATTTGTTACCAGTACGACTATTATCGGACCCAGGAACAGACCCATAAATCCAAAGACGATATAACCAAAGAGGTAGGCGATCAGCATCACCCCGGGGTGTACCTTCTTTGCACTTATATATGGTCTGAGCACGATATCGGGAGAGAGATCCACAAGAAAGAAAACAGAAATCAGGAAGATGAGGATGAACCACCACTCCGTAAATAATACATTGTTCACATATGCCTGAATCACGAGATAAAGGGCCATCGGCACCCACACAATCTTTATACCTATTCCCGGAATGAATATTGCTATCCCACACAATACCCCCAGAAGGAAGGGATAGGGAATTCCAAGGTATTGAGGGGCAAAGAGATTTAAGATATAAAACAGAGTAATCGCGATCAAGGCGGTAAATAGAGCAACCAATATATTGCCGAAGAAAACCCTGTTGAGATCCTCATCGATCGAATTAAAGAATCTATCAGATAACTTAGCATCCCCTCCAAAAACCTTTTCTGAGACCCACCCTCTCAGCCTGTAACCGTCCTTTAATAAATAAAAAGCTATCGTGAACATTAGGAATAATTTAAAGAGGATGTCCACCAGACTGGCTACCGGTAGGATCAAGATGTCCTGTATACTCGGATTCTCCTTTATAAACTCCCAGAGTTCCTGTGGTGTTAACTGCTGCCCTATGGAGCTCAGTTCCTCTATCGCTTTATTCAGGTAGCCCAGGTGTATTGTATAGTCAATTCTCCCCATGAATCTCGTCAATTCAAAGGAAGCAATACTGAATGCATAAATAGCAGTTATAATTACTGGCAGAATAAAGAGGAAGAGAGATATAAAGGCGGATATACTCCTTTTCTTAATCCTGTCCTCTATTTTCTCATAGATGGGTCTCGTGACGTAATACACGAAGACCCCATAGAGTATTACATCGAGAAATGGAACCAACATGTAGAGCAATAAACCAATTAATAGGATCCCAAGTATCTGCCAGTACAGCCTGCTACTCTTCTTTATTAGTTCCACCTTCTACTACGACTATATATTCGGTATAAAAATTAAAAAGCAGTTACGTTACTCATTCAGTATCCGTAATAAGAAGTAATATCGCAGATAGGAAGGCAATTCCAGAGCCGTAAAAGAATGTAGCCTCCGGGCTGATATACTGCCAGAGCGATCCCGCAATGACACTCGCCGGCAGGGTTGCAAAGGCGATCGCCGTGTGGAATGTCCCGAGCGCCGTACCTCTCAAATCCTCCGTAATCAAATCAGATGCAAATGCCCTCTGTGTGCCATCCACCAGGGCAAAGAATAACCCATACAGCCCAAAAAGGATAATTAATACGTGGAAAGACTCAGATAGAGCAAACCCGAGACAGGTAAAACCAAAAAGAGAATAACCCATGATCAAGACATTCTTCCTCCCAATTTTATCTGAGAGAATTCCTGAGGGTATGGAGAATATCGTATAGACAATGTTGAACCACACATATAACAGTACTGGCAGAGCAATTGCCATCCTTGGATCCGGAAAGGATTCTTGCGCCCTGAGGATAAAGAACATGTATGTGAAATTGCCAAGGGCAAATACGGTTGCAATCAACAGAAACACTCTGAATTCCCGTGGCAGTGCCCCAAGACCAATTTTTAACGTTAATTTTTTTGGTTCTCTCCTTCTTTCTCTCACATAGAACAGGGGAATTAATGCAAGTAAGCCAATAAATCCCGCGAGCAGGAATATTGTCTCAAATCTCATACCTAAAAACCACAGGAGAATAAAAGCCATTATTGACCCCATAATCGCCCCGAGTGTATCCATAGCTCTGTGTATACCAAATGCCCTGCCCCTCACTCCCCTTTCAGATTCTGCGATAATCGCATCCCTCGGTGCGGTTCTCAGTCCCTTCCCCGCTCTCTCCAGAGGTCTTAATATCAGGACGTGCCACCATTGAGTCGAGAATGCCAAGAGCAATTTGGCTATGGAAGAGATTCCATAACCCGAAAATACGAAGGGCCTTCTCTCTCCGGATCTATCTGACAGATATCCAGATAGCACGGTAAGAATACTCGTTATGGAATCCCCCAAACCACCTATAATGCCAACAACCAGGCCACTTCCCCCCAGAGCGACAATGAACATTGGGAGCAGTGGATGGATCATCTCAGAGCTTATGTCCGTCAGAAAGCTAACTATACCCAGGAGAAGAACATTGATACCTATTCCCTGCAGGAATCTGTTTTCGGTTTTTCGGTTCATCTCATTCTCTCTTTAATCAATTTAATGGCTCTGTCAACATCCATTTTGCTTATCTTTGCCCTTAGCTTTAATTCAGCTATCGATTCTGAAATTTCTGTGATTTTCCTTACAAATTGCTCCCTCGTCGTTTTGTGCATAATCTTGAGCAGATCATCCGACTTCCTCTGGATGTAATCCCTGACCGTGATATCCATTCTCGAAAAAGACACATTAGAGCTGAAGATTCTCGCAAATTCTTTTTGCAATAGAAGGTCATCCACCCTGCATTTCACATATTCGTTATACGACAGTAATCTACCGATCCTCGGGTCTCTTCTCGCGAGGTCCATCTCGAGATAGTACTTTATCGTTCCCAGCAGGCCCATCTCATCAAGCCTTCTGGACGAGGTGATAACATAAAAATCCGTAAAGTATCTGATCTTTCCCAATTTCCTCAGGCGGATGCTGAACTCCCCGTCCTCAAGCGGGACGTCCCTGAAACCATTTATGGCATCAAAGGCCTTTTTCCTTACCGCGAGGTTAAATCCAACCAGTGTCGTCATTCTAACCCTGTCCCTGAAGCTGAGATAGGAATTTGTTATCTTTTCGGTGAAGATCAACCTCTCGGTTCTCCTCGAAAATATAAAACCTGCACTGAAACCCAGAAGCTCTGGATCCTTAAATTTCTCCATAACCTTCTCCAGGTAACCTGGTGGTAGAACTGTATCTGCATCCACAAACACCAGGTAATTTCCAGTAGCTTGCTTTGCCCCCATGTTCCTGCTAATCCCGGGGCTGTGAATGTCTATAGTTACAATTTTATCTGCATATCTCCTGGCTATCTCCGGGGTTTTATCCTCACTCTTCGCATCACAGACGATAACCTCATACTCCGCCCCCGTCTCCTGGGAACGAATTGCCCTCAAGCACGATTCGATACATTTCTCTTCATTCCATGTCGGGACTATGACAGAGATGTCCATTCTCTTAATTTTATTCATATATCAGAGAGTGAATATATATTTGTATTAGACCTGTGCAAAATTAAATGAGAGACACATTCGTGTCTCTTATCGCCATCTTTACCTTTTCCCGGTATCTCTGCAGCACCTCCTCTAACAGCGGGTCGAACCGCTCCACCAGATAGCGGAATCTCTTCAACAACCACGTCTCTTGTACCTCTTTCCCGTACTCCCCGGAGTTCTATCGATCACCGGTAGAAGAAAAATAC
>Ga0164311_10001658_pt1 | contig 11105 bp, 9 predicted proteins | sample GuaBasSedimGuay2_FD_121796 | JGI IMG/M metagenome (GOLD analysis project Ga0164311, IMG submission 121796) | Subseafloor sediment microbial communities from Guaymas Basin, Gulf of California, Mexico - Guay2, Core 4569-9, 9-12 cm | ecosystem: Environmental > Aquatic > Marine > Hydrothermal vents...
ATAACATTGTGGCTAAGCATTATGGTCATAGATCAGGAGTATATTTCGCTAGGAAAGTGATACATGCCTTAACTGGAAGAGTAGTAGCTCTCCTTCTTCCTTACCTTTTCAAGACTCCAATACTCCCGTTCATAGCTTCATTGCTATTAGCACTCCTCACCTATTTACCTCATAAGCGAGAGAAGTTAATGTATTGGTTTCAATTGAAGGAAAACATGTATGAAGTAGATTTTTGTATTGTATGGGGTCTTGTTGTAGTGCTCTCCTGGCTTATAGACAATACTTTTTGGCTCGGAATTCTCCCCTTAGCTTTCATGAGTTTTGGTGATGGAATAACAGGAATTGTGAGGAATTTTGTCTATAAGAAGAGGACTAAAGCTTGGTTAGGAAATCTGGCCATGGCGCTTTTTTGCGTACCTCTCGGCTTTGCGACTAAAGGAATGGCTGGAGCATTAGCTGGGCTTGTAGCTAGTATAGTAGAACATTATGATTTTGTCGATGACAACATATCGGTTCCCTTATCAGCGTTCATGATACTACTCCTCTTTCAGCTTCTTCCTAGTAGTTATTCTGCCTCTTTTTAGTAGGACGAAGGCCAAGAAGAGAATGGGAATTATCGTCATCGCTAACAACTCAAGGGAGGGCATTGCTGGAAAGCGTAAACTACTAAGTAAATTCACAGCTAGTATATTGGGAATCGAAAGCAGTATCAGGGATATAAGAAAGAGTTTTGTGAAGTTGCTGAGCGCTAGAATTAATGAAGCTAGTAACAAAATTATGGAGGCTACGCCCATTAGGAACACCTGTGATATGGTTATGTATCTATTGATCAAGCTAAGAAAAGTTAGCTTGGACCTGCCTACAAGTTCTATAGAAGGTGATAGGTATAGATAATGCAACAAAGTCCACAGAGATAAGTTCAAGAGAATTCTGATTGGAATTCTCTCTTTAAACTTAACTAAAAGATATAGGATAACCACAAATATTGTAGTCGAAAAGGATAAGCCTTATCCTATCCAGAGCTCACGAACTGGAGTTGAGACTATTTGCTTATCATCAATGTAAAGAGCCGCGAATACGAGAACTCTGTTTGTTGGCTCAGCTATTACTATTTTCGTACTTCCATTAAGCTTTAATTCGATTTGACGCCACATCGATAGATGTAAACCAGTATGATAAAAGACTCGTACTTTTGCCTTGGTCTTGAGAGACCTAGTCGCTACTGTTATAACTTTAATACAAATCTCCTTTGGGAATAACCCTCTGACTTCAGCTTCTAAGGTGATCTTTGGGAATTCTCCTATGCTTAAAAGATGGGACTTTAGCCATAAAATGACAGACTCCTCCCAACCTGTAAATATTTTGAAATGACCATGATTAGGAGCTATATTCAAAGCTTTCTCACATTGAAGTGCGGTGAAAGTGTCGTTTATTGCGTTGAGAGTGAAGAACTCATCATTTGTAGACACAAGCATTAATGTAGGCTTTGATAACTTCGCAGCGTAAGCTATGACATCGAAGTACTTTATAGTATTAGTAGCTTCAGACGAGTTAATAGAAGTCTGTTCAGGTATCATCAAGTTGGCTAATGTCCCAGCTCTTATGAGGACATCATACTCTCCAGAGGCAACTATTGGAATAGCTACTTTAACTCTAGGATCTATCGTTGATGTTATGAAAGTTATAATACCGCCCATTGAGACTCCACTTACGCCTATTTTACTGGCTTTAACGAAGTCCAAACTTTGTAGCAAGGAAATGGCCTTTATGGTTGCTACAACGCAATGATAGTAATAAGCCCCCTTAGGACTAAGCGTAGAGTTCACTATGTTGTCACGAGTACAAGGAGGGAACCTGGAAGACTTCCCTCTGCCCGGCGTGGTTGGTGCTAATACAACGAATCCTTCCCTAGCTAATTTCATAGCATAACTTAGCATAGTGTAACAGGTTCCATTAGTCCCATGTATCAAAACAAGAGCGGGAAAAGGTCCACTGCTATTGGGCTTAACTAGTAACGCATGAATTACTACATCAACTCCACCGTAAACCTCGCTTAAATAATAAACGTCAAAAATTTCAATACCACCCTTAAACTCAACAAAGCTTATGCTATACTTGGGGCATTTTGTTAACTTCTCTAACTCCCAAAAGTTAGTGTCATAATCAAAATTCATGGGTTCTGGGAGTTCATAAAAGCTATAATATTTAGTGATTAAGAAAGCATTTGATGACACAAAGAGTAACAGAGCTAAACGAATGAATACTTTATCGTATTAATCTTCACATCTCTATCCCTCTTTTAGCGCTTTTATGTGCTAATGTTTCTTTCATTTTAGAGACTAGACTAGTTACAGCTAGCATCGCTGATGACATGAGCGCTATAGAAGCGCCTACCGGTAAGTCTAAGGAAAGACTCAGGATGAGCCCCATTTGCGCTGAGAGGGCTCCTAAGACTGCAGAAAGAATTATGACTTTCCTCATGTCATCGGATATTTGGAAGGCTGCTGCAGATGGGTTAAAGAGTAGGGAAAAAACTAGGAATCCACCTGTGACTCTTAACGTCAGGGCTACTATCACTCCACCTAGGAATATTAATGAGTACATGATCGCTGACACAGGAATTCCCTCTGCTTCGGCAAGCTTCTGATTGTATAGAACAGCAAGTAGCTGAAGTCGAAAGGCTAGAAGAAAGAGTATCATTATTATCAACAACGTCAGTAATAGAGTCAGAAGACCTGTTGTTACTGCCAACACACTGCCCCATAAAATACTAGACACAGCCTCAGCTGAAAGGGCTGTTCCTGGGGATAAGTACACAAAAATTAGAGCTAAAGCAGTATATAATGAAAAGAGAGTCATGGAGACTAAGTCACTTGGAAGTCTTAAGGCGTCAGAAAGAGGGCCTAATATCAGGCCCGTTATAACGACAAGTAACAGACTCAAAGGCACAGGGTCCATTTCTAGATAGACTCCTAGTGCCGCACCAGCTAATGCTGCGTGGGCCATCAAGAACCCTATCGTAGTGAGCCTTAACCTCATCAGAAGAGCTCCAGAAGTCCCACAAAGAGCCCCTGAGACAATCGATGAAATTACTGCGTAAGTTAAAATGAGACTGATCATATCTCTCTAACCTCTTTTATAGTCCCCTCTTCCATAAAGACGAGAAAATCGCACTCCTCTGGAATTATAGATGTATCATGAGAGACCATAATTATTGTAACTCCATCTCTATTAATTTTCGATAAGAGATCAGAGACCTCAACTTTTGCTTCTTTATCTAAATAGCTTAAGGGTTCATCGAGTATTAGGAGCCTCGGTCTTCTCACGAAAGCTCTAGCTAATATAACTCTCTGTTGTTGACCACCACTTAGCTTTCCAATAGGCCTTTCAGCTAAGTCTTCAACTCCAAACATTCTCAACGCTTTATAAACCTCTTCCCACTCACTAGCTGAGAGCCCTTCAAAAACCCCCTTCTTCGAAGCTAATCCCATAGCCACCACGTACTTGACCAGGAAGGGTTCACTGACAGAGGACATGAAATCTTGTGGAACGTAAGAGCAGTAACGCCTAACTAATCTGGCCTCCTCAGGAATTCTTAGTCCTAGTACTAGGATGTCACCGGCAGTTGGCTTTAGGAGACCTAATATAGTCTCCAGCAAAGTAGTTTTCCCAGCTCCATTTGGTCCTGTTATCAAGACGAAGTCTCCATATCTTATTTTCAAGTTAATCTTCCTAATAGCTGGTTTGTTCTCGCCAACATACGTAGCATAAACATTCTCGAGCACTACAGCGTACTCGCGAGTAACGTCTATACTCACCAACTTCATCAGAGACTCTTTCATCTGAGTTCTTTATAATTCCTTAAATAAAATATACTTATACTTTTAGCCTAGCTATCCTTTTAAAGGAGAACACAATCATCGACTTTAATTATAGTTTCTTAATCAAGCTATTCTTCAGCCTCTAATAGCGATTAAATTATGACTAGAAGGCAACCAATTAAAGAGTCATGCTAATGCTACTTAGTCTCGTCGAGTCTATGTGAAGTAGAGAGCAGAATCTCCACCTTTTGTGAAGTAATATAAGTAGTGGTACTTTTACTTTAACGAGGTGACACTATGGTCTTAGCCTCGGCTCCAGCCAAGGTGATATTAGTAGGTGAACACTTCGTAGTGGAGAACGAGCCAGCTATAGCTGTAGCAATTGACTTAAGAGCTTATGTTACGGCAACTAAGCGTGATGATGACCTGGTGTTTCTGAAGTCCCTGAATCTTGGAATTACAGACTCCTTTAGAGAAAGTGAAAGTGTAAAGTTAAGAGAGTTTAAGCCATTAGAGGTAATAATCAGAGAGCTTGAAAGAAGAACTGGTTCCTGGATTGGGTTAAATATAGTCATAAACTCAAAAATACCGGTAGCGGCTGGAATGGGGTCCTCGGCAGCTATAGCTGTAGCCTCGACTTTAGCAATATCGAGAATTTTAGGGCTTGAGTTAAGCCGCGGGGAAGTTTCAAGCATAGCCTATGAGGCAGAGAAGATAGTTCACGGAAAACCTAGTGGTATAGATAATACCATATCAACTTATGGAGGGGCTATAGTCTACAGAAAGAGCGAGGGCTTTATATCACTTGACTGCAACTTTTCTGGTTACAAGTTAATCCTAGCCGATTCAGGAATTCCAAGGAGTACCGGTGAAATGGTAGCTAAAGTAAGGAGATTAAAGAGTAAGTATCCAAAAGTCATGGACCCATTATATCATTCTGCAGGAAGACTAACCATAGAAGCAGCTAGAGCCTTAAGAGATGGCGACTTCATTAAACTTGGTGAATTAATGAACATAAATCATGGACTATTATCAGCCATTGGAGTTTCAAATGAGAAGCTGGAACAACTAGTCTATGCAGCTAGAAAAGCTGGTGCGTTAGGAGCAAAGATAACGGGAGCCGGTGGAGGTGGTTACATAGTAGCCTTAGCTAGTGACGACATCGCGGATAGAGTAGCTAATGCTCTTAAGTCTCTCAGCAAGAGAGTAATAATATCGAGTGTAAGTAAAGAGGGCGCTAGAGTCGAGCAGTGACTTAAAATTCTGCCAAATTAACAGAGTGTGATCAGTTTCATAAAGCATCCCACTCAAGTGGCTGAGCCTCTACAGTATTCTCTTAAGTAGATGCAGGAATATTAATGGATAATTACACCTAACCCATTGGCGCTCTCTATGAAAGAACACATACTTCTAAGGAATATCTCACCATTCGACGAGGATTAATGGGATTTATGAGCTCTTACGTTGAGTGTTATGGAATTGTAAAAATTATAAGGGTCTTCTTAGCACTAGTCAGTGATAGCTTATGCAAGTCAAGGCGAGCACACCCATACTCCAAAGGCCTAGAGGTACTAGAGACTACTTACCGGACGAAATGAGGATAAGACGTCAAGTAATTGAGAAGCTTAGAGAGGCCTTTGAGCTCTACGGATATGGGGAAGTCCTAACACCGGCATTCGAACACCTAGAGCTATTAGAAGCTAAAGCGGGGCCTGAGGTTAAGGAGCAGATATATTGGTTTACCGATAAAGCAGGGAGGAGACTAGGCTTAAGATTCGAGTTAACGACTCCTATTGCCAGGATAGTGGCTACTAAACCGGAAATACCGAAGCCAATAAGGTTCTATTATATAGCTCCAGTATGGAGATACGAAGAGCCACAAAGAGGTAGATTAAGAGAGTTCTGGCACGCTGGAGTAGAGCTAATTGGCTCGAAGTATATTGAAGCCGACGCCGAAGTCATAGCGGTTATGTATAGAGCGCTAGAAAACACTGGACTAGACGACGTAGTCGTAAAGTTAGGAGACAGAAGGGTGGCAGAGGCCTTATCTGATAAAATAGGAATTGAGCCTCAAAGGAGGGATGATTTCTTCAGAGCCATAGATAAACTTGATAAATTAGGAGTTGAAGGAGTAGTTGAGTGGCTAGCTAAGTTAGGACTGACTGATTCTCAGATAGAATTGGTCATAGATTTCATAATGATCAAAGGAGACAATGAAGTAATACTGAACAAAGCTAAAGAGATATTAAGCTCAAAGAGTGCTTCTAATGCCATTGAAGAACTGAGAGAGCTTATCTCAACGCTCACTGACGGTTATGGTTTACCTGAAAGCTCACTGGTCGTAGACTTTGGAATAGTTAGAGGCCTAGCGTACTACACTAGCTTAGTCTATGAAGCTGTAGTTCCGAGCGCAACTGAAGTGGGCAGTGTAGCAGGAGGTGGAAGGTACGATGACCTGATTAGGTTAGTTGGAGGCCCTAATCTACCAGCTACTGGAATGGCCATAGGAGTTGAAAGAGTGATCGAAGCCCTTCTCATAAAGGGTAAAGTAAAGCGTGAAGTTACGAATAACCTTGTACTCGTAGTCTCTACATCACTTGAGTTATACAGAGAGGCCCTTAGAATTGCAGAGAAGCTCAGAAGTAATGGCATTTCAGTTCAATGCGATGTGATGCGAAGGAAGCTTTCATCAATGTTAGAGTACGCTAATAAAAACAATATACCTTACGTTGTAATAATCGGTCCTAGAGAGCTAAAGGAAGGGAAAGCAGTATTGAGAGACATGATGAAAAGAGAGCAGAAAGTCTTGGAAATAAGCGAACTCGTTAACTATCTCAGTGTCAGACTAGGTAATAAGTAAACTCTCGAACTCCTTAACGAGTTTATTTATCTTACCGACTCTTGAGGTCAAATACTTCTTCAACTTCGATATTGTGTATACGGGAGTGGGATCAACTCCATTCAGGATAGCTAAGTAATAGGATGTATAGTCTCCCTGATATATCAAGGACATAATTTCAGCGAACCTGCAGCTCCCGCGAGAGCTAAGTTGAGACACCGTAACTCCTCTCTCACTTAGTATCTCCTTAACAAACTCAACCCTAGCCTTAATTTCACTAGACTCCTCACTACCCCTCAACATAATGACGTGATATCGAGACCCCTCTTCTTTACTAATTCCCTCCCACCCCATTATCTCATTGTGATTCATCTCAGGCAATATATCATACCTTGCCAAAACCTTACTATTCTCATTAAGCTGAGTCTTAAACCTAAATGCAGCACTTGAATAGGGCCAGTAGGAGTATATTATCGGCACCCTCTTGTAAAGGTTACAGGCAAGCTTCTTTATCTTATTCACATCTATTGATACATCAATTCCTATTTCCTTCCTAAGGTCTTTGAGGACATTGGCAGCCTCTTTAACTCTAACCTCTACGTTAAATTTTACAACTTTGAACAATTCTAGAATCGCAAGAATTGGCACCGTTAAGTAAGCTATCGCTGCTCTAGGCTGATAACCTCGCGGAACTCTAATCAGAGGTATTCCTGATTTCTCGCACATTTTAGTCAAAGTTCCACCTGAGGATACGCAGATGACCATGCATTTCAACTTAAGTGCGTGTATTAAGCTACTGATAGCTTCCTCAGTCTCACCTGAGTAACTAACCACTATAACTAAAGTCTCCTCACTCGCGAATTTGGGTAAGGTATATTGGCGAGAAACAATCATTGGAATTTCAATTCTGTCCCTCAGTAAGTCCAAAACTATATTACCTCCTATTGCGGAACCTCCCATTCCAGCTATGACTATGCTACTCGGACTGCCATACTCTATTACATGGGGGCCTAAGTGCAATCTGCTGGGAATTTCTAATTTCTTGGAGACCTCATAGGACTTGATTAAGTCTTCAGGTAACCCCTCAATCATCCGTAACATGTTGCCCTTATCGATAGCTTTGACGTGTTCTACTGAAAAGGCATCCTCTAAGCCCACTGTCAATCACCTCTCTACTTATCTCGTAATACACTTTAAAACTGTTTATTGGAGATACCAACTTATAACCTTCCAAAATTGATTGATGACTCAAATAATACTCAATTCAACGTTTAAGTGAATTCCCAGTGCATAATATGAGTTAAGAGAATTTACTTAATAGCTTCATAAATTCTATGAATGGCTAACCCAGTACATAATAGATAATGCTAGATTACCCTTATGTTGTATCCTCTGGCTATGTTCTTGAACCTAAGGGCATCATCTTTCATGTATATGTTATTGAAAAGAATGTACACCTTACATCCTTGGTCTACATAATCTTTAACGATAGAAGTTAACCTTGCTAAATCATCATCAGTATATTTATACTTATAGTTTACCTCGCCCTTACCTAGCCCATGAAGCCTAAAGTAGCACATATCACTTACGTAAGCTGGTCTTCTCCTAAGGACATCAACTACGTGAATTATGTCTAGCGACTTGCATAGTTTCTTCACCTCATCCACATGCTCATGCCACGTGCCTCTAGGCTCCCACCCTATTCTTAACTTATTCCTTCTAATCGAGGAGAAAAACCGCTCTACGTTGGCTTTGTTCTCGGGAGAATATCCGAAGGAAGGAGGAGTTTGGAATACACAAATAGTGGCTTTCAAAGCTCTGCAGACATTTAAAACTTCTTCCCAGGCTCTAAGATTCTCCTCAGTTGGCCTAAGATTACCATATTTGTTCATTAGCTCTGGAGGCACTTTGAGTTTAGCTTTCCTCCATGTTGGTGAAGTTGGCGGGTGCGTTATCACCTGCCACACTTTAACTGTGAATTCAAAGTCCTCAGGAGCTGTAACTCTCCACCTTTCCGCAGTGCTAACCTTAGGCAGTTTATAGAACGTTTCCTGAAGCTCTATTAACTTGAATGTGTTAAAGTAAGCCCTCTTCCCACCTCTAACCGACCAACCACAAGTTCCGACCATCACAAGCCCTTCAGTCAATTCTAATTCACCGAATACTGCAAACTAGTCGATGGTCTTAAAACTATCCCTTAATAGAATAAGAACATCACCGGTGTGCTTGATTATACTACCAAGACAGAGCTTATAGCTCTATATACCCTACTAAACTATGGTGGTTCCATGTGGTGGAATAAACAATTAAGAATTCTAAGCTACGGTTATCCGCTGAGCCCTATACCCCAGGAAGCTGTCGAGATGAAGGTTAAGATGAACTTTAATGCGGAACACATAAACATAAAGATATCTGAGAATGAAAAGTACTTCAAGGAGTACTTAGAAGAAGCTCATAAGAGGGATTTTAGAGTTTTAGTATACTTCAACGTCCACGCTTACGAAAGAGAATTCGCAAAAAGACATCCTGATTGGATTCAGAAAAGAGATGACGATACTATGGTAGACAACCTCTACGGAGTCAGAGTAGCCCCTTGTGTCAACAGTCCCTTTAGGGAATGGGCTGTCGACGTAATAAGAAGACTCGCCTCCAAGTATGAGATAGACGGAGTATTCCTTGATGGTCCTGCATACTATCCTAAAGCTTGCTATTGCGAATACTGCAGGGAGAAATTTAAGGAAAAGCATGGTTATGACTTGCCAAAATGGGAAGACTGGGGGAATCCTATATGGAATGAGTTTTTGGAGTTCCGCTACGATAGCATAGCTGAGTTCCTTGAAGTATGTAAAGAAGCTCTTAAAGAGATAAAACCGAATGCAGTCATATACATGAACTCTAATGGTTTATGGCCAGCTTGGGTGAATGCCAGAGATAACAGGAGACTGATAGTACATCAGGACATCCTCGGAGCTGAGGGAGGATTTATATTTTATACTAGACCAATCGATGTTCCTTACTGGAAGCCTGGAGCAACAGCAAAACTACTAGAGACTCAAAGCAACGGAAAGCCGACAGTGATATTTATAGCTGGGGACCACAAGCCTTATTCCCATTATCCTTTAACAGACGCTGAGGTTAGGTTATTATATGCTGACACTATAGCTAACGGAGCTAATCCATGGTTTGCTCCACGTAAAACTCAATTCGAACTAGTTACAGAGATCAATAAGTTCATTGAGGAGAATGCAGAGTATTTTGAGAACACGAAGTCTATAGCAAGAGTTGCTCTAGTCTGGTCCTGCAGGTCGGCCGACTTTTACGGTGCCTCAGTGCCGAAAATAGACTTTTTACCTCCAGGAGTTAAAGTCGGAAAAGCATCAGCTACTAGGGACTTCACTGAGGCCTTTTACGGATATTATGAGGCGTTACTTCGTTCTCATGTACCCTTTGACGTAGTTGATGACGAATTCCTTGAGAAGGGAAATATTAACAAGTATGATGTAATAGTGATGCCAAATGTGGCTTGTCTCTCTAAAGAAGCTGTTGATAGGCTTAAGGAATATGTCAAGAGAGGCGGAAATATAGTTGCGACTTACGAGACTTCCTTATACAATGGATGGGGTAAGCCCCTAGAGAATTTTTCGCTAAGTGACCTCTTCGGAGTGACGTTCGACAGGAAGCTCTTGGGTCCCTTCGAGTGGGATTATGTAGTAATTAAAGTAAGAGCAGGAATACTGAGCGACCAAGTGCTTAACAATGTACCATCTCCTAGGTTCGGAATAGCAACTAGACCCCTCGAGGGAGCTAAGATAGTTGCAGTATTCAGGGAAAAATCTCCTGGCAGGTATTTACCACTTCAACCAGAGAGTAAGTACCCAGCTGTAACCTTAAAGGAGTACGGAAAGGGCAAGTCTGTCTACTTAGCTGGCTCTTTCGACGCCAGTTATTGGGAACTTAGACTCAAGGACTTCAGGCTAATTTTAACGGACCCAGTAATCAAGCTATCGCGTAGGGTCGTAGAGCTTGAGAATGCGCCATCAACCCTCGAGGTGACAGTCAGGAAGAAGATCAATGCGTTAATTGTTCACTTAGTTAACTTTACAGGAGACATGCAGCGACCCATTGAGTGGATCTGTCCGGTACATGATGTTGTGGTTAGGATATATGACGTAAAGGATGTGAGCAAAGTTAAAGCACTAAAACTCAAGGAAGACCTTGAGTTTACAACTCATAATGGCGTTGTCGAGGTTAAAGTACCGAGAGTCTTCGACCATGAAGTTATAGTGTTAGAGTGAGTAAAGTAAACACTAAAAATAAAGGTAATGTTTAAATCAAATATTTTCACAGAATCTCCCTTGCTACATCACTTGAATATACTCTTTCCTAGGCACTCTTAGAGTATCGAGCCTGTTAATAGGAGGAAAAGATACTAATAAATTGAGCAC
>Ga0164311_10001660_pt1 | contig 11099 bp, 10 predicted proteins | sample GuaBasSedimGuay2_FD_121796 | JGI IMG/M metagenome (GOLD analysis project Ga0164311, IMG submission 121796) | Subseafloor sediment microbial communities from Guaymas Basin, Gulf of California, Mexico - Guay2, Core 4569-9, 9-12 cm | ecosystem: Environmental > Aquatic > Marine > Hydrothermal vents...
ACACCAAACTACCATAAGCTAACAGACTATTAAAATTTTACTGGTAAATTGGCGCCGGGGAGGGGATTTGAACCCCTGCGGGCCGCATGGCCCACCGGCTTACTTGTCTAGACCCCATCTAGTTGCCTAGCTGATCTCGAGGCCGGCGCATTAGCCGCTCTGCCACCCCGGCGTTTTGGCTGTTTAAGATTTCTATAGCGTGTTCAATTAGACTTTATTTTAGTATGGTGGGATATAACCACTTCTTTTTTGTTTTGATTTTCTTTTCGTCCCATTCTTTTAGGATTTTTGTTGCTTCGTTTGCTGCTTTTATGCATTTTTCTTCGCCTGCTCCTGGCTTAAATTCGTTTTTTATGCGGTTTGCGTAGACGGTGCAGATGGCTCCGCTTCTTAGGTTGTAGAGGTTAGCTAAGGTGAATAGGGTTGCTGATTCCATTTCGAATATTAGAACGTTTGCTTTTCTTAGGGTTTCTATCAAGTTTTGGGTTTGCATGCATTGGGCTGGGCGTTGTTGGCCGGCATAGAAGTCGCATGTTGTGCAGCCTATGCCAATGTGGTGGCGGTAGCCCAGCGTTTCGCATGCTTCGATTAGGGCTAATACAACCTCGTAGTTGGCGACGGCGGGATATTCTATTGGAATGTAGCATTCGCTTGTTCTGTCCATGCGGACGGCAGCCGTCAATATAACTAGGTCTCCGCATTGGATATAATCTTGGATTGCGCCGCAGCTTCCTACCCGAATGAAGGTTTCAGCGCCTACAAGCCTAGCCTCATTTACAACTATGCTCATGCATGCGGGGCCTATGCCGCTTGAAATGGCTGAGATTGGAACTCCTTTATAGATGCCTGTGAAGACTCTAAATTCCCTGTGAAATGCAACTTCGCGGGCTTCATCCCAGTATCTGGCTATTTTTGGAACTCTTTCTGGGTCTCCGGGAACAAGCAAGTATTTGGCTAGGTCGCCTGGTTTACAGCCGATGTGATATTGACGGTTTTCAGGAGAGTCTATTTTATGCATTATGTGTTCACCGTAACTAGAATTTGTTTTGTTTGAAGAAATAGTTTAGGCTGAGAGTCTTGGGATTACGAGGTCGGCAATGTCGATACTGTTTTCGTAAATTCTCGTTAAATGCGAGATTGCTGAGAGGAAGTATTCTGCGTTTTCTTCATGCTTAAGTTCTTGCTGTATTTTTTCTTTAAGTTCGTTAATCTTGTTTTGTAGGCTTCTTACTGATTCTGCCAGTGAGACGTCGTGCAGGAAGAGTGCTTTCATTGCTGTTTCATGCGAGTCGTAAATGGCGGAATGAAGAGCCATGATAAGTTCTGCAAGTTTCTGTTTGGGTTTGGCTCCCTTTGACTCCGTTACCTTTCTTGCCAGTTGCGCTGAGTGGTCGCCTATAGACTCTACAAGGGAGCTTGTAATTCTATAGTCTAGGCAGTCTATCGGACGTATTCCAAGCTTCTCGCCTAAACTTGGATTTTGAATAACTGTTCTAAGGATTCTTACAAGCAGAAAGTAAAGACGATTAACTTCGTTATCTCTTGCGACAACATTCTTAGCAAGTTTTTTGTCAGCATCAAGAAGAGCAGTCACGGCATCTCTATGCATACTGGCAACTATGGCGTATTCACGTCTCAGAACTTTGTCCGGCGGGAAGGATGAAGGCTCAAGCAGACACTGTAGAACTATTTTGGAATAATCTTCTTCCACTATTTCTAAGCCTACAAGCCGAGTTGCGGCGCGTTTAACTTTTTCCCTGTCCTCTGGGCTTATACGTTCTTTGGATTCAACCTTGATAATGTCATATCCAAGCAAGTATTTGCCGATTATCTCCCTATCTAAGAAGGGGCTTGGTTTAAGCGTAATCTCTCTTAGAACTCGCTGAGCTGAGGGTTTAGGATTTATTAGTAGACTTCCCTCGGCGGTTTCTGAGATTCCTACTACAGAGCCTCTTTCTAAACCGTTCTTTTCAGCCCATTCTTTAGGAAGACATACAAAGAAGGTTCCAGTCTTCGTTCTCTGAAGTTTCCTTAGTTCCAAACCTCAAGCCTCAGACTCGAAATATTGATTAATCAAAAGCGAAACCAAATATATAAATTTAGGCGGTAAATTCAAACTTGAAAGCAAAAGTATCAATAGGTATAGACTTATCCGCAAGCGAAGAAAAACCCACTGGATGGGCAATAATAGAGAAAAGAAAAGTGAAAGCAACCCACCTTTACACGGACGAAGAAATAATCGAAAAAACTGTAAAGGCTAATCCTTCAATCGTAGCTATAGACGCGCCGCTAACTTTTCCAAAACAGGGAATTCTAAGAGCCGCGGATAGGCAAATGTATAAACTTGGATACCCAGTTTTCCCACCGCTTTTCAAAACTATGCAAAAACTAACAGAAAGAGGAGTAAAAATATCCGAAATTCTGAGATTGAAAGGATTAGAGGTCATTGAAGTTCACCCAGCCTCCTCGCGTAAGGCCCTCTCAATGCCGACGAAGGACTGGAGAAAAATTCAAGCAGTGCTTAGACATATAGGTTTAAGGGGGGAACACGAGAGACGAGTGCTATCGAAACATGAAGTAGACGCGGTAACGGCGGCCCTAACAGGCCTCTTATATCTAGATGGAAAGACGAGATTTGTAGGTGACTTGGCTGAAGGAACCATAGTGATTCCGGCGGAGATAAATTGGAGGAAACTAAAATTTGGATAATGATGAAGAACTAAGAAGGGCAGTGTCCTACGCTCTTTCGTCAGGTTATCAGTTAGACAAGAATGCATTTGAATTTCTAAACTCGATTTCAAAAACTAAGGATCCAGTTGAATTCATGGAAGAAGTTATCAGAAGAGCGCAGAGTCTACCTGAAAAGCCGTTTTTTCTTGACAAGCAATTTCTTGAGGAAATTGCGAAGGAGATTCTGCCAGCTATCGAGAAGGAGCAGCCAGTAGTTAGCCAAGCGAAGAAAATTTTCAAACCATTTGCAAAGGAAATTTCTTCACAAATAAAAATTGTGGAGGACCCTACTGAAAAAATCTCTGCTTCAGGAGCCATAGAGGATTACTTGGGATATTTTCATGATAGATTCAGTAGATTGGAGAGGCTTCTTAGGCAAAGAATTGATATTAGAGACGCTGTTTCCATCAAAGAGGCATATAAGGCGCCAGCGAACAGCAAGTTGAAAATTATCGGAATGATAACTGATAAGAGAGAGTCTAAGCGGAGAGTTTTGCTAAGGCTTGAGGATTTAGATTCTGCAATAACTGTTCTCGTCCCAGCCAACGCAGAGAGGGGTTTACTAGAAAAGGCAAACATGCTTCTTCTGGACCAAGTTGTATGCGTGTCAGTTATTAAAGGAAGAGGCAACCTACTGATCGCTGAGGATATTATTTGGCCCGACATCCCAAAAAGAACTCCTAAAACTGCTTCTGAGCCAGTTTACGCCGCTTTAATTTCAGATTTACATGTGGGAAGTAAAACGTTCATGCGGAAGGAATTTAACAATTTTCTTCTCTGGCTTAACGGAAAATATGGGAATGCTAAATCCGTGGAAATTGCAGGAAGAATAAAATATTTGATTGTTGCAGGAGACATAGTTGACGGCATAGGTGTTTACCCGCAGCAAATAAAAGAACTAGCCATAAAGGATATTTCTAGGCAGTATGCATTAGCCGCTGAATTTCTTGAGCAGATTCCAGATTACATAGAAGTAGTGATTATTCCCGGAAACCATGACGCCGCAAGAAAAGCTTTGCCCCAACCAGCGCTTCCAAAAGATTATGCTGAAGCAATCTATGAAAGGAGGAAAATTTATTCGCTTGGAAACCCTGCAACAATTCAGATTCACGGTGTTGAAGTTTTAGTTTATCATGGCCGAAGCCTAGACGATGTAATAATATCCTCGCCAAACATGAAGTTTGAGGAACCAGAGAAGGCTATGAGGCTTCTTTTGCAATGTAGACACTTAGCGCCCACCTATGGCGCAAAAACTCCAATTGCTCCGGAGCCTCGCGATTTTCTTGTTATTGAAAGGATTCCGGATATATTTCACGCGGGCCATGTACATGTTATTGGCTATGAGAATTATCGTGGAACGTTAATTGTTAATTCTGGTGCGTGGCAGAGGCAAACAGCCTATCAAAAGAAGATGGGGCTTCAGCCCATACCGGGTGTGGTTCCAATTGTTAATCTGCAAAATCTGGAAGTAACGCGTCTTTCCTTTGCTTAGGCTAGGATAATCCTCTGGCAATTATTCTAGCGGCTCTGAGGGGTTCCGGGACTCTGCATGAAAAGCAGCATAGCTTAACTATGTTTAGGGCCTGTTCAGCGGCGGCGCCTACAACCTCCAGATATATTGGCGGCTCATTCCTTAAGGGTTTAAACTCATATATTGGCCCAAGATTTTCGAAAACATTCCACCTTACATGCCAATCTCTGAAATGTTCCTTCAAGGCTTTTTTAACAGCAATATTGTCTGGTTTAGACCGGGATACAATTATGACGGGTTTTTGGAAAGTTTTGAACAGCTTGGTTGGGTCTATTAGATTGAATCCTGCGAAGGATACGCCGGCCAGCATAACAATGTCAAAAGTTAGTTTTTTGAGCATTTTAAGCGCCGCAGCCGTCGCGTCAAGGCCATCTATGGTTATTTCTTCAATTTCAATTTCTTCTATCCACATTCCATTCTGCATTAGAACAGCAACGAGCAATGCTTTTGAATCTTCTTTTGTGAAACTTCCATCCTCAATTCCCACTATCCTTAGCTTTGTGTAGGCATTTCGGCGCATAATTTATCAGGCTTCCAAGCCGTTCATCATTTTGGAATACCTCCCTAATAATGCTGCGGCCTATTCCTAAGCGTATTTTCTTGGTTCGGCCATATCGCCCTAGGCTGACGACACGTGAATTTAGCAGTCCAATTGCGTCTAATTCACTGATTAAAGTGCTGACACGCCTCTGAGTCAGCGGCGCGACACCTACTTCAGAGCAAATTTCACAGTAAACGGCGTAAATATCGCCTGTAATTGCATCATTAACATTGGCTTTTGCCAATAAGTAAACGCTGCAAAAAACAAGTTTAGAATGAAGAGGCAGATTCTTAATTGCCTCAAAAATCCGATTATGCTCAATTCTTTTCTCTGCCAGCCGAACATGCTCTTCAACAATTTGCTTGGCACCTTCACGTTCAGCCAATTCTCCAGCTACGCGAAGGAGGTCTAAGGCGCGTCTAGCATCGCCGTGCTCCGCCGCCGCCAACGCCGCGCATAGGCTTAGGGCACCATCAGATAAAACTCCTTCATAGAAAGCCAGTTTGGCTCTTTCTGCAAGTATATCTCTAAGTTCAGCGGCGTTGTAGGGCCTGAAAACCAATTCTTCTTCGCTTAATGAACTTAACACTCTTGGATCGAGCCACTCCTTAAACCTCAAGTCGTTTGAGATTCCAATTATGGAAACCTTGCTTCTGGTGAGGTTCTCGTTGATCCTTGTAAGTTCATATAGGAGTGTGTCGCCCTTCGATTTTACTAGTGCGTCAATCTCGTCAAGAACCACTATTAGGAGTGTCTTTTTCAGGTCAATTCCATCCTTGAATCTATCGAATATTTCGCCTAGAGCTAGTCCTGTAAAGGGAACCTTAATGCCAACACTGTTGCACAGATAGAAGAAGACTCTATACTCAGTTCCAACTAACCTGCAATTTATATAGGAGATAGCGATAGGTGCCCCAAGCTCTTTGGCTTTTTCCTGAACTCTGCCGAGAACATATTTTGTAACCGCTGTCTTTCCCGTTCCCGGTTTACCGTAAATGAAAAGATTAGAACATCTACACTCCTTTAGCGCCGGCGCTATAACTTCTCCTACACGCCGCATCTCGCTTTCTCTATGCGGCAAGTATGAAGGAATATAATCATGTCTAAGAACATCCCTATTACGGAAAATCCTTGCATGATTAAGGAAATTATCGAACAATTCATCTAGTATATCCGAATGTTTCATCACCTTCTCTCCTTCTTCTCTCCGTAGCGTAGCAGCAGGTTGCTCAAGATTGAGCTAGCAGAACATAAAGCAATTCGTATAAAAAAGTGGAGATGCAATCTACTAGTTTAAAGGATATCAATAGCGAAGATGCGCGGCGCCACCCTACCCCTAAATTTCTACTGGAAACTCCTAGAGAGTCTACTGGAAATACTGATTCTTCTTCTAGAAGAAGAATATACTCTAGTAGGTCAGTTCAAACTTCTAAATTTAACTTTTCTACTAAACAATTTTAGACTTAATATTCTAATTTTTATTTGCAGCATTTACGCCGCTGAATGGTGTTCCACAGGAAATTTAGGGGTGCGCATCCCCATATCGCGCCGCTGAAACATGTTAGGATACAATGATGATTCTGCGGCGTGACAATAAATACGCGAATGTTACTCCACAAATCCTACTTAACTACTGTGAAATCGTTGTGAATTTAACTCTTCAAATTACTCTTTCAAAATCCATTTCATCATTTTTTACTTTTTCATGTCATATTCACTGTTAATCTCACACCCCTTTGTTTCCACTGGAATCTCCTGAAATTTTCTATTTCTTCTCCTTTTAATTAAAATTGAGATATGTGAAATATGTGAAATCTAAATAAGTGCAGTATGAAGAGATTTCCTGATTTAGAGCTCAAAAAGGATAGATTTAAAATTTGGATTTCACCGCAATTTCTTTAACTTGTGAGCTGTAGATTGTTAAGTTACCCTTTATGGTGCTAATCCTAGATGCCTGCAAGGAAAATGCGTATTGAAGTATTCGATAGCGAAGGCAACAAATATACCATTTCTTTAGAGGGAAGCATTTCCCGCGAAAAAGCAATCAAAATACTCGATTTAATAGAGCTCTTAGGCGGAATACCATCTAATAATCCAATTCCAGCAAATTCCCGTTATAAAACTTCGAAAATAGAAAAAGTAAAGGCAGTAATTGAGAAAAACTTTCCATTAGTCTGGTTCTCTTCAAGGGAAATCCAAGAGGCATATGAAAACGAATTCAAAGAACCGATAAGCCTCAGCACAGTTTCAACTTATCTTTCAAGACTTGCCGACAGGGGCCTCCTCATGGTCAGTACTAATTCTCGGACAAAGCGTTACAGAATGGTAACAGAAATAACTAAGCAAACACTACGTTTTATCTCGGAGAAGTAGAGGAAAACCGATGTATATGGAATTTGAAGCCGACCTACGCGAAATTGTAGAGGCATTAAAAGATTATGTAGAAAAGGGCTGGAGCCCAGTAAACATACAACTACGCGAAGAGCCAAAATTGTTAGAGGCACCAGACGAGTCAAAGATAAAACCTCTAAAGAAGACGGAAGCCAAGAACATCAAATTTTTAGCAGTTGACTGCTCCACAAGAACCTTAAAGAGAGCACATAACTGGGGAATATACCTCTTCCGCGTTTCATGCGTCCTAGTTCAAAATCGAGAAGTCAAATGGAGCTACGAGGAGAAAATGCAATTCGTCCCAGGCGACCTAAGGACAAGGTCAGTCTTACTTAAGAGGTTAAGGCTTGACCTAGAGAGTAAAACCGCCCTTAAAAATCTTGCCTCTCTTTCTAAAGGAGACTACCTTCTCCTAGATGGTGCAAGCTATTTTGGTGAAAAGAAGGGCTTCTACATATTACTCTATGAAAAATGTAAAAATGAATCTATAAGACTGCTAGCGGTGAGTAAGCAATCACCGATGCTGCATGACGACAAGGGAAGAGACCTTGCAGCCACAGTATATGCAATGGCTAAACATCCCATATGGATTTATTATCCAGTTGAAAAAGCTGACAAAAGCAAGCATTTATATGGCGACATTTGTCTCGTAAAGCTTTGCGCCGACAGCCCTCGCGTTTTCCGTTGCGACATAATGGATTACTTAACCGAAGATTTCGAAGCAAGTGAAATAATTTCGCCGTTAACCTCCATCTCCGAAGACCCAAGATGCCTCGGTTATCCCATCGCCCTATGGCTTGCTCATGACTTTTCTGGAATTTCAAACTCAAAACTACTTTTTTATCACGACCAGCTTGAAAGAACATTCAAGGAGGCGGGAATCTCCGAAAGAATTCGTAGAGAGGAACTTTCATGTAACTTCCCTGATGAGCTTCATGGGTTGAAGTATCCATTTGAAAAGGAGTTGATAGAATATGTCTGAGGAGATGCCTATAGGCTCTGTTAGAGAAGTTAGCGGGGACAAAATCTCCTTTTTCCTAGACAAAAATCATTCACTTTCCTTCGGCCAGATAGTGCGAATCAACTCTCATGACAGAATCTTCTATGCAAGAGTAGTAAACTCTGAAAGCGGATCCACGCTGAAGACTGATGAACAATTACGAGAGGCTGAAGGTAAAGAGGCTTTCGGCCCCTACTCATCCTATCGATGCGTTGAGGCAGTACTGTTCCTTGAAAGAAGAAATGGAAAGGTAAGGGCGCCTACATTCAATCCAAGCTACATGGATAAGGTTTACGCCGCAACTGAGGAGGACTGCTCAATCCTAAGATTGGATGGCCCACTTAAGATCGGACGCTTACGTTCAGGAGAGAAAGTGCTGGGCTCGGTTGGTATAGATGTTGAGGCTATTCCGAGAATGATGGGAATGTTTGGAATGACAGGTTCCGGAAAGACTAACTGCGAGCTTGTTCTTAATGCTCAAATAATTGACCACAGTCCACAAACAGTTGGATTAATCTTCGACTTCGCTGGACAACTTCTGGACGGCAGGGGAATACATCCACAAAGAGGCCTAAGGAACCATCCCCTATTTCATACAAAAGTTAGATATTATTCGGCAAAAAATGGAAAGCTCAAAATAGGGCTAAAATCACTAACGCCTGGAAAACTCCAAATAATTTTTCCGGAACTTGGATTTCCTCAGTCAAGGCTTGCGCAGAACCTCTACAATAAGCTTGGTGGAAATTGGATAGCTGAAGCGCTTGAAGTTTACTCGCGAGACGGCTATACAGGCATAAAAAATCTTGCGGGATATGGACATAAAGGAGTGATTGACGCCTTAATGCTTAAGCTTTCAAACCTGACAGCTTCAGAGGAAATTTTTCCGCGGTCAGATTACAGCTTTCTAGACGATGTGATTAGAAATATCAGCCGAGGAATAACATGTCTCATTGACATTTCAGGTCTAAGCTCAGAAGAACAGCAAAGCATAACATGTCTAACCGCCGCCATGGTGGCCCTCCATTATAAGAGAATGTGGGAGCAAAACTATGAAGAATGGAAGAAGCTTCCCACTCTACTGATAACTCTAGAAGAGGCCCATGAATTCCTAGACCCTGCAAAGCCGAAAACAATTTTTTCGGATATTGCTCTTACCTATCGAAAGTATCGAGTTGGCCTAAACGCTGTTACGCCGCGGCCTTCAAGAATAAACTTTGACGTTTTCGCTGAACTCTGGACGAAAGTTATAATGAAAACAGAGCTTAAAAGGGACCGCTACTACTTGACTGAGAATACGCCGTATTTGGAATACAGCGACACTGAAATCAAAATGCTTGATGTAGGTGAGGCTCTTCTAATTTCTGAGCCCAGGATACGGTTTGCTGTTCCAATAAAGGTTATTCACTATCCAGAATACTTAGACGAACGAGAAGACATTGACTATAATCTTCCCAAATCAGAATCTTTAGAGAAGCTTGATATGAAACTTAGACGCTTAAAAGAGGCTGAGACGCTATTCTGAGCGTTCCTCTCTTTTTAGGAGTCTAAGCATTTCCTCCTTAATTCTGTATGAGTAGGGAATCTTTGAAGTGTCTCTCTCTAAGAAGCCTCTTTCATAAAGCTTCTTCATAAGCCTCGCTGTGTGCTCTCTGGTTAGCTTTATTCTATCCCTAATCTGCGGCGCAGTTTTGGGGCCTTCTTTTGCAAGTATCTCTAAAACAGCCAACTCAGTACTTGTCAAGCTTGACAGTACCTTATCTCTTCTTATAGGAATAGGCACCGCCGGAGCGGGCTCCACAATATCTTCATCACCTTCAACAGCAACATGATAACTTAACTCCTCAAGCTCTCTAACCTTATCCTTCAACTCTTCTAATCTTTTCCGATCTTCAAGCGCCCCAGCCAACTTCTCATTAACTTGCTTTCTGAACTTCTCTAAATTCGACTCTAAGCCCTCAAGCTTCTTCTCCAGCTCATCAAGCTTCCTCTCTAAAACCTCGCTTCTAAGATAAGCTGTTTCAGCCCTGCGGCTTACTGAAGCCATAGATTCTGCTTGTCGACTCAATTCCTTATTAAAGCTGATAACTATGTCTCCAACAACTTCCTTGGCTTCCAAATACTTCTCCTTAACTTCTTGGAGCCTTTTATAGTAGATGAAAGCCGCCCCTACGGTCATTGCCAACAAAAAGCACGTCAACACTAAAAGAAACTCAATCATACCATATCACCCGTGACCTCTACGTGATTTCATTTATGACATCACATCATCCGCAATATCACGCCAATTCTTTCCTATTTTAAGAACTTAAAGATTACGGTATCAATATACGTGATATCACATATCACAAATTCTAAAACAATTTACCTAAAATACAGCTTAAATAGATAAAAATCGTTATTCAAAAATCAGAAAGATAAAATCTGGCTATCTAAAATTTCTTTTTCCAAAGTTTTACCATTTTTATGAATCTCATCCCTCTGCTTTTAGTGATGTGATATCACATGTCACGGCTTAGTGCTCTAAAAGCATTCTTTCCATTTCTTCCCTTAAAATTCTGATTAGCTCTTTTTCTTCCGTTTTTCCATTTTTTAGGAAATTTTTATACGTTTCTATGTATGTTTTTAATTTGTTTGAGATTTCAATGTATGGTGTTAGGCTTGAGTTTTCTACGACTCCTAGATAGCCCAATAACATGATTGTGTAGATTGCTTTCACTGCATTATTTCTGGCTTGTTTGAGGGTTCTGTTGAATGCGCCGCGGGTTACAGAAGGCTTTATTAGCCTTAGTTTTGCTTTTTCTTCGAAGCTTAATTGTTTTTCGGCTAAATTTTCTACTAATACGTCTATTAAAAGAGTTTCAAGCTGTGTTTTCGTTAAATGACTGTTTTTTAAGAGTATGTTTGCT
>Ga0164311_10001661_pt1 | contig 11093 bp, 9 predicted proteins | sample GuaBasSedimGuay2_FD_121796 | JGI IMG/M metagenome (GOLD analysis project Ga0164311, IMG submission 121796) | Subseafloor sediment microbial communities from Guaymas Basin, Gulf of California, Mexico - Guay2, Core 4569-9, 9-12 cm | ecosystem: Environmental > Aquatic > Marine > Hydrothermal vents...
CATTTTCAAATGCTCTTAAGCTCAGAGCTGATGAATTCTGGTAGAATTTCATGCACAATGTTAATATTACTAACAAGCCTTCCAAATTCTTTAGATTGACTTCTATTCATAATTCTTACTGTATGTTCAAAAAGAAGTCTTTGTAGGCTTTAATTACCGGTGTTATTTTATATCTTGCCAAAGCTTTTTTTGTTTCCCTTGTTTCAAGCTTATCTATGATTTTTGATAATAGCTCCCATCTCTCGTCTTTCACTGGAATAACTATCAATCTCACCTTAATCGATAAAAGTAAAAATCTTTGAGATTTATGAATTTTAAGGTTTATCTGCTTTATTTCTGATTTGAGACGATATGGTTTTGAATTAGCTGCTTATTTGAGATGTGGAGTCGTTTGAATGGAGATTAAATGGTGGGTTGTGGAACACAATAAAACTACAGATGTCTTACTATATCTTCCGTTAAAACAATCTACCCTCGTTACGGATGATAAAGAACTTTACACAATTGCAGAACATGTAAGATTTGTAATTAATGAGCCAAGTGTATAGATGTTTTTTATAAAGACAAACATAAAACTATTTTTCAACAAGCTTCAAAACCCTCTCGCCACCTTTTTCTGTAAGCTCAGCATGCATGTAGTGGTCGCTTATACCCTTCAGCGTATCGTTGTTGCCTTGGATCATAACCGAAACCAGACTTGTTTTTGCCTTCTTTAACTCCCTTGACAAATCTTCGACAACGTCCTCTCCGTCCGTAATTATAACTATAGTATTTGTGTATTCTGCAAAACGCCTCTCAACGAGGTCGTCAATAGCCGTTGAAATTGCGTTCGTTATGTCAGTTCCTCCATTCGACTGGACTTTCAGAATGGCATCGACTATTTCCCTCGGTTCAGATATCGGCTTATCGGGATGGACTTTTGTATCGAAGAAGCGTAAGAAGTACTTCCTTCTCTTCGTTTTCGATAGTCTGTAGATTGCCATCGCTACACTTCTAGCCCACACAGTCTTTTCTCCAACCATGGAACCGCTCTTATCAATTAGAATGTAGTATGCTCCCTCACTAACCTTCAGCTTCTCCTTCGCAAGAAAGCCTTCGGAAGTAACCTTCCTTAGAAAGAGCTCTTCGGGCAGAGCTAGTTCTCTTGGTAGAGCCCTCTCAACCTGCTTTGTCATCATGTAGCCTGAAAGCTCATCGCCCGTTTTTCCCTTCATCTTTGATATCCTCGTCGCCTTCGGCACGAAATCCATCATTCGTTTAGACATGTCTACTATTTTCCTCAAATCTTCAACGAACATCATTTGCTTGGCAAGGTTCAAAATTTTCTGGAAAGTTCCGGCCTCCCTCCCAGCGCTTTTTCCACCCATTAACTCTCTTATTTCCTCAGCATTCTTTGTTACGTTTTCCGCTTCTTCTACTGCCCCCTCTAAAAGTGCGGAAATGCCCTTCAAAAACTGGCCTATAGCACCTCCTTTGCTTGAAACCTTTGAAATGCTATCGCTGCTCTCAATCCTTCCCCTTATCTTTCCGACGATGTACTTCGTTAGGGCTATGCTGTAAACGAGGCTTAGTTCGTCGTCGAGAGTTGTAATTGTCTTGAGCATCTGGTAGCGCTCGCTGTCTATGTAATCCTTACAGAACTGCCTCGCCTCCTCAAGTATTTCGTCCTCGTTTTTGCCTCGCAGGAAAGGATAGAGGGAATAATGGAGGAAGTACGAGTCTGCTGCTATCACTCGGATGTGGGGGGATGAGTTGTATATCTCCTGAAGGTCTGGAGGGAGGAAAGAGGCTATCCTGTCTGAAATAAGGTTGTAAATGAAATCCCTCGTTGTCACGTTCACTAGGTTGTTGTTCAGCGTATTCGCTCTCATTTTTTAATCTTATATATAATATTAATTTTTCACATCCCGAATATCTCAGCTTTCTTCTTTTCTAGGATGTCCTTTGCCTTGTAAACCGCACTTTTAAGCTGCCTAACATAGGGCATTAGCCTCGGATTTTCGGGAATCTCGTTGACCATTGCTGAAGCTTTTGAGTAAATCGAGGAGAGCATCCTTAATTCGTCTAACCCGCCGGATGAACTGAGCTTTATCGCGTTCTGCAGTTCAGATGTTACGGTTTGAAGTCTCTGTATGTGCTTGTAGAAGCTGCTTAAGCCGAGCTCGAATATTACCTGCTCAACCTTTCTAACGTCATCCTCATCATGCACGGCTGCAAACTTTAACGCTTCTGCAAGGCTGTCGGTTGTAACAACATCTTCGTTGTAAATTACCGAAATTGCACTGGCTATTTTGAGAAGTTTTATCTTCCTTCTATCGGAAATTCTGACGCCGCGCTGCTTCAAAGCTGCCAGAGCGTCGAGGTAAATTCGCAATAGGTTACTTTCCGTCATTGAACGGAATCTTTCCATTACCATTCGCTGTAGGGTTTTGACGTCCTCTGTTGTAAGAATTGGCTGCATAACAATCTCTTCAAGTTCTATTCCCCTCGCAACCAATTCGTTCCATGCGTCTTCAGAAACGCTCTTAACAAAACATCTAACCGTTAGCCTATCGTAAAACGCTGCATCCTCCACATCTGTGCTTATTTCGTTGCTTGCGGTATAAAGCGTTAGCATTGGCAAAGTCGTGTAATCGCCGTTATTTCTAAACCTTCTATTAAGGATTATGTCGAGCAGGATGTTTCTTATTGCCGATGAAGCTCTGAAGATCTCGTCGAGGAATACTATTTCAGCCTCCGGTAACCTGCCCTCTGTTCTCCTCACATATCTTCCCTCTCTCAAAGCGTTTATGTCAAGAGGCCCCAAAATTTCATCTGGCTCGGTAAAGCGGGTGAGGAGGTAGTAGAAATATCTTGCGTCTATTAGCTGTGCCATCTTCTCTATTAGTGCCGTTTTGGCAGTTCCAACTTCTCCAACGAGTATTACGGGTTCGCCGGCAAGCAATCCGCTTAATACAGCGGTAATTTCTGCTTCTCTCTGCACGAAGCAGTCCGCAAGTCTTAGCTTGAGTTCGGACAGTTTCTCTATGCACTCCATCGTTTTGCATATGTCGGAAAAGCTTTCTTAATCTTTCGGTTGTTGTTGAAGTGTGAAGGAGAAGCTAGCTGGAAAGACATCTTTCCCGTACAAGCCGAGGAAAGGGCAAATCGAAGCTTTAAAATTCATAAAGAAGCATGCAAAGGAAAACGTTTGCATAGATGCTCCAACGGGATTTGGAAAGACTGCCGTTATACTTTCGGCATTGCTTCCCATTGCCCCAATAGTATGGGCAGTCAGAACAGGCAATGAAGCTGATAGACCGATTGAAGAGCTAAAAGAGATAAATAAGAGGCTCAACACCGATTACTTTGGCTTCTCTTTTCGCGGGAAGAAAGACATGTGCTTGCTCGCCAGAGAAAAGGGTTTGGATGACACGGAAAGTGTTGCCTACCTTTGCAAGAGGAGCAGAGACAACTGCCCGTACTACATTCCCATTGAATCTCTTAGATTTAAGCCTTCAGAACCTATGCTGTACACAGAAATACTGGAGTTATGCAGAGAAAATGGAATTTGCCCATACTACTTCCAGCGGGAGTTGCTGTTCCACGCTGATGTTGTTTCCCTCAGCTATAACTACATAGTACATCCTTCGCTTGGCTGGGTAATAAAGAGCGTAATCCCCTTTGAAGACTGCTTCCTAGTTGTTGATGAGGCTCACAATCTCAGATACGCGGGCAGCATTTTTTCGGATGAGATAACGTTGAACACTGCAAGAAATGCTTTAAAAGAGGTAGAAAAGCTGGATAAAGAAGTTGCGAAAGAAGTAGAAGGGATTCTGCTGCTTATGGAGGAACTAAGAAAAGACATGGAGAAGAAGGGAGAAGAAGAGAGAAAGGTGGATATACAGGAGTTCTACAGCGATTATCTCAATGTAATGAAAAAGCTCGGAGAGGAGATAAGACGTAGAAAGTTTGAAGATGGTAAGGCTCCCCGCTCAAGCCTATACAGGCTTGCAACCTTCCTAATTGAATCCATGAACTTTGATGGCATTAAAGGTGTCGTTTTCATAGCAAAGGCCGAAAGCGATAATCTCAGGCTTGAAAGGTGGGATATGCGATGCGGGGAGATTCTAAAAAAGAGGTGGAGGCAATTTAAAGGCTGCATTTTCTGTTCGGGAACCTTAAAGCCGATAAAAGCATTTGCAGAAATGGTTGGGATTGAAAGCTATGCAGGAAGACACTTCAGCACCGAGCTTGGAAGGAACGAGTGTTTGATAGTGAGGGGTGTAAGTACAAGGGGCGAGAGTTTGACGGAGAAGCAGAAAAAGAAGTACGGCATATTAATCGATGAATTCATGAAAATCGAGGCAAACTCAGCGATTTTTTCCGCAAGCTATAGGATTCAGAGAGAACTAATGCCATACATAGCTAATGCTGCAAAGGAGACTGGAAAGGAGATTTTTGTCGAAAAACAGGGTATGAGTGGTGATGAAGGCAGAAAGCTGCTCGATGAGTTCAAAAAGAAAGGAGGAGTACTTGTTGCAACGATGACGGGCAGGTTTGCCGAGGGGGCAGATTTTCCAGGCAAAGAGCTCGAAGCGATGCTTCTAATCGGCATCCCCTTTGACAGAATGACGCTCAGAACACAGCTCTACATAGACTACTACATGGACGTATTTGGAGAAGAGAAGGGCTGGTACTACGCATACGTGATTCCGGCGATGCAGAGAACTTGTCAAGCGATGGGTAGAGCTTTGCGTGGCAAAGAGGATAGGGCACTATTCGTACTCGGAGACGAGAGGTACAGAGAGAGGATATATTCTCGACTCTTGCCAGAGTACGTAAAGCCGAAAAGCGTCGATTTTGAAGAAGTTGGCGAGGAAATGCAGAAGTCTTGGCATTTGCTGAGAATTTAAACCTCAAACGACGGCGTGGAGAAGCGAATAATTTCAAAAAATTTATATAGGCTTCAACCAAAAAATCGTGCAAAATTGTTAGAATCATCTGTATAGGAGGAGTTCAAATGGCAACTACTCTACGCTTGTCCAGGCGAGACTTTATGAAGGTAGGTCTCGCCAGTGTTGCTATAGCAGCGGGACTCTCAAAGTATGGAAATTACAGCGTTTTCAACAAAGTTGAAGCGTCGGAAGTATCGAAAATTAAGGAAGGCAAAGTAAAACTCGTTAAAACGGTATGTACGTTCTGCGCCGTCGGGTGTGGCATTCTCGGCAAGGTGAAGAACGGGCACCTCGTAGGCATAGAACCGTGGGTAGATAACCCGATAAACGCCGGAAAGCTCTGCTGTAAGGGAGCAAGCATAAACCACACAATAACATCGCCAAAGAGGCTCAGGTATCCACTTATAAAAAGAAACGGAAAGTGGGAACGTATAAGCTGGGATGAGGCTTTAGACATAATAGCGAGAAAAATGATCGAAATAAGGCGAAAATACGGGCCTGATGCTGTATTCTTTGCAGGTTCGGCCAAGGTCAGCAATGAAGTAGCATACCTCATGAGGAAGTTCATGGCCTTCTGGGGCAGCAACAACATAGACCACCAGGCAAGGATTTGCCACTCCACAACCGTCGCTGGCTTGGGCAACACGTGGGGATACGGGGCGATGACAAACAACTTCAACGACATGAGAAACGCTAAATGTATTATATTCTTTTCAAATCCGGCTGAAGCTCATCCCGTCAGCTTCTACCACATCTATGAGGCGAAGAGGCGTGGAGCCGTTTTGATATGCTGCGACCCCCGCTTCAGCAGGACTGCTGCTGTTAGCGATTTATATTTACAATTTAGGCCTGGAACAGACATAGCCCTTGTATGGGGCATATGCTACGAGATAATAAAGAACGGCTGGTACGATGAGGAGTTCATAAGAAACAGGACGTATGGTTTCGAGAGAGCAAAGCAAATAATAATGCAGTACCCGCCCGAGCTCGTTGAGGACATTACAGGCGTTCCCGCTGATAAGATTAGAAAAGCTGCATACCTTCTTGCAACAAACAAGCCAGCAACGCTGCAGTATGCGATGGGTGGGACGCAGCACGAATACGGCTCGCAGAACATAAGAGCTTATGCGATTCTCCAGCTCCTTCTCGGCAATGCAGGAAAGCCTGGAGGGGGTGTAAACGCCTTCAGAGGCCACGACAACGTTCAGGGAGCAACTGACATGTGCGTTTTAAGCCATTCCCTACCATCTTACTACGGCTTGAGCGAGAAAGCTTGGCGGCACTGGGCCAAGGTTTGGGGTGTTGACTACGAATGGCTGAAGGGCAGGTTTACAAGCAAGGAAATGATGGAAAAGCCTGGCTTTACGATGTCGCGCTTTGCATGCGGAGTTCTCGCTGGCAGCGATGCATTTCCGGGCTGCAAAGACCTAACGATCGACCAGCCGAGCAATATAAAGATGATATTCATGTGGGGACACTCAACGCCCTCGCTCGGCGATTTACGCTATGTTAAGAAGGCATTCGAAAGCGTAGAACTCCTAGTTTTCGTTGATCCCTTCGTCGAAAGCGGAGCAGCTCTTGCAGACAGACCGGATGGAATAATTCTTCTGCCAGCAGCAACTGAATGGGAGAGCAGCGGAAGCGTAACGAACAGTGGAAGACAGGTTCAGTGGAGAAACAAGGTTATAGAGCCCCTTTACGAGTCAAAAGATGATTTGTGGATTTTGCTTAGCCTCGTAAAAGCCCTCGATAAGTACGATGCAGGATTGTATGCGAAATTCACGAAGAACTTCGGCGGAAAACCGCCGGAGGAGATTACTCCTGAAGAGGTTTTGGATAAGGAGATTTCCGTTGGATGTAGAGCTATTGGGCTCGTAGGCTGGAAGAGTTGGAGATTGAAGAGGCAGCAAGAGTACGATTATACGTTCAGCAAGGAGGACTGCCAGGCTAAGAGCGGGCCTTGCAAGGGTGAGTACTGGGGCTTGCCCTGGCCGTGCTGGAATGAGAGACATCCGGGAACGCCAATACTGTACCGCAACGACATCCCCGTCTGGGAGGGAGGCCACGACTTCAGGGTAAAGTGGGGAACTACAGCTCCCGATGGAGAGTCGCTAGTTGCAGCAAACGGGCATGATCAAATGCCCGGATGGACGACGAACATCGAAACAGACTACTCCGAATGGCTGGACAAGAACATGGTTCCATCTGGAAGAGGGAGGGCGAGGTTTTACGCCTGGAACATGAAAGATCCTGTTCCGGTGCATAGAGAGCCGATATACTCGCCACGTTTAGACCTCGTTGATAAGTATCCCACCTACGAAGACAGCGTTTACTGGCAGCATGGAAAGTATCACTACAGAGTCCCAATACTCGCAAAAACTTTGCAGATTGCCTGGAAGAGGTACAACCTGTGCCAGTGCTTCCCGTTGATATGGACATCCGGAAGGCAGGTTGAGCATCAGGGCGGTGGGGCTGCAACCAGGAGTAACCGCATACTTGCAGAGCTCCAGCCGGAGATGTACGTCGAAATCAATCCAGAGGACGCTGAAGCAAGAGGAATAAGAGATGGGGATATGGTAGTTGTGCTCTCACCCAGAGGGCTTGAATACGGAGCTTCTCCGGCCAAGGTGGTTTGCAGGGCTCGCGTAACAAATGCCGTGCCTAAAGGCGTTGTATTCATGCCTTTCCACTGGGGTGGCTACTTCGAGGGCAAATCGTATCTTAATCGCTTCCCAGTGATTGCCGACATGGACACAAGGCCGTTCGTCGCTGGAGATTCGGCAAACATAGCAAACTCGCCTGGCTGGGATCCCGAAACGCAGATGCAGAACACGAAGACCGGCATTTGCGAGGTTGTGAAGCTCAGCGAATACAAACCGCCAGAAGGGCTTGAGGACTACTTCAAAAACGTTAAGAGGCTCAGGCAGAGGGGGTGATTAGATGTACAAGTTTGTTATCGACATCCATTCGAACCTCTGCATAAAGTGCAAGGGATGCGAGGCTATATGCAAGAACTACAACGATGTTCCGGAGGGTGTGTTTAGAATAAAGGTTATTACAATTAATGAAGGTAAACCGGGGCAGCTCAACGTACCCATGCCTTGCATGCACTGCAACGACCCGCCGTGCATGAAGGTTTGCCCGATGAACGCCATATACAAGCGGAGCGATGGAATAGTACTTGTTAACAAGGACAAGTGTATTGGATGTGGCTACTGCAGCTACGCATGTCCTTTCGGCGCTCCGCAATTTGAAGGCAGTGGAGCGTTTGGAACGAAGGGTAAGATGGATAAGTGCACATTTTGCGTGCAGCCTTACAAGCAGAAGGATGAGAATGGAAACATCATAGAGAGAGAACCAAGGCCTATGTGCGCCATAGTGTGTCCGACCGGAACTCTGCTTGGAGGAGATGCAGCGAAGATCAGCCAAGAACTCAGAGAGAGAATTAGCGGATATGCTGCTCGTGGCATGCTTGAAAACCTGTTTATGGTGTAGGTGATAGGAGATGTGGAAGGTACTCGTAGCTTTAATAGTCGGACTGCTTGCGGTTTCCCCGCTCCTCATAGGAATTGCTACGGTTGGCCCCTTGGGTGGGAAGTACATAACCGAAAACAACTATCGCCACTTTTCGCCCTACGAAAGGTCTACAGTTTATGCACTCGTTAACGACATCATGCTATACTTAAACAGGATACTTGAAATACTTATCACAATCGGAGCTTTCTTCGTCTTCATAATGACCGTGCTCGAGTACTGGAAGTTCGACAAGATGTACAAGCTCGAACAGCAGCATCACGGAGGTGGGAAGCATTGACCCAGCTCCTAAGATTTTCACCTGCGCAAAGAGCTGCGCACTTCCTCGTGTCACTTTCAGGAATGCTTTTGCTAATCACCGGCTTGCCGATAACGTTTAGCGATCAGCTTCGATGGGTTATAGACCTCATGGGCGGTTCTGTCGTTACGATGCTCATTCATAGGATGTGCGGACTCATACTTGCTTTCAGCCTAGCTTTCTTCGGCACGTACTTCTTGCTCGAAAGGATAACGGAGGGAAGAAGAGACTCCAACTTGACGTTCACCCTTGGATTCTTCATACAGCTCGGTAAGGACATGGCTCAAGATATGCTCTGGACATTCGGGCTTGTAAAAGAAAGGCCGGTTTCGGGCAAGTACGACTGGGTCATGGTTGCAGACATCATGTCTGTCCCAACCTTCTGCTTGGTAGAAGTTATCACCGGAGCGATAATGTGGTTCCCGTTCCCGCTGCTCCAGGCCAATCCAGGACTGTTCTTCGTCTTTAGAGTAATACACGTTGCTGTAGCCATCTTTGCAATCTTCTTCGTCTTCGCCCACGCAACGATCCTGCACTTCACTCCAGGCAACTTCCCGATAAACATGGGAATATTCTCTGGCCTAATACCGAAGCACAAGGCTGAAGGAGAGTTTCCAGCATGGATACCCGTAGCAAAGAAGTTGGAGGTTCCAGAAGAGCACTACACCTTCCACCCAATAGGCTACGTTGTTGGAGCGATTGCGTGCGGCATAATGGGACTTACAGCCTACGTCGTCTACCTTCTGAGGGAGGAGGGGCTTGCAGGCTTCAGACTTCTACAGGAAAGCGGTGCGGCGTTTGTTGCGCTAAACGGAGTAATACTGGTCTTTATAGTCTACGTAATACTGACGTTCTACGGAATAAGCAAGGCTCTGTCAAAGTCTAGAGCGTAAGCAGTCTTTTTATTACCAATTTTTCCATTTCTATAAATCCTCTCAAAATTTTGGAGACACCGCGATAGAACTTCGCTTCGCTACAGCTTTCAACTGCACTGCAAAACTTAAAGACCCATTTTAACAGCTCTTCCTCAAAAAACACGTTCTGCTTTTTTATGTCCTTATCGTTGCTAGTTTCCGCCATAAAGAGTAGCTCTATTCCAATGTGGTCTGCAGGCTCGTTTGCGTTCAGTTTGTAGCCTGCGTCAAAGAATCTCTCCCTTATCCTCAATGTTACAACTCCGTACGGTGAGTCGTTTTCGTAACTCGACTGATAAGGCGAAACTCTGGCATCTGGAGCTGCGAAGAGCTGCGTGTATTCAACCCTAACACTCTTTGCGAAATCCTCAAAAGCCGGAAATGATGCAGCATATTTCCTAATTTCTTCAAGTCCTTCCCGAATCAGCGGATGTGGCGGGAGTGGAATTTCAACACCATCATATATATCCCTCAAAAACTCATCTCGAGGATAGTTGAGGAATAGCTGGCCCAGCAGCGAATACATAGCCCTCCTCCCATTCATAATTTCCTCAATCCCCATCGTTCAACCTCCTTTTCTCTTTCTACTCTTTCCCACCGGTTTCTCCCTCTTTCTCCTCTTTACCCTCTGCTTCCCTTCCTTTTACAATTTCTTCATAGGCAGCCTCGAGTATGATTCTGGGTCTGCATTCGGGACAGAAGAGCATTGAATTTTTTCCCACAACTTTACTCAATTTTTCGTACGCAGGCCTTGAAATGTGGGGCTTTCCACACGCTGGACAGTGTATCATCTCAACTTGGTAGATTGCTTCCTCGCTAAGCCTTGAAAAGTCAAGAACCTTTTTGAGAACTATTGCCCCCTCCGGACACGCTTTTTCGCAAAGCCCACAGGCAAAGCATAACGCGTGTGTGAAGAAGAGCAAGCCCTTTTCGACGTCCCTCCTAATCGCTCCTGACGGACAGAAAAACGTACATGTCTGACATAGCGTACAATTCGCTATTTCCAGCATGCCAAATTGTTCGTTCTCAAACTTGTCTTCAACGAGAGCAAACTCTTCCTTCAGAAGAGAGCAAAGAGCGAACCAAGCTTCCCTTTTATTCTTGAAATTCTTTGTTCTCCATTCTGCAATTTTTTTGTTAAGCTTTGGAACTTTACCCTTGCTTTTGCCAACGCCATCAAAACCTGCAACCTCAATGCCGTCGAATCCAAAAGCCTTGAGTGTTTGACTCGCTATTTTAATGCAATCACTTCTGAGCTTTTCACACTTATAAACCGTCACCTTTTTCCCCTTTAACGCCGCATACAAGAGCTCGATCTCGCTGAGAGAATTGACGCATGGAACAACTATAGGTGAAACTTCCGGAAGTTTTCCGTTATAGCCGTATAGATCCTTTAAAGCGTGTTCGCAG
>Ga0164311_10001662_pt1 | contig 11090 bp, 5 predicted proteins | sample GuaBasSedimGuay2_FD_121796 | JGI IMG/M metagenome (GOLD analysis project Ga0164311, IMG submission 121796) | Subseafloor sediment microbial communities from Guaymas Basin, Gulf of California, Mexico - Guay2, Core 4569-9, 9-12 cm | ecosystem: Environmental > Aquatic > Marine > Hydrothermal vents...
CTCAATGCCCTGTTGAATTATGCTGGAGCGCGCCTAAGAGACCTGGCTATGATCTTGTATCCATTCCCACCTCCGCAGGCATTCCAAATCCGGGAATATCGGGATGGTTCTAAGAAAATCCTCACCAAGGATGAAGTGAATGATGCGGCAAATGATGCGGCTACAAGAACATACTGGAGATATGGGTACATAGAGAAGGGAATGGACACACCAATCTTCCTCTCCCATCCCACCCTACCCGGAATGGACTTTGTGGATATGATCAGGGCTCACTGCATTGAACTCTGTAGGCAGTGCTTCATCTACCATGTGCCAATGATAGAGGCGCATCGGTACATCCGTCTCCTCATCCATCAGTTACGACCATTTCTTGACTGGGTGTACACTGGTGGGGAGGAGGGACGACGGGCATTCAATCCTGATGCAGACTATGAGCTCAGGAAGATTGTGCTTGAGATTCGGTCACTATACAGGAAGAGAAGTCGGACCCGTCAGCGAATATCACAAAGACATGAAGAAGTCACTAGTAGCATTTCCCTAGAGTCGATTCGTAGAAAAGCAGTCATTCAACTTGGGAAGTCCACTGACGCGAGAGAACGAGAGTTCTTGCTGCGACTCCTCAATTACCTTGATACTGCTCTAATCACAGATAAAGGTGAGAGCAAGGACCGTGTAGAAGAGATCAGGAGAGATATTCTTGACCAGATGAAAGAATCATCCGACAAGGTCAGACAGGCCGCCTTACAGAAGATGTATGATCTCACGACAACACACTCGTTAGACTTCGAAGATGAGAAGACACCCTTCGAGCAGATACGTGAGAGGATAATGACTTGTGTAACAAGAGCCACTGATCCGATAGAACGTACCCAATTCCTTGAACTCATTGACTCATTTGACCTGAAGGCAGGGTATGTAGTCTATCGAGATATCGAGAGGCTCGTTGACCAGATTCATTCCCTCAGTCAACGTCAGGGGAATGAGTGGCACAGAATCCTATTCTCTGATCTTCATCATCCTGTTTCTCTCCGACAAGTGGTCTTCTCGGGGGATAAGCTACTGAACTCCCTCTCGCCAATCCTTGTTGTGGCAGAACTCCCGGTCGCAAAACACTCTGGGAAGATAGATTTGACCATCTTTGTCAGAAGAGATGTCGAAGGACAGACACTCTGGACACCTGTCATGATACTCGAAGTGAAGACCAAGACTGCCTTCGACATCAATCTCTATGGATTCCAGCTCAAACGAAAGAGAGAGCCTGCTGTCACTCCCGTATTCTATGCTTGGAAGCGAGCGCTTGATGATGAAGAGTGGGAGTCGGTCATCTCTTCTGGTCCAGATGATTTGGCTCTGAATCAGCTCAAATTCTATGAGGATGAACTCGTTGCAGAATACAGACAGGTTGCCACAAATGATCCAAACCCTCCTGCATCCTTGTGGAAAGGGGTCATCGTTCTTGATGCAGACCAGAGTCCACTGGAGATCTACCCCGCCTATCAATACCTCATTGAAGACCTGATGACAGGATTCATTCATCAGCTTGTCGAAAACAAAGATACTCTCTCAATCGCACCAGAACCATTGGATACTGGAGATAACCCTCCCAAGGTCTCTCTACTTATCACACAATCACAAGGCCCTGCGGACCTTCTCAAAGAGTTGAAAGCCCCGAGAAGTCTGCCTTTTGAAGACCCATTCAGAGAGAGAGAACAGGATGACCGCATCCTTACTCTCTATGTGTCTGTTCCCTCTCCTACATCCTCGGGAGTTACTGCGGCACGACTCTCCCGGAACTGGCATCTTCTTCATCACATCAAGGAGTGTATAGACAGTTCCTCAAGACCAACCAATGTCGTGTGGTTGGATCTTATGGGGGACTACAAGACTGACGAACTACTTGAGAAACGCTTTGGTCTTGAGAACCTACACAGAGAGGGAAGGATATCTCAGGAAATGTATCGAGATCTCACCAATACTCTCTGGTCAACCAGATTCTTGGATCTTAGTCATAACATCAACGAGGTCCTCAGAGAGGGGAATGATGCATTCGACAGGTTGTGTTTCAATATCTCAGCATTCTTGCCCGAGATGGAGGAAGGAGAATACATTGTGGTCCTCGATGGGTGGGAGGACTTTGGAGGGATGGTGCCCGGACATCAACAATACTTGGTTCGAGCTCTTGAACAGAAACTGTTAGACACACTCCCTCAGTCCAACATCAATATCATCTGGATCGACAGTGGGACTCATCACACTCGAATGAACATTCATTATCAGAGAAAGTGTGTTACTCCGCTCAGGCATGACTCACCTCGCAGGACCCATCTTGATGAGATCATCTACAATCTCCCAGCACCTCCAAGACAGTTCTGGTGGATGAACCCGCGGGAGGAGGATGTGAGAATCATTGTACAGGACACGCCCACTCGGGCAACTCCTTGGAAGGTCGCAATCCAAGTTCCTCAACTCATTGGATTCACTGAGACCTTCAGAGGTCTTGCTAGAAGGGACGGGATTGTTGCACCTGAAGATGTGGTTCGGGACAATATCAAGCTCCAGTCAATGCATGGCAGAGGAGTGACCCTCTCCAGTATTGCTCTATCTAGCGAACATCTCTCAACTGATTCTTCGGCCGATCTTCTTGACCATGCACTGACCCTTGTTCCAAGTGTCCTCAGGCAGAGAAAAACAGTACCTGATGATGAGATTGAAGAAACAATTCCTGAGAGAGAACCTGAATGGCAGTCAGCTATCCAGTCTACGAGCTCAGTAGGCACTTCCACACTGAGTGATAGAATAAACATTGATGTGACACGACCACCGCCAAGACCAAGAGGAACAGATCGATATGTGGATACCCTCTCAACAGCTAAGGACAATGGGATAACGAGACCCTGGCGGTATGACCAGACACCCCAGCAGATTCCCGATGACGACACTGAATCTCATCCAACTACATATACTCCCTCGGGAGAGGACTTTGAAATCGCAGAGATCGATACAACCAAGACCCGTGAGCAGGAACTGCGAAGACTCTATTATGCAACCAAGTATCTGAAGGACCAGAGGTATGTATCACAGAAACTGAGAGAATGCTGTAAGAAAATAGAACGGTACTCTGCGAAGCAGTTCTGCCTCTTACGAGAGAATCCCAACCTGAAGACATCCAAGTTCTTCCTTGGGGCTCTTCTGAGAGTCAAGAGAATCATCCTTGAAGACCCGCGACGGACTGAGGTCTGGAACGCTCTCCTCCCTCTCCGGGAGAAACTCCCTGACCTTCTAGACACTAGGAACAGAGAGATTCTAGAGTACAAGACTGATGACGATTTGAATCTATTCACTCTTTATGGGAACAATCTATTCCTGGCAATTCTTGCTGCATTAGGAGAGAGCGAAGTATCCCTTGCGGAGCATTTGTGGGCCAGCGTTGCAGAATGGACCTTTTATCAGCTTGGAATGAAGATACATGATGAAGTCAAGTCTGTCTACAGCTTTCAAGCCATTCTCTCCAATCTCAGATCAAGAGTCAAGTTCCTCTCCGAGTTAGATCTTCCTGAAAGTATCACTGGACAAGAACAGGTCGGTGCCATCTACTGGATGGAAGAAGAAGAGACGTTCCATGCTCTCCTCCTCGTTCCCAAGGGGGATGGATTTCAGGTTGGATTCATCAAGAACCTCGGGTACAAAAGATTGCGTGGAACATGGTTCATGTGTGAGTCCGCCCCCTCGGAATTGGAGAAACTCGCTCATGCGATTGATTCGACCTCTGAGAGACGCCCGCTCATTCTGAGGGAGGTTGAAGGGACGCCCGTACTGTGGGTTCCGTGGAAGGACGACATTGATGGAGAGCTCTACTGGGATACCTTCTCTTATGTACATGGGCGACCGGGTGGACGACAAAACGTGCTTCCCTGGGTGAAGCTGGAGGCGACTATTCCTCTTGCAGTACCCGGAATGATTCCCACAGTCCCTGATTCTGTAGATGCGTTCCTCTACAGATCTGGCCTGATCAAGCACAAGACAATACCAGTCAAGCTGTCAGTGAGTGTTGATTCCAAAACACAGTCCTACAGAGTTGATCTTGAAGGCGATTCACTAGAAGATACGTTCGAGTTCTTTCAGACCCGTCAATTGATACAGTTCCTGAGGTCGCCAATCCGTCAGGGATCTGGATACCGATTGAAAGGAGTCTCCCTTACTTGGGACCATCAGAGGGATATCGATTATGATAGTACACTCTCTTTCCTGAAGCCCTTGGTCCATCGCAGTAGGTTCTTTCCAAGTGAGTTCTATGTTCCAAAGACATGCAGTGAGCTTTTGGCAGCGACAAAGGGCGATGATGTCATCATGATGATTAGACCGGAAGGGAGGCTGTTCCGTATCGAGTTTGAAGGTCTACCACATCAATCACCCATAAAGGGTCTCGAAGAGATAGGGCTTGATCTTCATTCAATGGGGCTATTGTCTGAGTGCAAGGAGGTTTATGATCCAGTGAGGAGGACCATACATTCAATCACCCTAAATGTCAATGCCATCATGGACTTTGCCTCTTCCAACCTCCACCAATACCCAATACTTGAAACGGCATTGCAAGAGGCCGACCCCGCTGAGTTTGACTGGTCGACAGATACATGGAAGGTGAGTGCTCGACTTGTCGGGAATGAGGTCACTTGGTCAATCCTTTCAACAACAACAAACAGGGTGTGGTTGAGAAAGACCTTCACATATGTGTTCATTGATGGTCAGCCCCCAGAGATAGCGATCAAGGAATACAGAACGGCGATAGAAGAGGTCGTTCCTCTCTCACATCTGGTCAATCTGAATGACGTGCTTGAGAGTCTTGAATCAACACTAAGAGAAAGGTATCAGGAACAACAAGAGTCTAGTGATAATGCCGGACATGAAGTGGGTCATGATGAGGATGTCAACGAGTGTGACCTTGAAGAGGAGGAGACCTTGGTTGAGGTTTCAAAAGTGTATGAAGATGTGACATTCAGGTATACGGGAATAGGGGTGTACCGGGATGATGTGGTTGTTTCTCTTGAGTCAGAGGATGGAGATTCTGAAGATGTACAGGTCGTGGGGAACGTCAACAAGTATCTGGAGATGTCTAGGTTAACAGGCGGAATAGAACCGGATGAGGTCAAAACGGAAGTGACAGACAATCTCGCTCCTTATGACCTTGAGGATGGTGCAATTGAAGAGATACTGAATGCTGTTTGTAAGGTTTTGGAATCGGAGGGAGTCAACTTCTATGAATAGGGTGCTTTGACTGATGTGCCCTGAGTCCATAGACACGACCTGAGAACGACGCGATGAGCGCCATGAGATCAGTGACCAGTTCTTCTTGAGGACTCTGTTGTTCTGGTTGATAGAGGACCATGAGTCTGACACCGTAGTCATTGAGGATACGTTCCAAAAGGTCAAGTCCGAAACGGGCGAGTCGGTCCTTGTGAGTGATGAAGAGAGTGTGGATGGTCCCAGACTTGGCAAGTCTGAAAAGTTTTGTAAGTCCCCGTCGTCTCATATTGAGTCCAGAACCGACATCCGTGAAGACCAAAGGACTCGACTTGAATCGTCTCCTGCACACCTTTGTAAGAGTTTCGAGTTGTCTGTCAAGGTCGCCATCATTCTTCTGACGATGACTTGACACTCGTGCATAGATGGCACAGCGTTCCTTTGTCGGTCTCTCGATTGGGTCCCTATGCATAAGTCCAAGGAGTCGATTGACCTCAGAAAGAGGTATTCGACGATGCCCTCCCACTGTCCTGAAACAATCAATCTTGCCGGCCCTGTCCCACCGTTGGATGGTCCGGACGCACACCCCCAACCTGAGCGCAGCCTGTGATACTGAGAACATAACATTCCTTCAAAGAACTAGATAATCAATGTCTAGCTTTGTCATGGTTTTTGGCAGCAGCCACTAACCCATGACATAGTCGGTCTTCACAAAGGCCCGTGGTCGGTCGCTTGATGCCACTCCTCTGAGCACACCACAACAACAGGTACAGCAGTTGCATATGTAGAAGATGGAGCCTGTATCAGCGACATTCATGGTGCAATGGACAAGTCCAGCATCCTCGGACTCCCGGAGGACTCTGAGGGCCTCATCACGAGAGATGATCTGTGTAATCTCATCCTCTGCGAAGGCGTCTTCATGACGAGGATTGAGAATGATGCAGACAGTCATGGGATACTTGCATGTGTTTCCGATGAGTTCCTGTTGCTTCTTGCACACGCAGTCCCTGACTCCAATCGACTTGGCACTCTTCACTAGTTCCTCTGCGACCTCGTAGGGGAACACCTCCAACTCTGATGAGAGACTCTTGTTTACGGGAACCACTTTGAAATAAGTCGGTGTGGACCGCCCCAAGACCTCCGTGAAGCCAGCTTGGAAATAGGCCTCGAAGAGCTGTGCAAACTCCTCGTCCATACGCGTCAGTTGTTCCTCGTAGATTCCAACTGCAAAAGGCATGAGCGCGTACTTGCGACCACCGTCTCGCGACGTCCAACCTCTGATCTGCCCCTTGCTGACCATGATCTCAAGGAGAGCACCAAGGTCCTCGGCCTTGCGACCGAGTCGAGCTGCAATCTCCTCTGCAGTTTCACCCCGCACCTTGAGATGGGATGCTAACTCTGCCTCCTCAGCGGTGAAGATCCATTCAAGGACTGCAATGTGTTCACCGCCCGGTGTCGCAGGAAAACCGTTCGGAATTGTGTCGAGCACTCTTGCCAGACGCTCATACGGATTCATCATGGACCACTGCAGGTGATGTCATGACTCAGTGATTAGTCCTTCTGTTCATCAATCTCCAATCTCTACGCACAGTCGACTCTACTGGGCCTGTTCAGACATGTATTGTCAGGCACTGTGAACTCCACTCACACGAGAATTCGGCGTTCCAGCAATCCGCTCATCCAGCATAGAAAGCCTATTCACATATGGAATGACAATATCCCTGACAGGAAACTATCCGTGAGTTTCAACCAAGAATCTCCACTGTAGAAACGAGAGTATGCGCAATGCCCGATCAAGTGCGTCCAATAGAAGTGCCTCAGTCAATGAAGGACGAGGACTACTGTTCACTCCTCAAGTACCTTCCAGAGGGAGTAGGAGTCACGGATCTTGAAGAGAATCTCATCTTTGTCAATGAAGCGTTCGCGGAGATGCTAGGATACAACCATGAAGAACTCTTGGGCAAGAACGTCCGAGACCTTATCCCGGATTCAGAGGTTTCTACACTTCAGGAGGCTACTGAGAAGCGATCCAAGGGAATTGCATCTGCTTACAACCTGATTATGTTGCACAAGGATGGCTCACAGAGGATTGCAAGGATATCTGGCGTGCCCAGACGGGATGAGAATGGCACAGTCCTCGGCACCATGGCGGTAGTGATTGATATGACGGAGGATGAGGCCGCTAAGGAAGAGCTGAGAAAGCTGTCCAGAGCGGTCGAGCAGAGTCCGGCCTCAGTGGTCATCACAGACTGCGATGTGAGGATAGAGTATGTCAACACCAAATTCACTGAGCTGACAGGGTATACCATGGAGGAGGCTTTGGGAAAGAACCCGAGTATTCTCAAGTCAGGCTTCACTTCGACTGAGACCTATGAGAATCTATGGTCAAAGCTCACCATGCATGATGAGTGGAAGGGAATCTTCATCAACAGAAAGAAGAACGGTGACTTGTACTGGGAGGATGCGTGGATTGGACCAGTCAGCCTTCCTGACGGGACAGTCACGCACTACGTGGCGGTGAAGAAAGACATCACAAAGCAAGTGGAGATTGAGCAACTCCTCAGGGACTCCCTTAGAAACCTTGAGCTCTATTCCTCAATCCTTCGTCATGACCTGAGAAACGACCTGCATGTCTTTCTGAACCATGCGGAGGCCGCAAGGATGCACTGTCCAGAGAACTCTGAGAGCATTCGATACTTGGACATTGTTGAGGGCGTTGCTGAGAGAATGACACACCTTCTGGATATTGTGGGAAGCTCCGGGGAGGAAGAGAGAGACATTCTCAGAATCATTCAGAATGCAATAGACCAGACGGAGAGAACCAACCCTCATATCAGCATCGAGATTGCTAACTCGGCAGAGGAAACAGAACTTGCGAGCTCCAGACTCATCCCAATCGTCTTTGACAACCTCCTCCGCAACACTATCGAGTTCACACAGTCAGATGTCAATGTCAACATTGAGATTCGTAACATGAATGGAGAGGTTGAGATCATCTATCGCGATGATGGACCGGGAATCAGTGTTGATGTGAAGTCCAGACTCTTCGAGAAGGGTGCTTCTACGACGGGAGGGGGTTATGGTCTGTACTTGAGCAGGAAGGTTGTGAAGGCGTACGGGGGTTCCATAGAACTGGTTGAGGACAGGACGTGTGGAGCTACTTTCAGAATTGTCCTCCCACTGGCGAGAAAGTAGAATCAATGACACTCCTTAAATGATTGAAGTACTGAACGGTACAGTGGTGTACCTCTTGCGTCGTACGTGGATGACAATCATTCTCTTGACATTCCTGTTCAGCCCAATCATGTTCAACTTCGGCGGACATGTTTCGAAAGACACAGCTGAAACACAGAGATACAGTGTGGTTTCATCGGTTGACTCCCTGTTTCTGAGGGGTCCCACGGTGAATCTTGTGACGAATCACTCGGCATTGATCTTCTGGAAGACAGATGGAATGACAAATGCCTCAGTGAGATACGGACTGAATGAGTCCGTGATGGAGGTCGCAGAGAATAGTACTCTTGACACTGAACATAGAGTCAATCTGGACGGGTTGTCCACAGACACGAAGTACTACTACAAGGTCATCTCTAACGGAACAGAGAGCTCGGTCTATAGTTTCCTCACAGCTCCAGCAGACGGAGATGAGTTCAAGGTCATCATTGTTGGCGACAACAGGCCTTCCTCAGACTCGGTGATTCAGCCAGCCCAGTTCGAGCAGTTGGCGCAGATGATTGCACAGGAGCAGCCGCATCTTGTCCTGATGACTGGAGACTATGTCCTTCAGGTCACTGAAGACCATGCCCAGAACCTTGAGGCATGGGAGGCCTTCACAAACATCACAGATACAATTGGGCACTACACCCCAATCTACGCTACCATTGGCAACCATGATACGGGGGCAAGGACAGGCATCCTGCGGTTAGAGTACTTCTTTGACGCCTTTGAGCAGTTTGACGAGCCTTCAACGTACTTCGCCTTTGACTATGCGGGTGTACACTTCGTCATTCTCAACACAGAGGAGATGGGACTGGAGGGACGGATCACAGGCGCGCAGTATACATGGCTAGTAAACGACCTCGAGTCCACGGACTGCGACATGAAGGTGATTGTAGGTCACAGACCGATGTATCCGCTGAGCCACATAGGGGACTCCATTGACAGCGAACCCGAGGAACGTGCTGCTCTGCAGGAACTCTTCGAGAGCAACAATGTCACAATGTTTGTGAGCGGTCATGATCATCTCTTCAACAGAATGACTGTGAATGGTATGGTCCACATAATCTCTGGCGGTGGTGGAGCACCTCCATACAATACTCCCTGGGGGGGAGCATTCTATCACTACGTGAGAACGGAGATGAGTCACGATCTGGTCAACATCACAGCCGTGAAACTCGACGGCAGTGTTGGTCACCACTACCAGTTACCCTACGACGGCCCCATCGAAATCTCGCTCCGGGTCTTGGCCAATACCAGCACTAAGAGAGTTGGCAGTATGCCGGAGATCTACTTCAGCGAGATTCCTCAAGAGAAGTATTATTCCTGGGACATGGGGACGAATCTGACCACTTTGACGGGCATCCCAAATGAGAATGGGCTGCATACACTGGATGTCTACGCAAAGAATTCTGACGATGTCTGGAGTCATGAGCGGTATGTGTTCACGGCAGTCGGAGCAACCACATCAACAACAACGACGACGAGTCAACCTACGGGCGATGGAAGTATTGACCCGTTATTCCTGTTTGGTGCCATTTCAATTGCAGGAGTTACGGCAGTCGTAGTCATTATCATGATTCGTCGAAGATGATGCAGTGCTAGACTAGCACGTCGTGTCATTGAAAAAAAGAGAGGAAGGGGACAGAATCCCCTGGTTGTAGTTCCGTTATCTCTGCTTTAGCAGCACGAAGCCACCGACAAGAATCACTACTGCAGCACCAACTGCACCTGCAACGAGAGCAAGTGAGGCGTTGAAGCCGCTACCCGTCGGATTTGTGGTCGTGGTGGTGGTTGTAGTGGATGTTGTCTTGGATGGCGGTGGGTAGTAGTAGAAGTCGGGGTTAGCTGTAATCTCGTAGAACTCGCCGGCCTCATAGTCGCTGAAGGCGTACGGCCCAGCAGTGACTTGAGGATCATCTGGATCGAACACAGGGTATCCAGCTGTTGCTGAAAACCATGACAAAGCTAGACATTGATTACCTAGTTCTTTGAAGGAAGATCATGTACTCAGTGTCACAGGCGACTTAGCGACCCGGTGTCTGCACATAGATTATCCGTGGCTGGGATTATCCGGGAATAGACTGTGACCTTAACCACCAGCTCGAAACTGTCACCACTCATTGCGGAGAGCACTTCAGGACTCGCCCTCTTGTCTTCATCGATGTTGGTTCTGGGCTTAAATATCTCATACTGGGATAGTCGCTTGGTGAAAGGTCGATGACCAAAGAGTCGCGGCGTCGTCCCCGCGAGCAGACGATCTCTGTCACCATAACAGAGTCAGAGCAGCAAACAATGGACGGTAAGTATTTTTGCCCATCATCGACCTTTCTCACGCAGAAATTCGCACTCAACTCATTCACAAGGACCATTGCCAAGAAGGGAGAGGGAAGAGCGCCTGCTGTGCGGATCAGTCCTTCTGACATCCAGACCCGGCTCACAGGTCGAAAGTGCAACAGACTAGACCTTGCATCTCTCTTGTGGAGCTTTGCCAACTTCCGTGAGGCAGTGAACCTGATTCTTGGAAAGGTATACTCCGATGTTTCTCTATTGGACTCCCTCGGGACCGAACTGGAAGAATGTAGGGGAAAGTTGTATACTGTCCTTCGCAAGGAGCAGTGTTTCAAATGGGAGCA
>Ga0164311_10001663_pt1 | contig 11086 bp, 9 predicted proteins | sample GuaBasSedimGuay2_FD_121796 | JGI IMG/M metagenome (GOLD analysis project Ga0164311, IMG submission 121796) | Subseafloor sediment microbial communities from Guaymas Basin, Gulf of California, Mexico - Guay2, Core 4569-9, 9-12 cm | ecosystem: Environmental > Aquatic > Marine > Hydrothermal vents...
GGGGGACCCTGAGCATGTGAAGAGGCACCAGTCTAGGTACCTGAGGTACTTTGAGGGCAGAAGCAATGTGGTAGATGTTGGGTGTGGGCGAGGGGAGTTCTTAGAGCTCCTGGCAGAGAGGGGGGTAGAATGCTATGGCATTGAAGCTGACCTGGACATGTACCTCTACTGCAGGAGTAAGGGGCTTAAGGTGGTCTACGGCGACGCGCTGGAGCACCTGAGGAAGCTCAGCGACGGGAGCCTTGGTGGGGTGTTCCTTTCGCATGTTGCTGAGCACCTTGAGCCTGGTAGGCTTCTTGAGCTGATCAGATTGTGCTACAGGAAGCTCAGGTCTGGCTGCTACCTCGTGGTCGAGTCGCCTAACCCAGCTTCACTCTATGCGATGGCTAAGCACTTCTACAGGGACTATACGCATGTGAAGCCTATTCACCCTGATGCCATGGCTTTTCTGCTCGAGAAAGCTGGGTTCCAGGACGTTGAGGTGCAGTATGTCTCAGATGTGCCTGAAGACGAGAGGCTTAAGCTCCTTGACTCCTCAGGGCTGCCGAGGGAGGCTGCTGAGACGCTGAATGAGAACTTCATGAAGCTCAACTCTGTCATCTTCGCTTCACAAGACTATGCTGTAGTCGGCAGGAAGCCTTAGGGTGTCTTGATGAGGATAGCAGTGCTCATGCCTACTCAGCCTGTTCCAGTTAAGGGTGGGGCTGAGAGGCTTACTGAGGGGATAGTGAGGAAGCTTAGGGAGAGAGGGTACTCAGCTGACCTGGTCAAAGTCGAGGTTGATGAGAGGAGCTGGGAGACCCTGCTTGAGGGCTACTGCAAGTTCTTCTACCTGGACTTGAGCAGCTATGACCTGGTGATATCGACTAAGGCCCCATCTTACATGGTGAGGCACAGGAACCACGTCTCATACCTCTACCACACTGTCAGGGTCTTCTACGACATGTTCCATGAGATCTCCCACGACAAGGAGAGCTATAGGAGGAGGGACATAGTGCACTCGCTTGACAAGTATGGGCTTAGCCCGAAGAGGGTCAGGAGGCACTTCGTCAATGGCAGCCAGGTTGTGAAGAGGCTCATAGAGGCTGACAGCTACTGGCGTAGCATACCCTTCGAGGTCCTTCACCCCCCTTCTCCGCTGGAGGGCTTCAGGGAGGGAGACTACAAGTACGTGTTCATAGTTGGGAGGCTCCATAGGTGGAAGCGTATAGACCTTGTTGCCAAGGCCATGAGGTACATTAAGGGGGATGTGCAGCTTCTCATAGCTGGAGATGGGGAGGATAGGGGGGTCATAGAGGAGATAGCTTCCAGGGACAGGAGGATAGAGCTCTTGGGGGAGGTGAGCGACGACGAGCTCCTGGAGCTCTACGCTAATGCCCTGGTTGTCCCCTTCACGCCTAAGTGGGAGGACTTTGGCCTCGTTACAGTGGAGGCTTTCATGAGCAAGAAGCCAGTGATAACCTGCACAGACTCAGGGGAGCCAGCTGTCATCGTGAAGGATGGGGTAAGTGGCTTTGTGTGCCCGCCTAAGCCCAGGGAGGTCGCTAAGAGGATAAGGTACTTCCTGAAGTGGCCTGATGAAGCCAGGAGGATGGGGAGAAACGGCTACAGGACTGCCAAGGAAATCACCTGGAGCAACCTGATAGCAAAGCTCCTTGGCTTAGAGCAGAGCAGCAGCGGCAGCAGGAGGGTTAAGGTGCTTGTTGCTGACAACCAGGTTCTAGACCCTCCAGTTGGCGGGGGGAGGGTCAGGATATACGATCTGTACAGGAGCTTGCCACCTGAGTTCGAGGTTACCTACGTGGGGTCATTTGACTGGCTTGGGCCAGCTTACAGAGAGCAGATGCTTGATGAGAGGCTCAAGGAGATCTGTGTTCCTATGACTGTGCCCCACATAGCTGTTAACTCCCTGGTAAGCAGGGCCTGCGGCGGGGAAGTCACTCTCGACGTGACTACGCCGTTCCTCATGAGGCTTACTCCACTCTACAAGAGGGTGCTGAGATACCACCTAGATGAGTGTGATGTGGTTGTCTGCAGCCACCCGTGGGTCTACCCTTACATAGGTGAGAAGAGGCCGCTGATCTATGACGCCCACAACTGTGAGTACTACATTAAGAGGGAGATTCTCGGAGGCACCTTCCTCGGCAGGATCCTGGCATGGCTTGTGAAGAGGCTTGAAGGGAGGGTCTGCAGGGAGTGTGATGCGATATTCGTGTGCTCTGAGGAGGATGCTGAGCTCTTCAAGAGGATCTATGGGGTGGATGGCAGCAAGATCCATGTGATCCCGAATGGCGTGAGAACTGATGTCGTGAAGATGGCTCCACTGGAGAGGAAGGAGGAGGCCAAGAGGGAGCTTGGAGCCTCAGGCAGCGTTGTGCTGTTTGTTGGGAGCCCTTACAGGCCTAACATCGAGGCTGCTAGGTTCATATGCAGCAAGCTCGCTGAGGAGCTTGACAGCTGCGAGTTCCTGGTTGTCGGCGGGATAACTGAGGAGCACGTCGGCTGCAAGCCAGGTAACGTGAGGTTCATGGGGATAGTCGACTTCAGTACCCTGATGAAGGTGTATGAGGCCTCTGATGTCGCAGTCAACCCTGTGACGAGGGGCTCTGGCTCTAACGTGAAGATGTTCTGGTATATGGCTGCAGGGGTGCCTGTCGTCACAACTGAGGTGGGAGCTAGAGGCATCAGGGGGGAGCACATGAAGCACTTCATAGTCGCTGAGCTAGAGGATTTCCCAAGGTACATAAGGCTGCTGCTCGAGGACAGGGAGCTCTACCTGAGGATCAGGAGGGAGGCTAGGAAGCTTGTTGAGGAGGAGTACGACTGCAGGGTGATAGCTAGGAGAGCTGGGGAGGTCATGCTGAAGCTCTTGGAGAGGCGTCGGGATGAGGGTTCTCATAGTGTCTAGCTACCTGCCTGAGAGGTGTGGGATAGCTAAGTATGCTTGGCAGCTTGCTGAGCACCTCAGGAGGCAGGGGCATGTAGTCAACGTCCTGGCCCCACCAGGGTCCATGTCAGACTTCTGCGAGCCCCTCAAGGGGAAGCTGGGGCCCCTTAAGGTGCTTAAGTACGCGTTCTTCTACGATAAGGTCTTGCTGAACTTCCACGAGTCCTTCTTCTACCAGAGTGGCGTCCTGAACAGGGCTTTCACGCACCTGTCGTTTGCCTTGCTGTTCCTGCTGGCTCGGAACCTTGAGGTCATCTGCCATGAGTACCCTAAGCTGGAGGGTAGGGGGCTTCTGGGCTGGCTTGACAGGAAGGTGCTTAAGCTCATCTGGTCTCTAGCTCCCAGGGTGGTTTTCCACACAGAGAGGGAGCTGAGCGGGTTCTCCAAGCTGTTTGGCGTCCCTAGGGAGAGGCTTGGGCTCAGAAGGCATGGGGAGAGCTTCATGAGGTTTGCTGCAGCAGGCAAGCTTGAGGCCAGGAGGAAGCTCAGCTTGAGCCCAAGCGACTTCATCCTGCTTTGCATAGGGTTTATCCAGCCTCACAAGGGGTTTGATAGGGTGGTCAAGGCGTTCAAGAAGGTCAAGAGCAGCAGGGTGAAGCTGTACATCGTCGGGTCCATCAGGCTCTTTACCAGGGAGTACATTGAGTACTTGCGTGAGCTCAGGAGGCTTGCATCAGAGTGCAGTGGAGTGCACTTGGTGTACAGGTACATCAGCGACGAGGAGTTTGACCTGTGGATTGCTTCCTCAGATGTAGTTGTGCTCCCATACAGGGAGATATGGTCTTCTGGTGTGCTTGAGAGAGCTAAGCTCTATGGTAAGCCTGTTATAGCATCTGATGTCGGTGGGGTAGCTGACCAGCTCTCCAGCTCAGACTACCTGTTTAAGAGCGATGAGGAGCTCGAGGAGCTCCTTCAGGAGCTAGCTGAGCTAGCTGACGAAGCCCTCTCAAGGAGAGAGGACAGGGACTCGACTGTGTAGCTTATGCTGTACCGCCTGGCCTTCGCGAGCGCTGCTCTACCCATCTGCTCCGCCTTGCTTCTCGACTTCAAGAGCAGGATGGCCTTCTCAGCTATCTCTCTCGGGCTCCTGGACACCAGGTACCCTGTGACCCTGTCTTCCACGAGCTCCAGGAGGCCGCCTTCAGCTGAGACTATAGCAGGCTTCGATGAGGCCATTGCCTCCAGCACAGCTAGCCCAAAGGGCTCCCTCTCAGGTGTGTAGATGAGGCAGTATGCCTGCGAGTACAGGTCTATGAGCTCGCCTTCACCGACCTCACCTAGGAGCTCCACCCTCCTCTCTACCCCCAGAGACCTGGCTAGGGAGAGCAGCCTCAGCTTCTCAGGGCCTTCTCCGACTATGATGAGCTTCGCATCCGGGATCCTCTTTGCAATGAGCTTCATAGCCTTGACCACCAGATCCACCCTCTTGTGCTTGACTAAGCGGGCTACAGTGAGGAGAACTGGGGCATCTGGGCTTCTTGGCCTATATGAGCTCAGCTTCACCCCAGGGTACACCACAGGCGCCTCTATGCCATAGGCTAGCCTGATGTACCTCCGTGTGTAAGCTGAGTTTGAGGCTATGGCATCGACTTGCAGGGCCTTCTTCCTGTCATAGGCTCTAAGAGCCCAGAGGGCAGCCTGTGATACAGGCCTTGGAGCAGGGAGCTGAGCTGCATACTCATGTGAGAGGTCGTAGAGCTCTCGAGGAGGCTCATGGCAGTACCATACTGATGGGTGCTTTGATGCTAGGTGTGATGGGAAGCCGTGTAGGTTGTATACGTCGTGGTCTCCCATGCTTGCAGCAAGCAGCTTAGCTGCAAGCGGGTAGAGCGGCATCCTCAGCAGGCGTGCAGCTGGCTGAACCTCGATTACGCTGAACTCTGGCGCACCCCACTTCTCCACGCTGTAGCGTGTGGTATACACTGTGACCTGGTGGTGTGCTGAGAGGCCTTCTGCAAGCTGCAGCACTAGCTTCTGGGAGCCGCCATAGAGGTCCAGCCTGGGGTGCAGTAGAGCTATGTCTAGTCTAGCCAAGGTAGTACCTCTCTTCTCTAGACTTGAATATCAGGTATCCTGCTGCTAGAGAGGCTATGGACGCTAGTAGGGTGTATGCTATGCTTGAGGCCTGTGGAAGAGCTCCCTGGAGGACCACTGACCTAGCCATGGTGAGCATGTGTGTGTACGGGTTTATGAGGATAGCTCTCTTCAGCAGTGGGGAGATGTTGTCTAGCGGGTAGACTACAGGGACTGAGAAGAAGAGGAGGTTCAGGTATATGTCAGCCAGGTAGCCTACGTCATCGTACTCAGCGTAGAAGGAGGCTAAGGCCATTGCGATGCCTAAGGTGAAGACATGTGTGACTAGGAGGACTGGTATTATCAGGGTGCTAGCTGGTGTGAGCTTGATCCCGAGCACCAGCACACCTACTACCAGGAGAGCAAGCAGGTCGCCCATGCTGTGGAACAGCGATGAGAAGGCGTTCCCTAGGGGTATTGAGAGCATGTGTATCGGAGTGGAGTTTATCAGGGCTCTCTGCTGCCTTACTGAGCTCATCACCTGGGTTGTGCAGTGTGCTATGGTCCTCCAGACTGTGAGGCCGACTAGCAGGTAGGCCCCATACTCCCTGAGGTCGAGGCCTAGGATCGCTGAGAAGACTAGGGCGAAGACAGCTAGGAGGCCTAGTGGGTGTATGAAGCTCCATAGGAAGCCTAGCAGGGAGTTCCTGTACTCTACCTTGATGTTCTTCCACGCTATTATGAGGCTTGCTCTCAGGACTTCAGGCAGCACCTTAGACCACCCTGTAGGATATCTCTGTCTCAGCTAGCAGCATCCCATCTGAGCTGCTGTCGGTAGGCGTCACCCTGAAGCTCAGGGCCCTCTCTCTCCAGTCGAATACCTCAGCTGACCCAGGGGTGTGAGCTGCTACCGTGACGTGGTAGAAGCCTGAGTTGAGGGGTAGCTTCTGCTTGAAGTCTACTATCAGGATATCGCCGCTGCTGAGCGGTGGCAGGTGGATGCTCTTCCTCCACGTGTTGGTCCCGTACACTATGCTGCCTGCTGCATCAGTTATCCTTATTCCTACTACAGGAGACTCTACTCTGCTGTTGGCTCTGCAGACTACCCTTATCAGCAGGCTTCCTGCCTTAACTGAGGAGACCTCCTTGAGGGTAGCTGGGTCGAGGAGCTTCACCTCAGTGATCTCCATCTTGGATCCGGTGGCTTCGGTGGGCCTTGAGCTGGGCTCAGCCTCCTCTACTATGACACCCCTGTTCATGAAGCCTATCACATCACATATCCTCTCTGCTATGTTCCTGTCGTGTGTAGCTACCATGAAGGTCTTTCCCTCGTCTCTCTTGGCTAGAAGGAACTCTAGAGCCCTCCTCCTGAACCTCTCGTCTCCTGGAGCTAGAGCCTCATCTATCAGTATGACATCTGGGTCGTGTATGAAGCTTCTCGCGAAGGCTAGCCTAGCTACCATCCCGCTGGAGAGCTTCTTCACCTTCGTGTCAGCGAACTCCTCCAGCTCAGAGAACTCCAGAGCCCACTTTATCCTCTCCTTCCTCTCCCTCCTGCTGAACCCCATGTACCTGGCGTAGAAGTCCAGGTTCTCCTTCACGGTGAGTTCACTGTACAGGTTTGAGCCCAGAGCTACTATCACAGCTACCCTCCTCTTCAGGGCCTCTATGTCTCTCAGCGGGTTGAAGCCAAGCACCTTGACGTACCCTCGGGTTGGTGGCAGGATGCCAGCAACCATCTTGATCAAGGTGGTTTTGCCAGCTCCATTAGGGCCCATCAGCCCATAGGACATCCCGGAGTCTATGCTCAAGCTGACGTTATTGACTGCTGTGATGACTCTCTGCCTGTACTTGCCAGTCAGCATGTGCAGAATCGTGTGCTTGAGGCTATGGGAGACCTCAGGTGAAGCTATTGTGAACTCCCTAGTCAGGTTCCTGGCTTCTATCGCGAGCAAAGGAGCCCTCAGTCACCAGCACTGAGAACCCAATAAAAGTTACCCTAAGCAGGTGTGTTGCCTGGGGGCAGCAGCCTGCCCATGCGCTCGCATGCTGCACTAAGAGGGCTGGCTGGAGGTAGCTGGCTGCTTGCCTAGGATGGCTTGAGCTATGCCTAGGAGCATCGAGAAGGCTGCTGCAGCCAGCGCTATGGCGTAGTGTAGCTTTGCCTTCAAGCCTGGCTGCTGTGCTGGCTTGTAGTTCATGGCGTTTGCCTTAGCGTCCTCGTAGACCGTCCTGGCAGCCCAGTAGATGAGCTTAGCTGGGTGAAGCCGCCTGAACACGTCGCTGTGCTTCCTGAATATCCCCATCACCCCTCTCCCGTGCCTCATCTGGCTTAGGACAAGCTCCCTCATCTTCTGGAAGGGCTGGTGGACTACGCTAGCTGCCTTGACGTACTTGAACTCGTATCCTGCCTTCACTACCTTCAGCTGGAAGTCCTTGTCTTCTCCTGCCTCCAGGCTCTCGTCGAAGAGCCCTGCTTTCAAGGCAGCTTCCCTCCTGAACGCCATGTTAGCTCCCCAGAACACCTGGCCGAACACGCTCTTCTTCTCTGTTCTCTGCCCTGCTGCGTTCAGTATGCTGCCGCATACCACTCCTACCTCTGGGCTGCTGAAGGGCTTACAGAGCTCTTCTAGCCACCTCCCTGATGAGGGGTAGCAGTCTGCGTCCAGTACAGCCACAATCTCCCCTCTGGCCTCTAGGATCCCTGTGTTGACTGCAGCAGACTTCTTCGGCCTCCTCGCCTTCACTACCTTGACGCCCTTCCTCCTAGCTATCTCTGGTGTCATGTCTGTTGAGTAGCTGTCCACTACTATGACCTCAAATGGGTAGGGGGCCTGCTGGGACAGCACTAGACTCAGGCACCTCTCTATTGTCCTCTGCTCGTCTTTTGCTGGTATGACCACTGTCACCTTTGGAGGTAAGCTCATTAACACCTGCCACCATAGGGGCTAGGCAGCGGGTTATTATGTGTAATGTAGATGGGTGGGTAGTTGAGGATTGCCGTGGTGAACAGCTTCTACCCACCGTGGAGGGGTGGAGCTGAAACCTACGTGAGCAACTTAGCTAAGTGCCTGGTGGAGCTTGGGCATGAGGTTGCTGTGCTGTGCTCTGAGAAGCCTCTGAAAGCTGGCATCTACTACGATGGGGGGGTGAAGGTCTGGAGGATGGAAGCCTCCCTCAGGGTATACGGCACCCCAGTGTTCCCTGAGCTCACCTACAGGCTGCTGTCAGAGGACTTCGACCTGGTGCACGCCAACTTCCCAAGCCCGTATGTGGCAGCATGCTCCTCCCTGGCTTCCCTGCTGAGGGCTAAGCCAGCTGTGCTGACCTGGCATAACGACCTGCCTCCAGTAGCTCCGCTCGCCAGAGGGCTCATCTCAGTCCACGACAGGATAGCCATGCTCTACCTGAGGCTTTTCAGGGCGATAATAGCGACCACCAGGGCATATGCGCTGAAGTCCAGGATACTCAGGTCGCTATCCAGCAGGGTTCATGTGATACCATGTGGGGTGGATGCAAGCAGGTTCAGCCCATCAGTGAGCGGGAGGAGGGTTAGAGAGGAGCTTGGTGCCTTTGGGAGGGTTGTGCTGTTCGTCGGGGCACTAACGAGGTGGCATGGCTACAAGGGGCTTGACGTGCTGCTGAAGGCCATGAGGCTCGTTAGGCAGGCTGTCAAAGACGTTAAGCTCATCGTGGTCGGCGACGGGGAGCTTAGGGTGTGGTATGAGAAGCTTGCTGAGAAAGCTGGAGTCAGGGACGTGACCTGCTTCGCTGGAGATGTGAGCGATGAGAGGCTTCCAGAGTACTATGCTGCAGCAGACCTGCTGGCTATGCCGAGCAAAGACGACTCTGAGGGGTTTGGGATAGTAGCCCTGGAGGCTAACGCCTGTGGGAAGCCTGTTGTAGCATGTAGGGTCGGTGGGGTGGTTGACGTCGTGAGGAATGGGGTTAATGGGGTTCTGGTTGAGCCCAACAGCCCAGGGCAGCTGGCTTCAGCTATAGTGCGCCTGCTTACCAGAGACGACTTGAGGGAGGAGCTTGGGAGGAGGGGGAGAAGGCTCGCTGAGAGGTATGACTGGATGCAGATAGCAGCTAGGGTCTCAGAGCTCTATGCTGCAGTAGCTGGTGGGTGAGCTCTTGAGGATCCTGGTCGTTGGGGACCTCTCCTCCCCCTTCGTGAGGCAGGACTATAGGCTGCTCTCTGAGCTGGCTAGCGTAAGGCTGCTGTCAGCTGGAGGCTACTTGGGATACTTCGCCAAGCTCCTGGAGGCTGGAGGCTACGACGTGTACTACGCGTGGTGGGCTAGCAGCCTCCACAACGTGGTCTACTCCAAGGTGCATGGTGGAGCCTCCGTCGTGGTTGCAGGCGGCTTCGACGTCGTGTCTGAGGACAGCGTCAAGTACGGGTTCAGGTGGCAGCCCTGGTGGAAGAGGAAGGCTGTAAGGTACTGCCTCAGGGAGGCTGACCTCATCCTGGCTGTCAGCAGGTTTGTGGAGGAGCATGTCAGGAGGCTGGAGCCTAAGGCTAGAGTTGAGGTCGCCTACCTTGGAGTAGACCCAGAGAGGTTTGCTCCAGCTAGCCTGCAGCAGAGGAAGCCTGTCATCTTGACTGTAGCCCACCTGACAGCTAAGAGCATAGTGTACAAGGGGGTGGTGGACTTGCTTGAGGCCTTCGCTCACGTGGCTAAGAGGAAGCCTGAGGCTAGGCTTCGCATAGCTGGAGCACACCGAGGAGGGGAGGCTACGCTAGCTAGGAGAGCCAAGGAGCTGGGTTTGAGCAGCAGAGTTGAGCTCATCGGGGAGGTGGAGCACAGCAGGATACACAGGCTATACCAGGAGGCCATGGTCTATGCTCAGCTCAGCAGAGTTGAGAGCTTCGGGCTGTGCGTAGCTGAAGCCATGTCCTGTGGAACCCCCGTGGTAGTGTCTGGAGCAGGTGGGCTCCGTGAGGTGGCTGGAGGCGTTGGAGCTACCGCTAGGCCAGATGACCCTGAGGAGGTTGCTGACGTTGTGTGCAGCCTCCTAGAGGACAGGAGGCTCTGGCTTGAGCTGAGCGAGCTCAGCAGGTCCAGGATCCTGGAGGGGTTCACGCTATCCCACAGGAAGAGGAGGCTAGCTCAGGCTATGGAGTCTGTTGCCTAAGCTTCCTAGCCTGGTAGGCTGCTAGCAAGGCTTTAGCTGCAGCCAGCCACATGGGGAGCACTAGGAGCAGGGCAGCGTACCTTGCTGCCAGCCCTCCGAGCGAGCATGGCAGCCTGCCTGCCACACACAGGGGGTACAGTGCTATCTTAGCTATGGCCTCAGCTAGCTTGGTGTAGCTTGCTCTCGGAACCCTTACCTCGACCCCACTTACCCTAGTCTCGACTAGAGGAGCAAACACGAGCAGGATAGACAGCAGTACTGCTAGAGATGCTACTGGAGACAAAGCTGACCCTATCTTGCCCTCTGGCATCAGCCTGTAGGCTATGATGGAGAGCGAGATGTGAGCTAGCAGCAGAGGGAGAAGCCATGCTCCAGATGGCAGCTGCAAGACAGTGTATCTGCCAGTCTCCTTCACCACGGGGGTAGGCAGCCTCATGCACCTGGCTGACACAGCTAGCACCACAGCTGTCGCGGCCAGAGAGGCAGCGAAGCTCGGCCTCAGCTTCCTATCCGCTGACAGCAGAGCTGCAGACGCTGCAGCCAGGGGCAGGGCGAACGTGTAGACTGCTGCCTGGAAGGACATCTCTACCATGAGCTTCCCTAGCCTGATGTAGGAGGGCATGTAGAAGACGTTTAGGCTTATCTTCCCCCGAGCAAACCCTGTCCTCCCAACTGACGTGGACATCAGCCCCATAGCGTACGCTATGGTGCCTAGCAGGCTTAAAATGAGCACTGAGGCAGGCAGGTGGTAGAGCTTCAACCCCCACACCTCATGTAAACTGATGCCACCCCAGCGTCAACAACCTTCGAGACACCACGAGCCAGCATCCAGCGCTCCAGCCTCTCCTCGAGGACGACTGCAGCTGCACCCTCCCCTAGGGCATCTGGGAGAGCACGCACGTCGCTATACGGGGGGCAGCTTGGCTCTAGCATGGCCTTTGCCAGGGGGGCTAGGGGATCTGGGTACAGTATGGGGGTGCTCGA
>Ga0164311_10001665_pt1 | contig 11081 bp, 8 predicted proteins | sample GuaBasSedimGuay2_FD_121796 | JGI IMG/M metagenome (GOLD analysis project Ga0164311, IMG submission 121796) | Subseafloor sediment microbial communities from Guaymas Basin, Gulf of California, Mexico - Guay2, Core 4569-9, 9-12 cm | ecosystem: Environmental > Aquatic > Marine > Hydrothermal vents...
CAAGATTTCATCGACTTCTCAGAGCGCATTGCTAAAGGAGACTTGTCTACTGAACTTGATGAGGATAAAATTCTCCCAAGAGAAATTAAGGGATTGCATTCGGCTTTAGATGGACTCCTCACAGCACTGCGGTTTGGAAACACAGACTATTATGGAGGCAATCTAGATAGAGCATATAATAACTATCTTAAAGCCTTGAAACTGTTCGAAACAACCAACGATGAAGCCGGTATTGGTGTTTGTCTAAACAATCTTGGCAATGTCTACCGAGAGTGGGGTGACTTAAACCAAGCAAAGGATTTCTATGCAAAAGCTATTGTGGTTGCTGAAAAGCTTGGAGAACGTCCTTCTCTTGCTTCGCGCTATAATAACTACGGCTTAGTACTCCTTGATTCAGGAGATTATGAGGGCGCAAAAGACTATTTGGAAAAAGCTCTGGCAATAAATGAAGAGCTTAACAGAGTTCGAGGGCGCGTTCTCTGTCTAAACAATCTCGGTCTTGTACACTTCAAATTAGGCAATGTGAAACTTGCCTTCAAGTATTATCAAGAAGCCCTCAAGTTGGCAAAAGATGACGACTTCCTTAGAGGTGTTGCGCACAGTCACTTGAATTTAGCAATGTTCTATCTTGAACAGTACGATGTTCCAAGTGCAAGGTCTCATCTAGAACAAGCATTAGAAAATGCGAAATTGGTTAACGATGTTTTGCTTGTCGAAGAGATACTCCAGCGCGCACAGATGATTGACCGTGATCTCGATGACCATTCCACTCGAGAACAAATACAAACAATATTAGACCAGCTACGTGGTGGTACAGCTCCAAGAAAAACAGTACTCTATATTCTTGACTACAGCGGCTCAATGAGCGGCTCGCGTAATCGAGCATCTATTCGTGGCTCTCTCGACCTTTTGAAAACGGCTATCAAAGACAAAGACTCTATTGGTATTATTACATTCCATACAAAGAGTCAAGTTATTTTGCCCATTACCCCTGTTAAAAACCAGCGCACAAATATTACCAATACATTCAAAATGCTTAGTCGACCAAATGGCAATACAGCCCTTTGGGATGCTGTTTATGATGGTATTGTGCAACTTGAGCAACTAGGTTCAGGCCAAAAATGGTTAGTCGTTTTAACTGATGGTGAAGACAACTCGAGTCAACGAACTTCTCGTGATGTGATTCGAAAACTCGAGAAGATGAAAGCCAAACCCAATCTTGTTGTTATAAGCGTTGGGGACATCGGTCAAGACGAAGCCGTTCTTATGAGCTTATGTGATGCAGTTGATGGAACGTTTATCAAGATCTCTGGAACAAAAAGTGTCCATAAAGAGATTGAGAAAGCGTTCAAAACAGTAGGACAATTAATGTCCCAGGCCCAGGTCTCAGTTGAAGGACTGGTGCTCGACGATCTATGAGGTGATGAACAAATGGGACTGAAAAAATTCATACAAAGTAGAAGCATCAGAACCAATATCATGGTTAGTTTTGTGCTCCTCTCACTATTATTCATTGGTGGAACTGGCGGGTTATCTTATCTTTTGTTTAAGCGTGCCGGCCAGGAAACGATAAGCGATAGCACAAGTGCTCTTGAGAAGCAAATAACTGAAAATATCAAAATTACTGCGGAAAAGAATGCAGAAATCATCTTTCAAAAGCTCTCCAATGCAGAATCGATGGTTAGATATGAGGCTTCTAATTTAGAATACCTCTTCTCTGATGAGAACCGCTTTGGACCACGATATACTTACTATGACTATTGGTTTGAATACAATCTCTCAAACACACCGGCAGATACACATTACGATCCTTCTTACGGCATTCAAGTGAGTTATGATTATGCCAGCTATTATTTTGAGGGTTCAAATTCAACTCACTATTTACCCCAGAATTCCTTACAGAACAAAACCCTCAACACTGTTGCTGCGATGGATTATATTTTTAAGGAGATCCATAACAATGCGCCTGAATTCCGCTGGCTCTATATTGCCTTCGAATTGGCTGGTATCGATTTGTTCATCAATTACCCCGGTAGTGTTCTCTTGGGTGATGATGCAGAACGAAACAACGAACCTTATGAACCACATTTGGAGCCGTGGTATATAGATGTCAAAAGCGGTGACGGCCGGATTGTTTTCACCGAGCCTTATTTTGACGAATTTGATGGTGTGCCACTGATAACAATTGGTCGCGTGGCAAAATTCAGCAACGGTACAGATATTGGGGTGATTTGTGGCGACATCTCCATTGAAGACATGGTGAATAAAATTGTTAATATCACTATCTTAGAGACAGGTTATGCCGCACTCATTAATTCCGATGGCTTGGTGGTTGCTCATCCAGAGTCTGCGCCGTCAATTGCTGACCCTAACTTCCCCTATATAAATGAAGTGGAAGTGAATTCAGACGACACATCAGCTCTCAATGCAACAGCGCTTTCCTTGATAACCTCTGGTGGTTCGGGGATTATTAAATACACCCGCAACGGCCAGGAACGATTCCTCGCTTATCAACCTGTAGGAAAAGGCGACTACATTAGCTTAATTATCCTCCCGGTCGATGAAGCGTTGGCCGGAATTGAACCAGTAGTCACAAGAATGAACAATGGTATTCGCACAAACCAAAACACCATTTGGATAATTGTTGCATCCAGTTTTGTAATAGGTATCACTGTAGGGCTAATTTTGACTGCATATATTACACGACCATTTACGCATCTTATTCAAGTGGCACGCTCGTTATCCACAAGGCGCGCAAGGAAAGACATAGAGCAAGGCTTGATGATGAAGATCGACCAACGGCTTTTAGAGAGCAACGACGAACTTGGCGAACTTACGAGAGCCTTTAAAGGCATGTTAGAATCGGTACAAGAAGCCGAACGGGAGAAAAACCATTAAAACCTTCTCCCCTTTATTTTTCTTGGAGAAAAAGTATGACTTGGACAATAGCAGATAGTAAGCTTGTTTATGGTGTTAATCAAAAGGACCTTTCCCACCTAGATATTTCTTCTAATGGAAAACTCGAATTAGTTATTGATGGAAAGAAAATCACTTTTGAGGAAATTGTTCGTCATTTTTGTACGACAACGAAGTATCAGGATTGTTCTTTTGCAATCCGTCTTCCACAATTAATTGTGAGTCAGATCAAGAAATTATTTACTTCTTTTAGAGTTGCCCGTGAAAAATATTCTTATAAAGGCAGCTACCATCCCATCTACCCAATTAAAGTGAACCATTCCAAATTCATAATCGATACGATTCGAAAAGCTCACCCCAATTATGCCTTTGAATCGGGCACAAAATCAGAATTTATTCTGTTAAAAGAAGTCTTGAAAGATGAGAAGCATCGTTTAATTATGTGTAATGGCAATAAAGACCATGAGTTCCTTGAAGAGATGAAAATTGCAATACGGGAAGGGTATACAATTTGCCTTTCAATAGAATCGGTGCAGGAATTAAAAGACACGTTAACAATTTTACCTCGCAAGGGTTTTCAACTTGCATTTCGCATTAAACCTTATGTATCCTTACATGGCCATTGGGGGACCTCTAGTAGTCGACATTCGAAGTTTGGACTTGCTATTGGCGAACTTGTTGAAGTGATGAATCTGCTTAAAGAGAGAAAGGCAACTTCACTTTTGACAACCCTTCATGCCCACCCCGGTTCACAAATCACGAGTCTCCATGACATCGAAAATTACGCCCATTTCATGGCAACTGTTTTTCGTCTATTGCATGAGAATGGTCTTACAAACTTGCGAGCTATTAATTTCGGGGGTGGCTTGCCTATTGATTATGATAATCGTCTTGATAGCCTTTTTATGAAAAAATATGCTGATATTTTGGTAAAGGTTCTTGCCCAAGAATTACCTGCATTGCAACCTGAACTTTTAACTGAATCAGGGCGAGCTATTACAGCACTTTCTACAATTGTGGTTGTAAAAACAATAGACAGGTATGCTGTCTTTCCTGAAAGTGCCATTGACGAACAACTTAAGAACCATTTTTGGTCAAAAGCGAAAACATTACTTCATGCGAAAAGTTCGAAAGAAGTTCTTGCTAACTGGCAGCAATGGGAAGACAGCCAATTGGTTTTGGACTCACTCCAACATTTGCATGATTTTGAGCATGTCACTCTTCTGTTAAAACGAAAGCTACGCGAAGAATTCTTTCAACATAATGATTATCTCGAGTATCTTAATACTCCCGCAGCTAAGAGTTTGTTGAAACCTGAATATACTGTCCAAGGGAATTTTTCTATTTTTAATTCAATCTGTGATCTGGTTCTTGTAAGTCAGTATTTCCCGGTGATCCCGCTAAACAATTTACACCTTCAGCCGGAAACTCTTGTGAGACTTTTTGATATAACCTGCGATTCAGATGGTGTGGTAGATGTTTACAATGCCCCTGTGTCTGAGAAAAAGCTGGCAACAAAGGATCATTTTCAATTAACTTTCCCTAAAGAGTTAACCCTTGGAGGTATACCTGTCGGAAAAAAAGATGAGTTAATCGATAGCTATTTTGTTATTCCTCTTGCCGGAGCTTATCAAGATATTATTGAATTTGATCATAACCTTCTTGGCGATTTACCCGATGTGCTTGTCACAGCCAGAACTGATTGGCAAATAACATTACTAACTGGTGCAGAATCAATTGGCGATATTTTGGAGGATCTGGGTTATCATTTTCCAAATAGTAACGATCCCTATTTTGATAATGGCGGGAAATAAAAGCCGGTTTAGAACATTAAACTTGCCAGAAAAATGTGCTTGTGTTCGATTAATAACAATCTCAAGAATTATAAAGTACATGAAATGGTAAATTATTTGTTCTATTGGAGATGTCCTCTTGGCTCATGATCAACCTTTATTTCAAAAAGTTGGAAACAAAATTTATTTCGATGGGCAAGATTTGACATTGCTCGTTTCCGAGAAAGTAAAAACACCTGTCTATCTTTTTAGCGAAAGGGAACTCCACCGTAATATAGATCGACTGCAAAATGCGTTTAGAAAAAATTATCCTAATGTTTCGATAGCCTATTCAATGAAGAATAACAGCCTTCCGGAAATTGTTAGTATCATTGCCCAACGACTCGAGTCATTTGAAATAAATTCTTTGAAGGAACTACAAATTCTCGAGATGCTTGCGAAAAAAAACGGTTCAAAATTCCACCCTATCACAACAACACTTTACAAGCCTCCAGAATTTATTGCAAAAATGATTTCCAGCGAATTTTTCAGTGAACCTCTTTTTGCTATTGATTCTTTTCAAGATTTCCGAATAGTAAAGAAGGTTGCAGAGCAATTTAAAAAGCGGGTTAACGTTCTTGTTCGTGTAAATCCCGGGCTCGAGACTTCTTCCCGTGATGCAGTGTTTGCTTCTGCTGGGCTTAATTCGAAATGTGGCTTGCCAATTGGCACCATTGCTTCTTTAATGGAAATGAATAAAACCTCACTTACAAACACAATTTTAACTGAACCTCCTGTTGAACAAACAAAAGAAACTGCTGAATATATAATCCAAGAAATTAGCAAAAGTAACTGGCTAAACTTGCAGGGACTTCATTTTCATACCGGAAGTCAAATAACTGATTTAGATTATTTTAACAATGTTTACGAAATTGCTGCACTCTTTTACAAATGGGTGAAAAACGAATTCGCAACGGAACTTACGATTCTAGACCTCGGAGGTGGCTATCCTGTACAATACTTGCCAGTAGATAAGGTTCCTTCTTTGGATGCCATTGCAAATTGTCTCAGCACGCATTTGAAGAAGCATGCTATCGCCCCAGAAGTCATCCTCGAAAGTGGGCGATATATTACTGCAAGTGCCGGGATATTATTAACGACAGTCAAATTAATAAAACAACTTCTAACTGGGCAGAGACTTGCTGTGTTGGACTTCTCTGTTTACAGCGACTTGTTGGATACGCTCACTGCAAAGTGGTTTTATCAACCGATTCTCGTGAATAACCTTCCCCAAGAAACGCAAACTAATCCTGGGATCTGTTATGAGCTTGTGGGTTGCACAAACGATGTTTTGGATCGTTTGCCCTCTTATCTTGATACATCAAGTAGTAGTTTTTCTGAAAATATCAATGGGCATTGTTTTCCTCGAGAGCTAAAGGAAGGAGATTTAATCGCCATTAAAAATGCAGGTGCTTATACTACTTGTTTCAATTCTGAGTATAGTGGTAAACCTATCTCAGCGAAATTTATTCTTAAAAAATGACCTTTTCTTTCATATATACGGTCTTATTTAAATTGCTAAGTAGTCCTATTTATTGTGAGACTTATGACATATCGTGATAGGCGATTATTGAATCTTGTTTTGCTTATTGTCGTTGTAGCAATGATAACTGTTACAGCTTTAGCCATTATTATTACAAATGCCATTATCAATCACTGGGGCTTCTTTGAGATTTCATTGTCAATCGGAATAACTTTGATAATTATTGGTGGGCTTGGGGTTTTTGGTAGTTATCTCGGAGCTTATTCTGTCTCCAGTTTTGCAGCTCATGCGCGTTATCCCGAAATGGCAACAGTAGAGTCAAACTATGCTTTTAAACGCCGACAGAAATTCCCAATTATAAGTATTGCATTAATGGCTCTTGGCGCCATCTTTGCCGGCATTGGCTTGATTGGGATATTCTGAAGATTTGGCTAATAATCCTGTTTTGTTTTTAGCGAAGATAACAATCTTTTTTTATCTTTAGTTTTCTCATCAGCTGATTTCAATGAAGAAAGAATTTTTTGATGCCAACCAAAAGCTTTGGGATGAATACGCCCTTGCCCATTTCAGTTCCAACTTTTATAATGTTAAAGGATTCCTCAATGGGGAAACAACTTTAAAATCTTTTGAACTCGAGGAATTAACTGACGTAAAGAGTAAAACGTTGTTGCATTTACAATGCCATTTTGGTTTGGACACTCTTTCATGGGCTCGAGAAGGAGCAATTGTTACAGGAGTAGACTTTTCTCTGGAAGCAATTCGTCTTGCTAAACAACTCGCAGAAAAAGCACACCTTAAAGCAACCTTCATCCAATCCGATGTCTACAAGCTCCCTGAAAAACTAAGCAAGAAATTCGACATTGTGTATACCTCTTTCGGAGTCATCGTCTGGCTACCTGATCTAATTAAATGGGCTCGAGTCATTAGTCACTTTCTCAAACCTAGGGGGAAGTTTTACTTTGCAGAATTCCATCCTTTCGTTCAGATTTTCGATGAAGAAGACCCTTCCGGTTTAAAATTAAAGTATGATTACTTCCCAAATGCAGAACCTCACATTTTTGAAAACTCGAGTGGTGGCTCATATGCAACAAGTGATGAGCGTATTAAACAACCTGTTTCTTACGAATGGCAGCATTCTCTCTCTGAAATTTTCAATTCGTTAATTAAGGCAGGACTCAGAATAGACTCCTTTAATGAATACCCTATCACCTTTTTCCCACAATTCCCCTTTGCAGTAAAACAAGAAGATGGTACCTGGCATTTACCTTCCCTCCCAGCTAAGCTTCCGCTTACCTTCTCTCTTCTTGCCACCAAAGTTTAATTTCTCAGTTTTTTCAACCACAAAACCTTTTTATTTAGCTAAGTAATAATTTAATGTTTGTTGAAAAAAGCTGAATGAATAGTAATCTATCCATATTACAAGGATATTACAATCATATCTATATGGGTTCGTCCTTCAATAGTGAACAGGTCTTTAATAATCACTAAAAGAGAGCGCGTAAAAAAATGGAAGAGTCTCAAGAAGAGTTTAATAAAGAATTAATTAAAACGCTTCAAAAACTCGTGAGCCCAAAACGCTTAAATCACATCTATGATCGGGTGATTTCTCTACAAACAAACAAAAAAACTCTGGAACATCAACAATATGTTTTGGGAATCATTCAAGATTATATCAAAGAAATTGATGGCTATTTAAGCGAGCGGTAATTGTAAGTTAAAAAAGAAGGGAATAGAAGGACAGCATTTGTCCTCCTCTTTTTCCTATCTAACCTGTTTTGCTTGAGTTTTTAGCAATTGTTTTCTCATTGGTTTCTATATCGCTTGATTTCTTCTGGAGTTTAAGAGCAGGTTTCTTCTTGGCATACATGTACTCCTTAATGGATTTGATATGTGCTTGATAGTATTTCGATTGTTTAAGAAGATAACTTCTAATGGCGGGCCGGAAAAGCACTATCAGTGGTTTTAACCAGCGGAACCGCTTTTTAATATCATGGAGAAGGTCATCAAAAGTTCGCCGTTGAAAGTGTAAAAGTTGTTGGGTCTCTGTAGTGTCCATATACCCACAATGGAATGGCTCTGTGCCAAAAGCCTCTTCTGGAAGCCGGCCAATACCCATTTCATCAAGAATTCTTCCGACATATTCACTGTATGGTACACGACATTGTTCACCACCGCCAATGTGAAGGATTTTTCCCCATACCTTAGTGCTTTCAATAGCATTTGCTAAAGCAAAACCAGTGTCTAAAGTGTGGCACAATTCCATTGGCGTGTCCAAGGGAACATCGAACATTATGGGATCAAGTTTCAGATCAAATGGTGGGATTGCTGCAAAGCGGAAAATAACATATGTTAGTCCAGACTCTTTTAGCATTTTTTCACATTTGATCTTATGTCTCGCATAATGATCATGGGGACTTGGTTTGATTTCATCTGTCGTTTTAATGATATAGTCAAATCCCTTTTCTCGGACATCACCATACACTGCAACAGATGACGAGAAAATAATCTTTGGCGGTTTCTTTTGTTGCTTGGCAGCGATAATGATGTTTTCTGTTCCGCCTACATTCACAGGTTCCGCTATTTCAGGGTGTTTATTTGCAAATGGGGGGATGATTGCTCCCAGATGGATGATTACATCTACTCCATTCACTGCTCGTTCTACATCAACGTAATTGGTTAAATCGCCCCAAAAAATCTCAACTTTTTCATTTAAACGTTTATACTTTTTCGCAAGTCGCTTGTTCCTTTTTGTGGGGAGATCAAAGCATCGAATGGTACGCTCTCGTTTTACTAGCTCATTTAATGTACTGGTGCCGACATTTCCAAATGCACCGGTTAATAATATTTTCATTTTTTTATTACATGCCTCCGTATTGCTTGAAGCATTTTGAACTCTGACTAGGTTTCTCTTGTGTTTCTATTTTTGCAATAGCTTCATGAGTACATGTAAATTTCCAGGCTCTTCTTCTAGAGCCTTGTTTACACCACCATTCAATTGCTGTAATAATTAGAATCCAAGGACCTAACTCAAGGCTTTTCTTCTTTTTTTATTGGTGGTAATAATTTTGGTATAACGCTATAATCATTAGTAAAGCCTAATTGGTTAGACCTCTAACTGATATTGTTATCTTAAGTATATAAACCTTGGCAAATGTCATAAAATAGGGAAAAGTAATTTTTGAGGGATTGAAAGATAAATAAGGGAAAAGGAAAAGTAAGCAAGTGATGAAAATGTCTCCTACAAAAGTTGGTTCGAGAGGCTTTGTCTTTACGTTTGACGATTTGTCAACCCCTGAAGTAGCCTGTCCAACAAATGTTTATTTAATTGATGGAAAAAAGCACATTTTTTTATGTGACACGTTCCTTGGCCCCCAGTCGATGGAACAAATTATTGCTTTTATGAAGAGGGAATTAGAAGAGAAACCTCTGGTGATTTTTAATTCTCATTATGATTATGACCATCATTGGGGTAACTGTGCGTTCTCTAAGTATGAAATGATCCTTAGTAGCAAGTTTTGTTATGAACGAATGGCTGCTGTGGGCGAAGCCGAGCTCAAATTATACGAAAAATGGAAAAGAGGTAATGTGAAGATAGTGCTGCCTACAAAGGTATTCGAAAAGGATTACACTTTTCCGGATGATGGCGTAAAATTTTTCCACTCACCCGGGCATACCCATGATTCTTCCTCTTGTTATGATGAGGTTGACAAGATTCTCTTTGCGGCAGATAATGTTGAAGAACCAATTCCTTATGTTCGCTCCGATTTGGAAGGCATTCAAACCTATCTTAAAACTTTGAAAGGATATCTCGAGTATGATTTTACAACCCTCATTCCGGGGCATGGTTCTATTTCTGACCAACGACTTCTCAAAACCAATCTCTCCTATCTGGCAAACCTTCTAGATGAGAATGATGGCAGTCTGAACCTTCTCTTGAAGGACGATCATTCCAAAGCTATTCACTTGCAAAACCTATATACAATAGCCGAAGAATATGTTAAAAAAAGCAAGAACAATTTAGCGATAAAATTCTTGCAAAGAACAATTGAGTTTGCGAATAAAGAACATCTTCTCGATGCTTCAATTATAACGAAACTCGAAGGAAAAATTTCCAATTTAAAGAAATAACACTTCTCGGGCATATATCTTCCGGAAAAATAGCAAATAGCTATTTTTCTGGAAATTTTTTTAAAAATTAACTTTCGTATCACAAATACTCCCAACAAGAATTATTTAAAGGAGAATAAATATTTACGTTTATGAATCTTCAACGATTTCCATATATTCGCATACTTCTTGTAAGCTTTGGTTATTTTACAAATAACCTTACCTGGTCAGCTTACAATGTCTTCGTTCCTTTCTTTCTTAGCCAAAATTTCAAAGCAATCCTCGGTGAAGATTCAGCAATAATTAATACTCTTGTTGCCATTGTAATGATTTTGGATAATATTGCCTCAATTATTATTCAACCATATATTGGGCAGTTAAGTGATCGAACATGGATTCCAAAGTTAGGGCGTCGCATGCCCTTTGTAATCATCGGTTTGCCTTTGGCAGCATTTTTCTTTGGTTTAATTGGCTCTTTTCATTCTGTCTTATGGATCTTACTTGTAGCAATTTGTGGTTTCAATATTTGTATGGCTTTTTACAAGTCACCTGTTATGAGTCTTATTCCAGATATGCTTCCTCAAGATTATCGGAGTCAGGGCTCAGGGGTATTAAATGTTGTTGGTGGCGTTGCCAGCATTACTGGATTAGTGCTCGTTTCAACTCTAATAAAACGCAATAGCCCTCTCTCTTTTTGGGCTTCGTCCTTTATTATGCTAGGGTGCTTGGTGATTCTTTTACTC
>Ga0164311_10001666_pt1 | contig 11076 bp, 9 predicted proteins | sample GuaBasSedimGuay2_FD_121796 | JGI IMG/M metagenome (GOLD analysis project Ga0164311, IMG submission 121796) | Subseafloor sediment microbial communities from Guaymas Basin, Gulf of California, Mexico - Guay2, Core 4569-9, 9-12 cm | ecosystem: Environmental > Aquatic > Marine > Hydrothermal vents...
AGCCTTTGGAATAAAGAAACAGCGCAGACTAGTTCCAACAAGGTGGAGCATAACCGCCGTAGACAGCATAATATCAAAAGAGCTAATCGAGAAAGTTAAGGATTTCCAGCAAATAGGCGAATTCCTAGTTTATGAATCGAACTATCTAGATAACCGCTTCATAATCTTAATGATTCCAGACGCTTGGAGCTACGAAGCAATAGAAGCATGGTATCCCGGCACGGTGTGGAATCCAGAAGGCTCAAACATACTCATGTTCTCAGACTGGGAGGGCTACCAAGGAAGAACAACCTATGCGCAGATTGGAGGATGCTACTACGCAGCAAGACTGGCTGTTTGTGAACACCTAATAAAGGAAAAGCGCCAAGCGAAGGTTATTGTTTTACGTGAGGCTCATCCAGGCTATATAATGCCAGTTGGAGTTTGGCAGGTTCGCGAGAACGTTAGAAATGCGCTGAAGAATCCTCCAGCTAGATTTAGCAGTTTAGATGAAGCCTTACAGTATATTGCGGGTAAATTTGACATTCCAATTCAGTATTGGATTCGTAAAAGCAAACTTATTCAGGATGAAATATTCCAAAAGAAACTTACAGATTTCCCGATAAAGTGAAACTCTTTATTTTTGAAGCAAAAAATCTTTAAGTGATTAAGGCTTTCCAGTTAGAGTTAGGCGTCAAAATTGGAAGAACTAGTTTCCTTGGCTCTCGTGATGAGCAGCATAATAATAGCTGTAGGATTCATCTGCAACTACATTTTCGAAAGAACAGGTTTCCCAGACATGCTGCTCCTAATAGTTCTAGGAATGGTTTTGGGACCAATAATCAGAATTTTCATGCCTGACTTCGGCCCAGATGCACTAATGGCGTTGGCTCCGTATCTCGCTGCACTGGCATTAATATTCATACTGTTCGACGGTGGGATAAAAATGAACCTTTATCAAATATTTTCAGAAAGCCCGCGAGCAGTGTTGTTGGCTGCCTTAGGCTTCACATTAAGTACGCTCACAATCACCCTCGTTATGATATATCTTGCTCATCTTCCACCACTTTACGCACTACTTTTTGGAAGCATTAATGGTGGAAGCAGTTCAATCGCGGTTGTTTCTTTGGCGCAGAGGATTAAAGTAAGCGAAAAAACATCAACCATTTTAAGCCTAGAATCAGCCATAACCGACGTGCTATGTATAGTCGTTTCCTTAGCTGTTTTAGGCATGATAGTTGGGGGAAATCAGACAGGATATGTTGATGTTGGAAGAATGATAGCCAGCCAGTTCTCTGTGGGAGCAGTTTTAGGAGTCATTTTAGGTGTTGCTTGGCTTGGAATTTTAAGAAAAGCCGTTAAACTTCCATACGCCTATATGCTTACCGTAGGAGTACTGCTTTTTTCCTATGCATTATCAGAATATTTAGGAGGAAACGGAGCATTAACTTGCCTACTCTTCGGCATAGTCTTGGGCAACGAGAAGGAAATTAATCGTATACTTAAACGTGAAAGGCCAAGCCTCATCACAGTTGATGAAGGCTTGAAACGGTTTGAAGCCGAAATAGCCTTCCTCATACGCTCATTCTTCTTCGTCTTCTTAGGCTTAATTGCCACAATTTCCGATCCACTTTTCGTGTTTTTCGGAGTGATAATTTCGTTGCTTCTACTTCTTGTTAGGTATTTCGCTGTAACAATAGCCACGTTAAATAGTGAGATAAAGGCGGAAAGGACAATAATGTGGGTTGTGTTCGCCAGAGGTTTAGCCGCAGCGGTTCTTTCAACACTTCCTAAACAGTATACAGAGCATTTTGACGCCAAACTGCCCGGCATTTCAGACTGGTACATTAATATAGCTTTAATTATAATTTTGGTGACTGCGATAATATGTACGCTTGGAATATTCTTGATTTCTAAGAGTAAAAAAGAGGAGATAGCGATTTAGTCTAGGTTATCGTCAAAGATTCCAGGTCTCTCGGGTAATAGGTGATTATTTCTGCTCCGTCTTCGGTTATTAGCACGGTGTCGGAGTGGCGAAAGCCAGCGAAGCCCGGAATGTATATGCCTGGTTCGCAGCTGAAGACCATTCCCGGCTTTAGAACGGTGTGGTCGCCTATATCCAGCCATGGAGGTTCATGTCCCTCTATGCCAAGTCCATGCCCAGTGTGATGCAGCACATACTGTTCGCATCCAGCTTTCAAAAACACCTTTTTAGTTGCCTTGTCAATGTCTGAGCATTTTGCTCCGGGCTTAAAGGCCTTAAAGGCTGCTTCTTGAGCCTTACGCATTACTTCGAAGTATTTCTCCTGCTTTTTGTTTGGTTTTCCAACGATCATTGTTCTTTCAAGTTCCGCACTGTATCCGCCCACGTCTGCTCCGGCGCCAGTAACCAGCACGTCCCCTTCCATTATATTTCGATTTGTGGCTATTGCATGAGGAATCGCTGACATTGGGCCTACTTGGCCTCTGAATCCGGCTGACGCGGGAAAGCGTCCCCACCACACTGGCATGTAGTCGGGGCCTAACGCCTTCCGCATCATTAGTGAAGCTTCATAGCTTGCGGTTATGGAGACTTCTACGTCCCACATTCCAGGCGCCGTATACTCCTGCAGCAGCGTATGCGCTAGGTTCGCCCATTTTGCACTCTCTCGTATAAGCGCTATTTCCTCCTCAGATTTTATCATCCGCATTTTCGCAACAATGTCCTTCGCCAAAACAAACTTCGCCTTAGGAAGCTTCTCAGTTATAGGCGGACCCTCATATCCCCATCTTCCAGCCGCTCCAGCCAAGTTATCAGTGCCAATCCTCTTGTTATGAAGTTTCATTTCCTTCAAGAAGTCGGCGAAATAGTCTATTGGATGCCTTTCGCCTGGATATTCCGGATAAGTTTTAACTTCCTCAATTATTTTGGTCTTTAGGGGAACGTGGTCTCTCTCCAGTAGTGGTCCCATGAAAGTTATTTTACCCCTCGCGGGGATTATCAACGCCGCTGGACGCTCAGTCATGATGTAGGAAAAACCTGTCAAATAGAAAATGCTGGCGGGACTTGTCAGGTAAAGAGCGGCAAGCTTTCTTTTCGCAAGTTCTTTTCTTACTTTGTCTATGCGTTCTTCAAACTCCTTCTGGCTTATGAAAATTTTTGGCATTTATTTCAGCCTCACAAATCAATCTTATGCTTTGCCTATTTAGATTTAATTGCACCTACAGAAACTCTTCTAGGCCCTTTACTTTTGGTTTAGATAGAATTTCTGCACATTTTTTGGGATTTAAAGCCTTAAATTCTATTCCTAACGTGTCAAGAAGCCGCTGCATTCCCTTCGCCAATCTTGGAGCAACTAATATTCCTCTGATTTCCCGATTAACTATCTGCCTTATTGAATCTAGGTATTTTGCTAGTTGAAGCGCTGCCTCCTTTCCAGCAGTTCTACGCTTTATCTCCACCACAACAAGTCTTCCCCGAGAGTCTATCCCATAAACATCTACAAAGCCAGGTTCGACCCTTTTTTCGAAGCTTATCGGCTTAAACCCTTCCTCTAGAATTGACGGTTCCATAAGTATGGCCTTCTGCATGTCATGTTCGCTTGCATAGAGACTAAACTTTCCCGAGTCAACAAGCTCGGATATTACTAGAAGCTCTACTCTTTCAAAATATACTGTCACAGATTCGGCTGGTCTTGAACGGATAGCCTTTAAAACCAGAATTTCATTTCCATTTTCTGTCTTTTCGATTTCTGTATGGAATTTTGTGTTTCCTCCAGGCATCCAATTTACTGGTTCGTAGCCCTTTGGTCTATGCACAAGGAGGGCACCATCCTCCTTTACTATGGTGATTCTCTCCCCGAATTCAAGCTTTGAACTTGCTCTCCCACGATAATCAACATGGCAATTTCCAATCAGCAGTATAGTTTTTCTCTTTTCAATGGCTTCTCTCAGTTTTTCATGCGCCTTTTCAAGCTGAGGTTGAGTTAAAACTTCAATTTTAGCCATTCTCTCACGTTACCATACTTAATGCCAGCCTAATATTCTGGAAGAATAAGGTTAAATTATTATCTGCATATTTTAAACTTCAATTTCCCAGCGAAGGAGCCTAGCCAAGTGGAGCTAATTAATCCGATAATAGCCTTCATAATAGCCTTGGCAACATTTGCAATCCTGCTTTACAAACATGTTGGAATAGGAAGTTCGCTGAGTTTAGCCGCGCTTCTCTTAGGCTTACTTGCAACAGGCCCAGCTCAAACTCTGCAGGCACTCTTAGAAACTCTGAGGGATTATGATGCTTTAACAGTAATTTTTGCTTCTTTTGCCATAATGCTGCTGAGCCAGATTTACAAGGAAACCAGCTTGATAAATGTTTTAACCAACAGTATAAGCAGATTAATTAGGAATTCAAAGGTTATATTGGGACTTATTCCAGCCGTTATTGGGTTGATGCCCGTTGCTGGCGGAGCCTTGATGTCCGCCCCAATGGTTGACGAAGAAGCTGAAAAGCTTAAACTAAACAGGGTAAAGAAGACCTATGTAAACCTATGGTTTAGACATACAATCTTTCCAATTTATCCAGTAAGCTCGCTATTAATCTTAACAGCCACGCTAACTCATACCTCAATGTTTTCGATTATTTATAGACAAATACCGGTCGTAATAGGCATGATAGTCATAGGGTACCTTATCGGATTATGGAAAGCAAAGCCAACAAAAGATAAAGAAGAAACACTTCGAACAATAAGCAGAAGAGATGATTTAACCAAATTCCTCTTCTCATTTTCTCCTATGCTTTTCATTATAATTTTGGTTGCAGCCTTCGAAGTTAATGTCGCAATTTCGGCGTTTGTAGGCGTATTCTTCCTCATCCTAATTTCTAAGCCAAAAAACGAAACATTGACTAAGATTTTTAAAAAATGGTCTGTTTATGAGGTTACTTTAGCTGCTTTCGGCGCCTTCTTCTTCAGGAACACAATTAAATCTTCTGGTTTATCAGAAATTATAAGCGGAATGTTGTTTCAGGGAAATTTCGATGAAGCGCTTCTCTTAATTTTTCTTCCAATGGTCTTGGCTTTCTTAATAGGTTCTCCTTCAGGAGGAATAGCCATCAGTGTCCCTATACTTTCTGAAATTCTAGATTTTACGGCTAAGTCCACCAGCCTACTTTTCATGTCTGCATATCTTGGATATTTGGGCGCTCCAACCCATCTCTGCCTTGCCTTCACAGCTGAATACTTCAAATCTTCATTAAGCGAGATCTATAAGTATTTGGTTCCTTCGCTAATTCTCTCAATGATTTTGACATTTTTCGTCTATCTATTTATCCCAGCTTAAAATGTTAAATTGTAAAATCAACTAGTTATGAGAGGGAAAGACATGAAGTCATCGGCAGTTCCAAACTTTTTCAAGCTTTCAATAGATGAGAGAGTGGCTATTCTAAAGGAATTTCTGGATTTAAGCGAAGAAGAAACAATGATTCTCAAAAATTTGTGCACATTAGGCTTCAATGAGTTGGAGGCTATCGGAGAAAATCCGATAAGCAACTATGAATTGCCATTAAGAATTGCAAATTATTTCAAAATTAACGGGAAAGACTATTTCATTCCGATGGTTGTGGAGGAAGCATCCGTCGTCGCCGGAGCATGCTACGGAGCAAAACTATGCTATAAAAGCGGAGGCATAGAATCACAAACAATAAAGAACAGCGAATACGGCAAGGCTATTGGGCAAATACAGCTGATAAACGTGAAAAACCCAGAAGAAGCCGAAAGAAAAATTCTTAAAAATAAAGATAGACTTCTGGAAAAGGCGAATGAAGGCCATAAGCATTCTAGGGCATATGACATAAAGCTTAGGCAGCCCAGAACTGCTAATGAGAAAATGCTGATAGTCAACATTTACATTGATCCCGGAGACGCTATGGGCGCCGCCGTTGCAAGCCAGATGGCCGAGGCAGTTGCAAAGGAAATTTCCAGGATAACTGCCATACCTTACAATGCCTGTATAATATCCAATTATTCGGGCAGGCATGTAAAGGCAGAAGCAAAAGTTCATGTTGAAAATTTAGCTAGAAAAAGCGCCAGTGGAAAATGGTGGACCGGCGAAGAAGTTAGAGACGGAATAGTTTGGCTTAGCAGATGGGCTGAAAACGATGTCTATAGGGCGACAACCCACAATAAGGGCATAATGAATGGAGTAGACGCTGTTGCATTGGCGACCGGCCAGGATTGGAGAGCAATAGAAAGTGCAAATCATGTTTTTGCCATGAGAACCGGCAGATATAAGCCTTTAAGCGTATGGTATTCAGAAGACAACTATCTTGTTGGTAGGCTTGAAATGCTTATTCCATGCGGAATCGTAGGCGGAGAAATAAAAAAGCTTCCTAAAGCAGAATTTGCCTTGAGAAAGATTTTGAAAGTGAAAAGTGCCGATGAACTCGCCGAAATAATGGCTGCTGTCGGCCTCGCTCAAAATCTCGCAGCCTTAAGTATGCTAGCTACAATTGGCCTTAAAGAAGGGCATGAACCTCACAGGAAAATCTCAAAATAGGCTATTTGTAGGCTTTTATTATTTTTTGTGGAAGAAGCTTCAGATTTTCGCCGCAGTATGGACAAATGTTAAATTCTGGAAGAACTTCCTTACCGCATGTTGGACAGATGCTTGATTTTTTAATTTCAACCTTGATTTTCTTTATTTCCTTTTTCAGTTTCTCCATTTCAGCGCTTACTTTCTCGATTCCCTCTGCAAGCGGTTTTACAGCCGACAGTTCCGCCCTAACATTCTAGGTTAAATCTCTTATCTGAGCCAACAACCGGTTATTTTCAGTTAATGTTTCACTTATCATATCCAAAATTGATCTGTTGTCTTCAACGAATTCAGCTTCCATTTCAGCCTGCTTTTTGGCGTCTGAAAGAATATGATTTAGGAATTTTTCTATTGGATTTTCTAGAGCGATTATGCATGTTAGTCCCCAAAAAGTGAGCGTTAGGAACGTGCTTATAGCAAAATAGAAGAGCGGGGTGATGTTTAACTCATTGATTATTGGGTAAATTTTGAGCAGTACGGCTTCCTTGCCAAAGAACAGCCATAACGCCGCCTCAAAAGCGTGAATTGCCATTAAAAAGCTTAAGGTGCTGAAGATCCATACGGCTACTCCCTTTTTCACTTTGGTTGCTCCCTCTAGTTGTTCGGTGAAATATTTTATTATATCGCAATATTTAATATACTATTTCCAGCACCACCATATATCAAACCCCGAAATATCATCTGAATCATCTAAGAACTAAACCTTCAAGATTATTTCAGTAAGTTCACGCGTAACCTTTATATCTCGGTTGATTTTGCTTCTAGGTGAAATAGAAAATTAAGTTCTATTATCCGGAGGGAAAAGAATGGCTTATTTGACAACTTCAGGCGGTCAGCCTATACTCATACTTAAGGAAGGAACGTCCAGAAGAAGAGGAAGAGAGGCTCAAAGAAACAACATTATGGCAGCTAGAATAATTGCTGAAGTGCTACGCTCAACCCTTGGGCCGCGTGGAATGGACAAGATGCTTATTGACAGCCTAGGCGACATAACAATAACTAATGACGGTGCAACTATACTTGACGAAATTGAGGTTGAACATCCAGCCGCGAAAATGATGGTTGAAGTGGCCAAGACGCAGGATGACATGGTTGGTGACGGAACAACAACCGCAGTGGTCTTGGCTGGCGAACTATTGAAGAGAGCAGAAGAACTTCTAGACCAGAATATTCACCCCACAGTGATTGTAAGCGGTTATCGAAAAGCAGTTCAGAAGGCTGTTGAAATCCTAAACAAGATAGGCGTGGAAGTTGACTTAAACGACAGAGAAACACTGAAGAAGGTTGCTCTAACTTCCATGTCCAGCAAAGCCGTTGGCGCAGCGAGAGATCATCTGGCAGAAATTGCGATTGATGCTGTCAAGCAAATAGTTGAGGAGCGAGGGGGCAAAAGGGTAGCGGACATAGACAATATTCAGATCATAAAGAAGGAAGGAAAAAGCATTTTCGATACACAGCTTGTTAACGGAATAATAATCGATAAAGAAGTTGTTCATCCAGGCATGCCGAAAAGAATCACTGAAGCAAAAATAGCCCTACTTGACTGTCCACTAGAAGTTGAAAAGACAGAGTTCAATGCTGAAATTAGAATACCCGACCCAACTCAAATGAAGGCATTCCTAGACCAGGAAACAAGAATGCTGAAAGAAATGGTTGACAAGATTAAGGCTGTAGGCGCAAACGTTGTCTTCTGCCAGAAAGGAATCGATGATATGGCGCAGCATTTCTTGGCTAAAGAGGGAATACTTGCCGCAAGAAGAGTTAAGCAATCAGACATGGAGAAGCTTGCTAGAGCAACTGGCGGAAGAATAGTAACAAACCTAGACGACTTGAAACCTGAAGACCTCGGAACAGCCGGACTAGTCGAAGAACGAAAGATAGGCGACGACAAAATGATATTCGTTGAAAAGTGCAAGAATCCACGTTCAGTCGCCATATTGATAAGAGCAGGCCTAGAAAGGATGGTTGACGAAGCCGAAAGAGCAATGCACGATGCACTTTCAGTGGTTTCAGACGTGATAGAAAACAACAAGATTGTAGCCGGCGGCGGAGCAGTAGAAGCCGAAATAGCCAAGCACCTACGCGACTACGCAACAACAGTCGGCGGAAGAGAACAACTAGCCATAGAAGCCTTCGCAGAATCACTCGAAATAGTTCCGAAAACATTGGCGGAAAATGCTGGTCTGGAGCCGATAGACATAATGGTTGAGCTTAGGGCAGCTCACGAGAAAGCGGACGGCCAATTCATGGGATTAGACGTCTACAATGGCAAAATAGTCAACATGTTCGAAAAAGGAATTATTGAGCCGCTAGCCGTAAAGGAGCAAGCAATAAAGTCAGCCGCGGAAGCAGCCTCAATGATACTCAGAATAGATGACGTAATAGCGGCTTCAAAGCCGAAAGAGGAAGAGAAAGGCGGAGAAAAATACGGCGGAGAAGAAGAGGAATACTAACAAACCCGAACCCTTTTTCTATAAACTCTAAAACTTAAAGTTTAAAACCCTAAATCCAATTATTTATTCTGAGGCTCCGGTAGTATAGCCCGGTCAAGTATGGCGGCCTCTCGAGCCGCAGACCCGGGTTCAAATCCCGGCCGGAGCACCATCCTAAAATTCAGTTTGCTTATTAGGCTGCTGGCCAAGCCGCTATCAGCCAACCTTATTATCTCATCCAACTCCTTCAAAAGACACTCCCAACCATCATCTTTAGATTTTAAATCATCAACCAACTCCCTAATATGCTTAGCAAGACAGCTTACAACCGCCAACTCACGCTCAGTCAACCCAACGAAATCCCCACACACATCCCTCCAAGCAAGTAGCCCCTAAAAATCAACAATATAAATTTTAGACATCTGCAAACACTTAGCATCATAGAGAGACTACAGTTAAAGTACTCAAAAATAACATCCCATGAGTTAAAGAAAATAGTTCTATAACAATCATTCACAACAATCTTAATAATCTAAATCAAAATATTCTAAATCTTGAGGAGTAGAATTTATGAGCAAGCCAGTAGCTCTTGGGGTACTCATATTTACTGTTGGATTGTTACTTGCATTTTCTTCATATAGTGGCCTTATCAAAATAGGCTATAGCAGAACATATTCGGGCATTTTTGACGCAAGCACCAAGGGAGGATGGGGGTATCCATACTCTGGTGAAACCTATTGGAACATAGGGTATTTAAACTTCAAAGCAGAACTAAATGACCGAGTAAGCATTAGCTATGAAGTTCTGGAAGAACCTGAGTCACTACAAGACTATCCAATACTTTTCATTGGAAACCATGAAAACTTCTATGCGGAGCCTCTAAACTTCAGACATTTAAGGACGTTTGTTGTGGGAACCACAGCCTTTCCAAAAACATACCCACCAACCTACACTTTATGGCTCGGCGTCCGAGAGGAAGTAAGTGCAGGGAAATACAGAGTAACCATAGAAGTTTCTGGCCAAAGCCCATCCTCAACACTAACCTACATTGGGTTGGTTATCACCGTAATAGGCGTAATAATCGCATTAATAAAAAGGAGAAAGAAAGTTGATTCGACCCAACTCGAGTAAAATAACACGGCTAAAAACAGTCGGTATTACCATTCCTATAAACTTGATTCAGAAGGCTCGGAAATATGGATTAAACATTTCATTTTTAGCAAGAAAAGCATTAATCACAGAAATACAACGAATAGAAAACCAAAATGTGGATTGTCGAGCGAAGCGAGACGGCGACAGCCAAGACTGGTGGGGCCGGGGAGATTTGAACTCCCGTCCCGAGAGCCCGAGTCTCGGAGCCTAGACCAAGCTAGCCGACGGCCCCGCTGGCCCCGTATATGCTAATTTCAAATTTAATAGAATAATGAATTAAGGGTTTCGAGTATGCCGTCTTATGCCAATGTTTTTCTTTCAATTATTTGCTGGATTCTCATAGGCATGAATCGTGTTAAGAATGCGTTTTGCAGTTTTGAGCCAATTTTTGGGATTATTCCTTTCGCTTCTGTTCCAAGCTTGCATATTATTGCATGTTCCAGCAAGCCAAGCGACTCTATAGCGTATATGTCTCTTGAAAGCCTCAGAGCCTTTATTGCATATTCAATTTCTTCTTTTGTCGCACCCAGAACTATTAGTCTTTCTAATGCTTGCCTAATCCAACGGTCAAAAATGGATATTTGCCGCTCAGAAAGCTCAACAGCTATTAGTTCGCTTTCAACATCTAATTTTTGAACTTTAACTTCCAAAGGAAGGTTTGGATATAGGCCATAAAGCTCAATCAGCGTCTTTAAGGCAAGCTTCTTTCCATCCGCAAGTTGAGCCTGCAAATGCCTCAAAGGCAAAATAGCGTCAACCATTTCAGGCTCGTAAACGCCTAAATCCAGCTTTAAGTCAAGCTTACTCTTCGAAGAAACAATTCTTCCGCGAACAATATCGCCGATCCGAATATTTCTTATACTAACTGGCGCAAGCCCAACTTCTTCTCTAAGAAAGTTTAGGGCTACCTTCTCGTCTTCCCCTTTAAGCTCAAGCCTTATCCAGC
>Ga0164311_10001667_pt1 | contig 11075 bp, 24 predicted proteins | sample GuaBasSedimGuay2_FD_121796 | JGI IMG/M metagenome (GOLD analysis project Ga0164311, IMG submission 121796) | Subseafloor sediment microbial communities from Guaymas Basin, Gulf of California, Mexico - Guay2, Core 4569-9, 9-12 cm | ecosystem: Environmental > Aquatic > Marine > Hydrothermal vents...
AGCACATGTAGTAGAGGCCCCAGCTAATAGTGAAGGTGACTCGGCAGCAGCTAACATAATCGCTGGCCGTAAATTCAAGCTTGAGAAGGTGACTTTTGTATTTCCTTCGGGTAGCGGTTTTCAATTGCAGTTATACGTTAAGAGGGGTGAAGAGAAGGTGGTCCCGAATGAGGGTTATGTCGTTGGTGATAATAGTGTAGTCGCTATTGAGTGTGAGGTTGAGTTTGAGAGTGAGAGCAGCGTCGTCGTTCACTACAAGAATACTGACTCAGCTAACGCTCACTCAGCACTAGTTGTGTTGGAGGGGGAGGTGACGTGATAGATGGTTGAGGACTTCGTGACGAGGACCAAGGAGGAGTACCGCGACGCCAAACCATACAAGTATGCAGTCGTGACTGATGACGGTACGGGGACGACACAGACGGTGTGGACTCCAGCTTCAGGCAAGGCAGTGAGGATAGCAGCTGCTATCATAAGCGCTGATAGTGCGTGTAAGATAGAGTTTCGATGGGGAACCACAACCTTCTGTCACTTAGAGTTCGAGAGCAGAAAGACGCATCCAATCTACATACCATTTGACTTGAAGGGTGGTGTGAACGAGGCCCTCAACGTTTATGTCTTATCTGACGCTGGGACTGTGAACGTGTATGTAACCGTGATTGGAGAGGAGGAGTAGGAATGGTTGGGGTGAGAGTATGAGTGAAGAGGTCGGGATTGTAAGGATTGGAGACCTAATAATAGACTTCATAAACAGAAAGATAACTTATAGGGGCAAGGAACTTCAGACTGGAGGAGTAACTAGGCCTATTTCGCCTCCACTTACAAGCGAGGAGATTGCTGATGGAGCGGTTACGACAAGCAAGATAGCTGATAACGCTGTGACGAGAGGTAAGCTTGAGTATCCAACTGAAGATGTACAGTTTAACTGGCTTACATTGATAGGGAAGGTTCAGCTGATTGGTCACGGTCATGAAAGATACTATAAAGTAGCAACGGTTGATTCGTTTACGGATAAAGGTCTCGAGGGTGTTACGGGCAGAGAAGCGAGCTGCTTACTCCCAAGAATACAAGACTATCGTAATAACTATTGCGCGCTCGTCAATGTTCCTGCTTCGACAGCGGACTTCGGTCTTCTTAAGTTTGTCAATGGTACACACACGTGGTTGGCTACTGAAGCCGTTGATTTAGTTGAAAATTGTTTGACACATATTAGAACTTGCATGGTCGGCTCCACGCTGAAAGGCCAGCGATTTGGATACGGCGCAAATTTCAATACAGTTGTAACAACGGTAAGCGCTACTGACACAACGTTTGCAGCCGGGTACTTCGGTGTCGCTCCACATTACAGAAGTGACAATCCCTCCGGTCTTGATAGACTGTATCTAAAGCTCATAGCACCATTCACTTCGCTACCGAGTGCACAAGCAGTCGTCGAGGTTGAGGTGGAAGGTGAAGGAACTGAAAGAGAGCCGTTTCGCCCGGCGTTCAAGCGCTCGCTTGTAAGCATAGATGAAGCGAATTACAGTATTGACAAAACGCATGTGACGAAGCTGAAGGCAATTAAGAAGCTTGGTCTGAGCATTGATGAAGCTAAAGCGCTGTTCGGCTCCGTGAAGACACATATAGACGTCGATGCAGTGACTTGGGGTGCATTCGACTATAAATTTGAAAGCACAATGATATGCATCATAACTGGAGACAATCCATATGAAAGCGGTGCAATAGAGAGACAGAAGGAGCATGCGTTGAAGAAGGGACTTAAAGTACTTCAGCCACCGAAGAGCTACGTTGAAGCAGTTGAGCAATACAAGAAGCTTAAGAGCGACTTCAAGGAGTGGCTCGCAGGCAAAGACAACTATGCATATCAAGTGCTTGGCGATGAAAGACTAGAGCTGCTTGCTGTAGCTGACTTCTACTATGGAGAGCTCATTGAACATAAAACGCACTATGAACAGTTGAAGAAGGTCCCATCATGGGAGCTGGAGAGAACAATCAACGTGTGGGCTTCAAGACTTGAGAAAGTCGATGTATTGCACGACGAGCGTGACAAGCACGTAAAGAAGCTCAGAGAAGTCTTGAAGAAAGGCTGGTAACATAGTGATTTCAAATGACGCTCTACGTCGCCACACTAACGATACCCGCTAACACAGCTGAGAGCAGCCCCGTCTCGACGACGGTGGAGCTTTGGGAGGAGGTGCTGGACCAAATAATCATTCTCATCCCCCCAGGCCACTACGCATTGGCCGGCCTCAAGGTCTACTACGGCGACGAGCAGATACTTCCCAAGCCTGCCGGCTCGTGGCTTAGAGGCGACAACGTCGTGATCACGGCTAAGATGAGGTGGCGCCTTCCCGATAGGCCTACCAGGCTCAGGCTCGAGGGCTACAACGTGGACGTGAAGTATCAGCACAGCTTCTATCTATACTTCATAACGATGAACGAGGAGGAAGTGTATTGGTGGAGGTCGATACGTGACTTCGTCAAGGCATTCAGGCGCCTCGTGGGGTTGAAGTAAATGTTAAGATTACTGGTAGGCCTAACTAAACTCGAGGTGAAGCAGCTTGACGAAAAAGAAGTTGAAGGTAGGCCTAGCAGTGGTCCTAATCGTTGTGGCAGCGTTGGGGTGGTACATGGTGAGCTATGGTGCACCTGACTTCTTTAGGCCTTACTATCTCTTGCGGAAGTCTTCTCAGTCAACTGCTACAAGCGTGGAGGCTGCTCCTGGCGAGGTCACGATAGCCACGACGATTGAGGGGAAGGGTGAGCTGGTCTACGTTAGATACGAGTTCTCGGGTTCTGGCAGTGACGATGCATTGTGGTTCTTCATCTCGGTTGACGGGGAGATCATGCAGGCCTTCTACACTCGTCTCTCATATCTACGCTACATGTATGATAGACACACGATACCATGCCAAATATTACGAGACGACACAACCAACGACATCTACGCCGTAGCCTTCACCTTAAGGCTGCCGTTCACGGAAAAGGCCGAGATAGGCGTCTACAACGGCGGCTCAACATCATACCTCGTAACAGTCTACATAATCTACGAGCAATATCAGGAGGTCAGGGAGACGCCATGACGACGCAGCGTGAAAACACGGAACACAGCAACCCTTCTTTACAACCCTCAACGCACAGCTGCATAATGATAGAGAGGATAGCGAAGCTCGAGGAGGCGATATGCTGGGTGAGGAAGACACTAAGGACCAACATGATCATTGTCTCGCTACCCTTCATCTAGGTGGCAGCGACGCTGATCCTCATCGCCATGAAGGTGCTTGGAGGATGAAGATGAAGGCTGAGATACGTGCAGTCAAGTATAGATGCTGCACGTGCGGGAAAGTATTCGACGACTTCACGGAAGCAATGACACACGTAAAGGAGACCGGTCACTGGCCACTCGAGTACATCTACGATTACGGCGACTGCTGCCTCACACTGCAGCTACGAACAACATTTTATGAGAATTTATGAGAACTTATGAGAAACTGGACCACTATAAGCTTAATAGTGTCTGCGTCAGGTTTTAGGTGGGGGCCCCTGAACCCGACGTGGGCCCGAGTCGGGGATGTCGCCTCTTCACTGCTCGAGCATAGAGCCCCCAGGTGTACCTTGCCGGCGGGTCCCTGGGGGTGGTGCAAAAAAGATGAACTCGAGCAATGAAGAGGAAAAATTCGGGCCAGCAACACCAGGTCCAACTCTCCTCATAGGCCTATGAGGGGTTAGGCCTAACCCAGCTAGTTAGGCCTACATGACAGGTTTGTGTGAGTTTGTGTGTGCAGTGGGCTCTGTGCAGGCCTGCTCTGCTAACATTATTTTATGAGCACGCTCTAGCGCTATTTTATGGTGTTCTTTTTATTTTTACGATTCTATATGCACGGAATAGCACTAGATAACTATAACTAGCACTAGATAACTAGTTATATTTGGGGTGTGTCTCTGTGGGGAGGTTTAAGGTTCCGGAGGGCAAGACGAGGCTTGTCGCTTACGTCGATGAAAAACTTTACAAGGACATAGTGAGGATAGCGCCTAACGTCTATGGCAAGTATCGTGGAGCGATAAGTCACGTAGTTGAGGAGGCGCTACGCCAGTGGCTGCAACCCCTCCTGCACACACAAATACACACACGCAACCCGCCGGATAGAGTTAGGGCTGCATACATCAAAGTGATGAGGAAGCTCTGCGAGATACTGGGGCTGCCAGACTACGTTCCATCCGCCATACCTAACGACATACCGCACGCATACATGGAGAGAGCAATAGCACAAAGCCTAGGCCATGACCCACGCACAATACGAAAATACATGTACATATTCGAGAAGTGCGGACTCTTCAAACATATAAGCGCAGGCCTAATACACCTCGTCACAAAAGCATGACGAAGAGGTGACAAGACATGAAGGAAGGAACCTACAATAAGGTCCACACGAACATTCTCAAATGCCCAAGATGTCATAGGCCTATCGTTGTTCCTCGCAGCGGAAGGCTGCAGGTCCTCAAGTGTCCAGGCTGCGGCTCAGTACTGTTTCACCCACCGATGCCACTATGAGCTTGAGGAGGCAGGAGACATGGACGTGGCGTACGAGGCGTTTTGGCGAATTATCTTGATTATAATTATGGTCTTCATAGCAGGCCTAATCATGGTCGTAATTGAGTCACGCTGGTCCAGGTGAAAAACATGAAAAAGAAACTTAGGCCTAGTCGTGATGGGGAGAAGCTCAACAACATAATTGCAGCGATAGTAGCGTTTTTAGTAGCGTTCCTCATAACACTTCTAGGGGGTTAGGCCTAATGATAATAGAGATACCATACCCTGATAGTTTGATAGCTGTGACCTGGTTGCTGATAGGGTTCACGCTTGCCAGGGCCTTCGGAAAGAAGTTTGACTATGAGGTGCAGCAGACAGCATGGTTCAAGTCGCTCTCACCATTGAAGCAATGGCTCGTGAAGAGCTTTCTCAATTTCTGCCATCACTTCTGGATAGGCCTACTCTTAATGTGCTACGCACACTTGACGCCGTGGCCAACAGAGGTATTCTACCTAGGCCTAGGGATTTTCCTCGACGACCTACCCGACGTTCCCCGTCGCTTCCGCAAGCTCTTCAAGATACCGTGGACCCGATGACGCAATCAAATTCCTCTCCCCTCATTCATCTCTTCCTTCATCCAACACCTACCCCTAGAGGGCCAACTATTTTTAGATGTAAATGTGCACGGTTAGGCCTATCCTGGCGTGCACCGCTTTCTTTATAAAGCTGTGCACACTACAGTATACGTGGAGGTGGGAAAATGAATGAAGACGTCTTTGTAATCCCGAGGGCTGGTAGCATAAGGGAGATGCAGGTTACCAGGCACTACATCATCGACGGCGAAGGTAAAATTGCCTTCCATTTAGAGGGCTCGAAGCAACCACAGATCATCAAGGAGCCGAGGAAGCGAGGATTACGCTATGTTGTTACAAGGTATAGGAGTACGAGGGGCCACTACTACTTCAAGGTCACAGATATGTGGACCGGGGCCACAGCAATCTGGAGCGATCTCGACGGCTTCAACAAGCTTGAGGAGCTCTCGAAGACCTACAGTTTCCTAAAGGATCTAGTAAAGAAAGAGGGAGTCTACGAGACCTACTGAAGGGGGTGCAGCAAGCATGAACAACACTAGCAAGATAACTTTCGTCACTAGGGTAGCTCGTTCTAGTAAGCGACTGCTGATAACCATACCGTCGCAACTAAGACCACTAGTCTCGACAGAGAAGCACTATAAGGTGACGCTGGAGGAGGTGCAGTAGTATGCCTACGAGAATACACTTCATTAGAACGCTTTTATGTGAGCTTCAGCAAATTAAGGAGAGGCTCAACTCATTAAGGGATCAGAGTAAAAGAGCAGAGCTAGACGGCTACGCTCTCATGAAGCTGGAAGACGCAGTCGCAGAGCTAGCAACACTAATGGGCTTCCTCAAAGACCAAATCAATCGCTATGAATGGTTCGTTGAGGAGGTGGAAGAATGAACTGGCTGAAAGCCATAGACTTGAACAAGGCTGAGAGAATTACATTGACCTTCAACGATGGATGGGTGGAGACGATTGAGGCTGGTGGAACTATTCATTGTGATGGAGAGGCGATCTACGTCTTCAATGCGAAGACAATGAAGATAATAAACCTGGATTGGGTAAAGTCAATCGTAGTAGAGTTCAAAGAGAAGGAGGAGAGGTAGGCCTATGAGTGAGGAGTGGCGTGGGGAGCTTAAGGTAGCGTTGGAGGCGTTGTGGGAGAAAGTCAAAGAGTACGTTGATGAGAAGCTAGTCAAGGTACGTAACGACGTCGCGGATCTTCACGCGCTTATTGATGAGCTTGCAAGGTATTTTGATAAGGCTGAGAGCACACTCAACAAAGTAAAGATGCTCGAAACAACAGTAAACGACCTTCTCAACTACTACAAGAAACTAAAGGACCAAATCAACAGGCTAAGCCTCAGAGTGAACCTTCTCCAGGCCAACATTGCGAAGATGAGTAAGACCACAGGAGGTAGGCCTAATGAAGACTAAAGTTTTGTATCTGACTCAAACCGAGGCGACGTTGAAGGCAAGGCTCGGCTTTCACCATAGTGGTGGCATGACGATATACTTACCGAAGGTCGTTGTTGAAGCGATGGACCTAAAAGCAGGCGACGAGATTCTCGTGAATATCTCAAAATGATTTTTTTCTTTACTCGCTCTTGTCTTCGCTCTTCTTTACTTTTACGATTGCGTTGATTAGGTCCTCTAGCAGCTTCTCTGCGTCTTGTATCATTATGAGGTGGATGTCGTTGTAGATGTCGAGCACAATGTAGTCTCGACATGGATACGCTCTTACGCTCATTCTTCATCGCCTCAGTATCTCCCTTATTTTCTCCATTATTTGCTCGTCTCTCAGGTTTATGCTTGCATACTTGTAGAGCCACAACGTGAACTCAAGGAGCTCAAGCTTCGTCAAGTACTTGAGGAGCAGGCCTAGCTTCTCCTCTTCCAACATTCACTCCCCCTCTTCACGTTTAGGCCTAACTGCCTTCCTGAAGGCATACGCAGTCTCCAGGACCTGCTTCTTTGCTTCTTGCGCTATCTTCTTGATCTCATCTAGCTCAACCGCCACCCCACCCCACCTCACCTCTTCTTTGCTTTCCCGAGCTTTCTCAGTTTCTCTATCACGATTATCCTCTCGACTGCGTCGTCCCTCATCCCAAGAGCCTTCAAGTGCTCTCTAAGCTCGCCTTCGCTTATGTAGTCGAGCCTAAAGCTCTCAATGAGTATCTTCTTCTCCTCTTCCCTTGCCTCACGAGCAGCCAACATCTTCGCTCTTGCAAGCCAGAACTCTCTAAGTCTTGGCTGGATTCCAAGTTGCTCCATCACAGTCTTAAACTCATCTTCCGTGAGCCAGCCGTCACGGTAATCATACATTGCTTCTCTCAATACAGATTCTTTCTCGGCCCTCAAGACCTGGTTAGCTGTTGCTTCAACGGTTTTGTCGAGCCACTGTGGGTGTAGGCCTGTCCACTTGTAGAGCTTACGTAGCTCCTCGTCGTTTATGACTCCTTGCTCGTACATCCAGCGTGCATCGATACGTCCTGGCAGCTCATACTGTAACTCGAACATTATGTCGAGGTCTGACTTCGAAATGCCAGGACGGGGCTCAGGCTTGTAGTCATGCCACACTATGAACTTCCTGAACTCCTCTGGCGTAATTATTCCACGCCAGTAGGCCTCACGGAGCTGTCCGAATGCTGGCAGTCGCCAATGCGCTTCCCAATACCGTCTGGCCCAGGCTTCCTCGAGTCCTTGCTTCCTAGCCCACATGTAGAACTCTTCTGGCGTAATGACTTCTCGCACGACGAACGTTATCAAATCAGAGATCGACGGTATCTTCCATATCAAGCCCTTAAACGCCTTAAGGGTCTCCTCGTGGTAGCCCTGGAGTCGATGCCACAGCTCGAACCTCTCGTCATCTATTATTCCACGCCAGTATGCCTCACGCACAATGCTTGGATCAGGGTATCTCATGCGTGCAAGTGCAAGCTTACCGCTCCAAACTTCGTTGAAGCCGTGCTTCTTCATGTGCTCCAAGTAGACGTCGATCGGTATGATCCCCTCGACGTAGCACTGTATCAAGTCGTCGACGTCTGGGGTCCTGTTCTGCAACCACGACGCTATGGCTGCCCTCAAACCTTCAAAGAGCCCCCCACCAATCATTGATCCAACTGCTGCACCTGCGAGTGAACTCAAGGCAATGATGAGTAGCGTCATACCGAAGTCCCCGCCAATACCCAAGCGTTTAAGCGGGATGAAGAGTTCTGGGACCACTGTGAGGCTCTCGACATCTATGATCGTGCTTTCAAGCTTCAGGAAGAACTCACGTATCCAGTCCGTGACGTTCTCCGCCTTCACATCCCTCGACTCAATTATGAAATTGACTAGCGGCAGAGTCTTTCCAGTAAATGTTCTCCTTAGCCACTCCATCAATCCGCTTATAGAGCCCATGGTGTCGCCAAGCGACCCTGGAGTAAAGCTGCTCGCACTTTTAGGTGCGAGCTCAGCACTTTTAAGTGCGAGTTGAAACGTGAAGTCGATCAAGGCATTCGTGAAGGTCCCCGGGATCCCCACCAACACGTCTCCCAACGCAGCAACGACGCTTTGAACTGCACCGTCAAAGTAGCCCTTCAACGTCCCCGACATCCAATTTGCCGTATCGGTGACGTGCTGCCTGGTCCCCTCACCCTCACTCTTAACGTTAAACGCCAGGTCTGTTGCTGCTGAGGTAAGCGCATCCACGAAGCTCTTCTCCGCATGCTCAAACTGCTTGTCGAACTTCTCATCTAGCATAGTGAACTTCTCAAGCAAACGTTGAGTGCGCTCATCAAGCAACACTGGAAAACGCTCATCCAGCTTCTCGAACTTCTCGATGAGCCTTTGAGAGTGTTCATCAACGCTCTTCTTGACGTCGCCGGCAGCCTCGAAAGAAGCTTTAACCGCCTCGTCAAGCCTAGGCCTAATTTTGGACCACAGCTCCTCCGTGGCCTGGAAGGGGGCCTCCTGCACCTTGCTTGCAAGCTCCTCAAACAGTGGAACGAATAAGTTCAAGGGCCAGGGAAGCTCAGACATCTATACCACACCCCCATAGGCCTAACTACTCGTAGACCACCTCTTCCTTGAACTGCTCTCGCTCACGTATACGCCTAATGATGGCCTCCCTCTCTTTCTCTGGGTTCCATGCTTCATAAGGAAAAATGAGTGTTTGAGGAGGGTTATCTCCAGCTCTGAAGGTCACTATCACGACTTTACGCTCGAGCTCAGTACCCTCAGCTAAAGTTACTATGCGCCTATCGACTATGCGGTACAGCTCTTTCCTCTCTTCACTCATAGGCCTATCACTCCTCACCTAAGTAGCGCTCAACGAACTTCTTAGCTGCTCTTCTTAAGATGCGACAGACACGACACTCACAGTCGCTCTTGTAGGCCTCGAACATCGCCGCTGTGAAGGCCCCGGCATCCAGGAGAGCTGTGGACCTATCCTCAACACTCCTGCTCACGTGATATCACCCCCTTCACCTTCTACTTTTTATATGACTTCACTCTATAAAAGCGTGAGGTGAGAAATGTGTCCGGGAACCCGCATACAATTGTAAAGATTCCAGTGGACAGGGTGGTCATACCGGAGGTGCGTGCACGCTCACAGTTCACTGAGGAGCAACTGGAGTTTTTGAGGGCAAGCCTGGGGAAGTTTGGTTTGCTGTCTTATCCGTTGGTGCGTAAACTGCCAGATGGCTCGTATGAGCTTATCGACGGTGAGCATAGGATAAAGGCTGCAAAAGAGAAGGGCATGAACGAGATAGAAGTCATAGTCCTCGACGCAGACGATAAGGACGCAGCAATAATAAACATACTGATGAACGTGGCGAGGGGGCAGCAGGACCCGCTCGGCATTGCTGTAGCGATTGACCGTGCATTGAAGGCGGGGATGAGCTACGACGAGATAGCAAAAGTCTTCAACCGCTCTGAGCAGTGGGTAAAGTTCTACCACAGCCTCTTAGAGCTACCAGAGGAGTACCAACAGGCTCTCAGAGACGGCCGACTAACCGTCTCACATATACGAGAAGCATTGCGACTACCTGATTTATATGAGGTGGACGCAGCCCTCAAAACAGCGCTTAACTTAAACTGGAACGCCACGACGTTGAAGCATTACGTCGAGAACAGGTTGGAGCAGCTCAGGGCTCACTACGAGACGTGTGAGAGAACTGGAGTAATTGCTCCACCGCCACCCCCCGAGCCTGAGAAGCTTGTGAAGTACACTCAATGTTTAGTGTGTGGACGCATGGTTCCGCGAGACAAGATCGTCATTCCAACTACATGTGAAGAATGCTACACCTTGGCCCGCTACGTAATTCAAAACTGCGGGACAGGAGAGCAAGCCATGAACTTGATTTACCAGGCCCTCATGCACTATCAGACCTTCATACAAATGCAACAGCAATACCTGATTCAACAACAAATGCAGAAAATTATGATGCCAGCTCAGCAGCAAACACCTACGCAGCCCTACCCCCAGCCCTTCACGGAACAACAGCAGCCTCAAGGGTTAGGCCTACCACAGCAACAACAGAAGAGGCCTAAGTTACCTCGAGAACACGCACTTGAAAACGAGCTTTAGGTGCAACCCCCACCTTTTTTATGCATAACTTCACCTTGTTTGGTGGTACATGCGCTTTAGTAAGTATTGCGAGCACCTGCGGGACAAGCGTACTCGCAGTTAAATCGTAGTAGTGGGGGAACAACGGCTTCTCCTCAGGCAGTATGTGTACCCTACACCCCCTCACCCACTTCTCTGGGGGTGCACCAGGATAACGCGGATGAATCTTGATCTTCCCATACTCCCACTGAACCACGGTAAAACACCTCTCCTCTTCGGGCTCGAGCTCGAGAATCTCGTAGGGCGGCGGAAGCTCCCTCAATTCTTCAATCGGAGTCAACCACACTTTCACTCACCCCTCCCTGCACGTTTCGGTGCACAGTCCAGCGCGCGCTCGCGTGCACGAAACAATCA
>Ga0164311_10001670_pt1 | contig 11067 bp, 11 predicted proteins | sample GuaBasSedimGuay2_FD_121796 | JGI IMG/M metagenome (GOLD analysis project Ga0164311, IMG submission 121796) | Subseafloor sediment microbial communities from Guaymas Basin, Gulf of California, Mexico - Guay2, Core 4569-9, 9-12 cm | ecosystem: Environmental > Aquatic > Marine > Hydrothermal vents...
CATATCTAGCTCTTAAAGAATCTTCAGCTTCAATAACATCTTTAGGTACTTCAACACCAACAAGAAAATTGTTAAACTCGTAATCATCAATTTTTTTTAAGCATTTCTCAGCTATTGAGTTTAGCTCCTGAAATTTTCCTCTACAAATTGTGCATGAGCCTTTTTTTTCCTTTAAAGTATAGCCAAGCTTTTTTAGAGTATTTTTTGCGGTTAAAGACATACCATTTAAGGCTATTTTCTTTAAAATCTCGATTCCGGCTTTTCCTTTTTCAAGTGCAAGCTTATGGGCTTTAAAGGTTAAAGTATTCTTTAAGCTTCTACCTCTCTCAGCATTATCTATACCATAACCTAATGCTGCAAACTGTCTACCCAAACAGTTGTCACATAAGCAATTTTCCATTAAAAGTTTTTCTGCAACCTCTAAAATATCTTCCATAACTCATCAAAAACTAGAGGTTTCCTAAGTTAAAGTTTAAAAGTAGGATTATAAATATTTGGGGTATCCAGTATACCTAAAAAATTTAATCTTGTCTAATCAATCCCTGTGGAAATATTATTGGTTTAACATCCTCCTCATAGGATACGGGAACATCAATAACTGTTGTTACATCACTTTTTAATGAATCTTTTACAGCTTTTCTAAATTCATCATAGGATTCAACTCTTATTCCAATAGCGCCGTAAGCTTCAGCTAATTTAACAAAATCAGGGCTTTTACCAAGGAAGACATTAGAGTATCTTCTATTATAGAGTGCTCTTTGCCATTGGGCAACCATACCCAAAACTCTATTATCTAGTATAATTACTGTTACTGGAATTTTTTCCTCAATAGATGTTGCAAGTTCACGTTCATTCATCAAGAAGCTTCCATCTCCTGCAACATCCACGACAGGAACATCCGGTTTGGCTATTTTTGCTCCTAATGCTGCTGGAAAGCCAAATCCCATTGTTCCGAGCCCCCCCGAACTTATAAAAGTTCTTGGATGATAAACCTTAAAGTATATTGCAGTCCACATCTGGTTTTGCCCAACTTCTGTTGTTACTATAGATTTTTCAGGTAAAATTTTCCTTAGCTCCTTCATTAATTTTGGTGGTTTTAGATATCCCTTGTTTTCCCCATCTTCTTCGATTTTAAATTCACCTTTTAACTTTTTCATATAGCTTATCCATTCTGAAACTTTACCCTGATTATTTACACTTCTACTTTTTACCTCCTTAAGCATAAACATTAAAACAGCTTTTAAATCTCCAAGTATGGGTAATTGTGCCTTCACGTTTTTCCCTAACTCAGCTGCATCAATATCAACATGAATTATTATGGCTTTTTCATCTATTCTTCCACCAATACTTATAGACCTATCTGAAAATCGGCATCCAATAGCTAATATAACATCAGCTTCTCTTACCATGCGGTTAGCATAAGGTGTTCCATGAATTCCTATCATGCCTAAGGCTAAAGGATGGTCTTCTCTTATACAGCCTTTACCCATAAGTGTTGTTGCAACAGGAATCTTAAGAGTTTCAGCTAAAGTTAAGACTTCTTGGCAAGCTTCAGCTCCTATAACTCCTCCACCAGCTAATATTACAGGTTTCTCAGCTTTTACAAGTAGTTTAACAGCTTCTCTTATTTTCTCTTCTGAAAACTTTTCATAGGGTTCCTTTTCAAATGGAAGTTTAACATCTTCCATAAATTCTGATGGTGAAATATCTACTACCTCAGTTTGCACATCTCTTGGAAAATCTATTAAAACAGGGCCTTTTCTCCCGTTTAATGCAAGCCAAAAAGCAAATCTAATGGTTGAAGGTATCTCCTTAGGACTTCTAATTTGATGATTATATTTTACAATGTTTGCAGTAATCCCTATAATATCTGTTTCCTGGAATGCATCTCTACCAATAAATGGTTTCGCAACCTGACCTGTAATAGCAACTATTGGTGAAGAATCCATATGTGCTGTAGCTATACCTGTTACAAGGTTTGTTGAACCTGGACCTGAAGTTGCCATACAAACTCCAACCTTACCACTAGCCCTAGCATAACCATCCGCCATATGGGCTGCAGCTTGCTCGTGACGTGCAAGAATATGTCTGATACCTGAATCTAAGAGTTCATCATGTACAGGTAATATTGCTCCACCCGGAATTCCGAAGATAACTTTAACCTTTTCCCTTTTAAGAGACTCTATTAGAATTTTTGCTCCAGACATTGTAGGCAAAATTAACACCTAAAGCTGGAGTGTTTTTCTATTTTAGATGTTTCCAAGCTTTTAGCCTCAACAATTTACCCATGTAATCAAGCAGAAGTTAAAATTAAGTCTTTCGGTTAAATTTAAAACTCTTAAAAGCTTAATTTTCAAGATTACCCCCTAATATAGGCTCTTTAAAAAGAGTAAGATTATCCTGCGCTAGTCTAGTTAAGCAATAATAGTGGAAGACTTAATAAGTCAATAAACACAATTTTAGGTTGAGAATGCACCATAATAGATTTATCTTAAATCTTAAAATTGAAGCACTAAGAAAAACTGCTTATTAACTAAGTTTTATAAAGCTGGTATAATAGTAAATCTTTGTTTCACATTTTCTCTTTACTTCACTTATGCAACAAAATGTTTTTAATTGTTAATCTCCCCTCAAGTTTTAGGGTTAGTAAACCTTTAAAGGGAAGAAAGTGCAAGTTGGTTTCAACATATAAGCTTACCTGTCCTATTTGCAGGAATAATGAAGTTAAGGTTACTCAGCTGGTTGAGAATATCCCATATTTTGGTTCTGTAGCAATCATAACATTTATTTGTGAATCTTGCGGCTTCAAAATGAATGACACTATCTGTTTAGACGTCCAGGAGCCAAGGGAATATGTTCTTCATGTTGAAAGTGAAGAAGATTTAAAAGCAAAAATTGTGAAATCAAATTCTGGTTTCATAGAAATTCCTGAGCTTAAGGTCGAAATTAAACCAGGCCCAGCTTCTCAAGGTTTTATATCAAATGTTGAGGGGTTGCTTGACCGTGTTGAGGAAGTTACTAAAGCATTAGCCTTTGAAGGGGATTTGTACGAGAGATTTCTTTTAAAACTTAGGGATGCGAAGGAAGCTAAAATACCGTTTACTGTAATTTTGAAGGACCCGTATGGTAATAGTGCAATAATTTCAGAGAAGGGAAAAGTTAAGGTAAGGAAACTTTCAGATTTGGAGGTTGAAAAACTAAAGGAACTTTTAATAGGTTAATAGTGGTTGAAAGTTATGAGCGAATCTTCGGTTAGTCCAACAATTTTCCATTTTCTTGAGAAAAATGTTGGCAGAAAAGTTGTTGTTGTAATTGATAGAGATTTTGGTTATGAAGGTGAAGTTGCAGCTGTTTCTCATATACCTCCAGGTATATGGCTAAGTAATGCTGAAGCTGTTGTTATACGTGCAACAGTAGCAAATCCGATACCTAGGGTTGTTTCAAGAGAAAAGAAAAGTGAAATATTTATACACTTAAACTCTGTTCAGCGTATAGAGATACTGCCACATAAGTAAGCTTAAGCTGGTTGAAGATTTTAAAGAGATGTTTAGTATTAATCTATAAACCTAGCAATCTTGGTACAACTGCTACAAACAAAATTAGCATTATTGCTGCTGTAATTATTATTTCAGGTCTAACCTTTATACCGACACTTTCTTCTTCATAAAAACGGAGGAGGCCTGCTGCTGCTGAAGGCATAGGAGCTTCTTCTCTGCGTCTTTTCTCCCTACTCAAGATTACTCCTCTAGAAAAGTTTAATGTTGTGGAGATATTTATTTTTTCTTTGAACCATAAAGCTTACTCCGGGAATAGAAATTTGAACTTAAAAGTTTACTGGGATAATGGTGTTATCGTTAAGCATAAAGATTTGACATTATGTTTTGACCCTCAAACATCAAAAATAAGTCATAAGCATGTTTTAATATCTCATGCGCATCAAGACCATACTGCAGGCTTAAATGCTTGGAATCCTTTAAAGTATTTAACAAATCCAACACTAAAAATTTTTAAAGCTTACACTGGAAGAAAACCTGTTAAAGTTGTGGAAGTTAACTATGGAGAGGAATTTAAGATTGAAGATTGCAGGATAAAGGTACATAATTCTGGGCATATTTTAGGTTCAGCGGCATTTCAAGTAGATACTTCTGAGGGAGTTATTGCTTATACAGGTGACCTAAATTATACGGATACGATTATAACCTTAGCTGCATCTCCAATAGATTGTGATATACTTATTGTTGAATCAACCTATGGTAATGGTTTCATTTTCCCTCCAAGAGAGGAAATTTATAAAAGTATGGTTAAATGGGTTGTTGAAAAAATCCATGAAGGAAAAATTCCGGTTTTTTATGCTTACCCTATCGGAAAAGCTCAGGAGATAGTTAAAATGCTTAATGTTTTTCTTAATGTTGATGTTATTGTTCATCCTGTGATTGCTAAAATTAACAGGGTTTATGAACTTCTAGGAATCAAGCTTAAAGCTATTCCAGGCTACCTCTCACCAAAGCATCATGGTTGTGTTGTAGTATATCCTTTTTCAATGTTTCGAACTAGTCAAGTAAAAAATGAGGCTTCAGCTCTTGTAACAGGATGGGCTTTAAATTTTAAGCAAAGAAAAGGTTTCCCCTTAAGTAGTCATGGAGATTTTAGGCAGATTCTAGAATTTATTAGGGAATGTAAACCAAGAAAAGTTTATACCTGCTTTGGTTTTGCATTGCAGCTTGCATACCAGGTTAAAAGGAAGCTTGGAATTAATGCTGAACCTCTCCATACCTGAATTAACTTTTAAATTTAAATCCAGGATAAAAGCAAGTTTTATCTACCTAGCTGACAATTAAATGATATAACATTCCTCCTAAATTAACAAATTAAGGTTTTAACCTATGGTAGTTAAAAGGTTAATTATTGTTGATGTCGACCTTTGTGTTGGTTGTCAATGTTGCATGTTTGCTTGTAATAGAAGATTTGGAGAAGCGGGGATTTCAAAATCTGCAATTAAAGTTATCTCCGCAGGTGGAGTTGAACGTGGATTTGTAGTTATCATTTGTAGAGCATGTTTAAATCCACCATGCGCTAGAGTTTGCCCTACTGGTGCTCTTACAGCTAGAGATGGTGGTGGAGTGGTTTTAAGAATGGATAAGTGTATTGGATGTAAAAACTGTGTTTCAGCTTGCAGTGTTAATGCTATATCTTGGGATGAGGAAAACGGAAAACCGATTATATGCACTTATTGTGGGTATTGTGTAGATTTTTGTCCTTATGGTGTTTTAAAACTTGAAAGCATAAGTGGAGGAGGCAGCTAAAACTATGGTTGAGAAGGACCCTGTTTCAAGGGTTCTCTATGTAGATTTATCCAGAAAAAGATTTTGGGTTAAAGAAAGGCCTGACCTTTTTGAGAAGTATTTAGGTGGTAGTGGTGTTGCTATTAGACTTCTTCTGGAGGAGTGTCCTAGTGGAATTAACCCATTTAATCCTAAGAATCCTATAATATTTGCTGTTGGAAGATTTAATGCTTTTTTCCCTTTAGCATCAAAAACTGTTGCTATGTTTAAATCTCCTCATACAGGTAATCTTGGAGAATCTCATTGTGGTGGACGAACATCAACAGCAATAAGATTAGCTGGTTATGGTGCAATTGTTATTACCGGTGCAAGTGAAATACCTGTGTATTTATCTATTCATGGTGATAAGGTAAGTTTTCATGATGCTTCCGCTCTTTGGGGTATGGGTAGTAGTTATACTGTTGGAAGAGTTATCAGAGAACTTGAACCTTCTGCAGGTTATAGGACAATTATACGTATAGGACGTGCAGGAGAAAAACTTGTTACTTACGCTTCTGTTATTGCTGAAACCTATAGACATTTTGGAAGACTAGGTCTTGGAGCTGTTTTCGGAAGTAAAAAGCTTAAGGCGGTTGTTATTTCAGGGAAGAGTTCAATTAAACCTGAAAACATAAAGCTTTACAGAGAGGTTTATGGTGAAATCTTTGAAAAACTTACAAAATCTCCTCTTATGAGAAAATACCATGAACTTGGTACTCCTATGAATGTTAATCCTCTAAACCTATTAAAAGGTTTACCTACAAAAAACCTTGAAACAGCATTTTTTGATAAAGCTGAAAATATTTCAGGTGAAACTTTTGCTGAAAAGTTCCTTGGAAGACGTTTAGCATGTTCTCATTGTCCTGTAAGCTGTATTCACCTAGCTGCTTTAAGAGAACCCTATGAATCCGAACCATATTTCTATAAAACAAAGATGATTTCCTATGATTATGAACTTATTTACTCTCTAGGCTCAATGCTTGGAGTTTATGATCCTTCAGGTTTGCTAAAACTTATTGATGAGGTTGAAGTTTTAGGTCTTGATGCTATAAGTACTGGTGTTGTTCTTGCATGGGCAACTGAAGCACAAAACAAGGGATTAATTGGAGAGAAGGAAACTATGGGTTTAAAGTTTAATTGGGGGGTGTTGAAACCTACATAAAAGCTATTAGGTTTATAGTTGACCAGCCTAATGACTTTTTTAAAGCATTAGCTCATGGAGCTGAATATGCTGCAAAAATTTATGGTGGCTTAGATTTTGCTTTAACTTTTGGCGGAAATGAGATGCCTGGCTACCATACAGGGCCATCAGCATACGTTGGATACCTTACAGGGTCAAGACATAGTCATCTTGATAGTGCAGGTTACAGTTTGGATGAGAAAACAGCCTCTGCTGGTAAACGTTTAACTCCAGTAGAAGTTGCTGAAAAACTTTTTGAGGAGGAATCTTGGAGACAAGTATTATCAAGTCTTGTTATATGCTTTTTTGGTAGAGGTGTTTATACTCCTGATATTGTTGTTAAGGCTTTCCAAGTTTATGGGTTAAGGTTTGATTCAGAGAAACTTAAAAGTATAGGTGTTGAAATTTTGAAAGCTAAATATAACTTTAAGGTTAGAGAAGGCTTTAACCTTGAAAAATTAAGGATACCTAAAAGAATTTTTGAAACACCAACACCTCACGGAATAATTTCAGAAGAGTTTTTAAGGGATACAATCAGAATTTTTAAGGAAAAAATTGAAGCATAATAGTTAGACAATCAAAATTTACCAAAATATTTTTAGCTTTCCTTACTCCATATTTTAGCTTGGTTGTTCAAAATGGGTGCTTTAGATGGGGTTAAAATTTTAGATTTAAGCTCCGCTCTTGCAGGTCCATATTGTACAATGATGCTTGCTGATATGGGTGCAGAAGTAATAAAAGTTGAACCTCCAGAAGGAGATGTTTCAAGGTCGTGGGGTCCACCATTCATTGAAGGGGAAAGTAGCTATTTTTTAAGTATAAACCGTAACAAGAAAAGTATAGTTATAAATTTAAAGTCTGAGAAAGGTAAGGAGATAGTACTTAAACTTGCAGAGAAATGTGATGTTTTTGTTGAAAACTTTAGGCCTGGTGTTACTAAGAGGCTGGGTGTTGATTATGAAACTGTAAAGAAGGTTAACCCTAAGATAATCTATTGTTCAATTTCGGGTTTTGGTCAAGAAGGTCCTTATCGTGATTATCCAGCATTTGACCAGATTCTTCAAGGTATGGGTGGACTAATGAGCATTACAGGTGAGCCTGGCCGTCCACCAGTAAAAGTTGGTATACCCATAACAGATATTGCTGCTGGTATGTTTGCAGCTTACGGTATTGTTTGCGCCCTATTCTACAGAGAAAAAACAGGTAAAGGGCAATATGTTGATGTTTCTATGCTTGATTCTCAAGTTGCATGGCTTACCTACCAAGCTGGAAGATATTTTGCAACCGGGGAAATACCTGGACCTATAGGTTCAGGTCATCCGTTAATAGTTCCGTATCAAGCTTTTAAGACTAAGGATGGATACATTAACATTGCAGCAGGTAATGATAACCTTTTCCGAAGCTTATGTAAAGTTTTAGGTGTAGAGCACTTAGCTGATGACCCAAGATTTAATACAAATCCTAAAAGGGTAGAAAATCGTGAAGAGCTTGTAAAAATCTTAGAAGAAATCTTTGTTCAAAAAACTACAAGTGAATGGTTAGAGTTGATTAGGAAGGCTGGTGTACCCTGCGGCCCAATATACAATGTTGCAGATGTAGTTAATGATCCCCAAGTTTTATTTAGGAAGATGGTGGTTGAAATTGACCATCCAAAATCTGGAAGAATTAAGGTTACAGGTGTACCTGTTAAACTTTCAGAATCTCCAGGTGATGTTAGGCTTCCACCACCGATGCTTGGACAGCATACAGTAGACATTTTAAAGTTTCTTGGTTATAGTGATGAAGATATAAGTAAGCTTAAAGATGAGGGTGTTGTTAAATAAAAGCTTAGGAATGGGTAGCTAGAATAGTTTAACTAGATTTTTATTACATCTTTTCCAACCATGTTAACTAATTTCTCCTGAAAAACCCTGAAAGTTTCATCATCATAGAGACAAAAAACCACTTTTTCTATTCCTGTTTGACCTTTAAGATATTCTGCTGCTGTTGAAAGCATTATCTTTGCACATCTATCCTTAGGAAATCCAAAAATTCCTGTTGATATTGCCGGGAAAGCAATAGTTTTAACTTTATATTGGTCTGCAATTTTTAAGCTGTTAAGTGTTGCATTTTTAAGCTTGTTATCTTCATCTCCTTCCCCATATCTAGGTCCAACAGCGTGAATTACGTATTTAGCTTTTAAATTTCCAGCACTAGTAATAACTGCACCACCAACAGGGCAATATCCTATTCTATCACACTCTTCCTGAATTTTTGGTCCCCCTTTTCTTCTAATTGCTCCTGCAACTCCACCTCCAAGCTTAAGTTGACTATTAGCAGCATTAACAATAGCATCTACCTCAAGATCTGTTATATCTCCCTTAGTAAGCTCGATTATACTATTCTTAACCTTAACCTTCAAAGTTTCACCCTAAACTTGAAGTTATTCTTATGTTAACATAAACTTTTACTTTCCGTTAAGCAAAAAATAATTTCTAATCCGAAGGTATAGATAATGTTAGGTGCTTAATTGTTGGCTAAGGATTCACTTAACCTTCTTTTCTCATCCATGCAGGAAGCTATTAAAAGTCTTTTATCATTTGAAGTTAGTAAGGTTCAAATAATTCATCATGATGATGCTGATGGGTTATGTGCTGCTTCAATAGTTAAGGATATGCTTGAAAAAAAGGGGTTTAATACTGAAACTATCTGTGTTGAGAAGCTTTTCCCGGAGGTAATTAATAAGCTTCATTCTGCCGAAGGTAAAGTTTACATATATGTTGATATTGGTTCAGCTCATGCGTCAAAAATATCAGCTATAAATAAGTCAAAAAATTTAACCATAATTTTAGATCATCATGATTTTGAAGAATCAACCGACCCTTTAGTTTACAATTTAAACCCTGAAGTTTATGGTATAAGTGGGGAGGAGGAGGCTTCAGGCTCAACAGTAGCATATTTTTTTGCTAAAAATATGGATAAGCAAAATACCCGTTTAGCTCATCTAGCAGTTATAGGTGCAGCTGAAATACCAGGTCCACTTAAAGGATTAAATCTTGAAGCTTTAAAGGATGCTTTAAAAAATAACTTAGTTGAAGTTGAGGGAGAAGGGGATAAAATTGATGTTAAAGTTTTATGTTTAGGTAAACCCTTATCCTACAAGAGACTTTCAACTATGCTTACAATTCTAGGTTCAGTTGGATACTATGCTGATGGACCTAAAAAAGGTATTAAAGCCTGCTTAGAAGGTTTTACAGGTGATATTGAAGAAACTATTTTAAAGCTTGAAGAGAAACGTAGAAGAGCAAATAGGAGGATGCTTGAAAAATTAAAAAGTAATGGTATTAATCAACTAAGCAATATTCAATGGTTTCATGCATATGATATGTTTAAGGGGATGGGTACAAAAGTTATTGGTACGTTTTGCTCCTACCTTTCCTACCAAAAAATTGTGCACCCTACAAAATACCTTATTGGTATAATGAATATGTCTAGGGAAATTCCAGGTTTTGGTTTGCTTAAAAAAGATTATGTTAAAGTTTCTGCTAGAACTCCTAAAACATTAAGTCTTATGATTAAAGAAGGGAAAAAACCTCCACTATCTAAAATTCTTCCAGAAGCATGTAAACATTTTAATGGTTTTGGTGATGGGCATTCTACAGCTGCTTCCGGTGTTATTGTTAAGGGGGTTGAAAAGGAGTTTATAAGTTTACTTGAAAAATTAAGTATTTAAAGCAGTGCAAGAAAAGAAACCTAGGTTGTCTTGGTATGTTAAGCTTAGAAGAAGATTTAGTCATAATTTTTGTTGAACCTGAACATGAGGGAAATATTGGCTCTTTAGCTAGGGCTATGAAAAATTTTGGCTTAAAAAGGCTAAGATTGGTTAACCCTAAGACTAGGCTTGGCGATTACGCTAAAATGATGGCTGCTGATGCTGTTGATGTTTTAGGCGAAGCTTTAACATTTAGAAGCTTAGATGAAGCTATCAGAGACTTAGATATTGTTGTTGGAACAACGGCAATTTATGCTAAAAAACCATCAAATATTAGGAGGATAACAATATTTCCCGAGGAGTTTGCATCCAAAATTAGAAACTTATCTAATTGTAAAATTGGCATCGTTTTTGGTAGGGAAAGTTCAGGTTTAACAAATAGTGAACTTGATCTATGCGATTTTACAGTTACAATTCCTGCAAGCCAGGAGTATCCTGTTTTAAATGTAGCTATTGCTGCAGCAATAATCTTTTATGAAATTCATAAGAGCACAACTCTTGAAGGTAGGGTTAGTTATACTCCTACAGCTTCTAAGGATATCAGGGAAAAAATTATCCAGTACTTTAATGTTCTTATGGATGAAACAAACCTACAAAACCATAAAAAACGTTTGGCTTTAAAATCCTTTAGAAGTATTATTTCACGCTCATTTTTATCTGTTAAAGAAGCTTATTGCATACTTACAGTATTTCACCGTCTACATCAGCTTATTAAAATTTTTAAATCTAAAACTAACTAAATTTTTCTTGAATCCTTTTTAAATTTATTTCCACAATTTCATTACCTTTAATGTTTACACCCTTTAATGTTGAAA
>Ga0164311_10001671_pt1 | contig 11064 bp, 7 predicted proteins | sample GuaBasSedimGuay2_FD_121796 | JGI IMG/M metagenome (GOLD analysis project Ga0164311, IMG submission 121796) | Subseafloor sediment microbial communities from Guaymas Basin, Gulf of California, Mexico - Guay2, Core 4569-9, 9-12 cm | ecosystem: Environmental > Aquatic > Marine > Hydrothermal vents...
AGACGATATCTTATCTCCGGGCGTTTTAGTTGTTTGCTCTCTAATCCAAGCAATATCTCCTCTGCTTTGTCCACATTTACCATTTTAAGGTATAGGTCTGCGAGTGTGAGTTTTGCCTGGATATAGCTAGGTTCAATGGTTACTGCCTGGATTAACTGTTCCTCCGCTTCATCATATCTCTTCCTCTGCATCAGAAGAACACCCAGATTGTATCTTGCTTTGTAGTTCTTGGGATTGCTGGCGATTGCGTTTCTGAAGGCGGTCTCGGCATCGGTTAGTTTATTCTCCTTTATTTTACATAGACCATATATGAACCATGCCATGTCGTGGTCTGGATTGAACCGTAGGGCTTTTTTTGCCTCGTTCTTAGCCATCTTGTAGTTGCCATTGTCAAAGAGATACCTGGCAACCATAAAGTGGCATTTGTCAAAGTTTATCCCCGGCTTAAGACCCAGGATTGTGATATTGCTGAGTATGAACAGACCCACGAGTATAGAAACCACTATGCAGGTTGTTAAGTATCTCTTGTTCCTGATGAAATCAGAGAGTTTATATAGAGTAAGCCCGGCTGATACAAGGAGTGGTGGAGTGAATATCAATCTGTATTTTGCATTGATGATGAATGGGATGAGGGTTAAGAAACCTGCGAGAAAGTATGCAATTAGCATAATACTCATTCTGTCTTCTCTTACTCCAAGTATCAGACCGACCAGACCGAGGGGTAATATAATTCCATAGGTCATAAGGGGTAGGTATCGGAGTATAGAGTTGAATCGGTAGAAGTAGAGGTTGATATTGAGTGATAGTTCATAGTGGTTTATGGCAAGCATAAGTTTTTTCAATGTCAGCTTTAATGCATTAATTGGTCTGGTTTTTATAAAGTCAAGACCCTTCTTAAAGTAGAAGTCGCTCACCTCCTGGGGGGTGAGTTCTTTCCCTGTTTCTCTTTCTGCTATCTCCTCCGACACATTGCCTACTACTTCCAGCGGACTTGCAGGGAAACCGGGTGGTGCGTGGAAGGCACCGGTTGCGAACTCGTTGTTGCCGATGTAGAAGTTGACTCCTCCATGGGTGGTAATTGGTATGAAATTACCGCTTACGATGAGGTTGTGAATTGTGGCGGGTGATATAGCCACCATCACAGATATAGTGAATAAGGCACTATAGATGAGGGCTTTCTTTGGTCCAATGGTTCTTCTGACTATGAGAAGTGCAATTATCACAAATACCGGTATTAGGGCGATATTAGGTCTGGACAGTGCTGATAGACCTGCGATGAGCCCCCCTGCGATTACTGTGCTTCTTCTTAGGGGTTTTATGGTAATTAAGAAAAGCGATAGCGCGAATAGAAAGACCTCAAGGGTTACGGGGAGGATTTGCGAGTTATATATGATTAGCGGGATATATAGTGAACATAGAACTCCTGAGATTAAGCCAGTGGTTTTATTGAACAGATTTGCCGTGGTGAGATAGATGAAGATAGGTATCATACTACCTAACAATATTTGAACTATAATGACTGCGAGAACTGACTCACTTGAGAGCGACAATATTAAGCCGAGGAAGTATGGATATAATGGTGCGACGAAGAAGGGCTTGCCGGTAGTGAGTTTTCCCTGAGATATGTTTAGACCAATATCATAATATAGAATAGAGTCGGGATTTATTGGTTTAAGCAGGGGGCTTTTAAGACCTATAGAGAGTATATAGGTAATATTCAGTATCAGCGCTAGAGAGAATATAAAGATTATTATTATGATGGTTTTCCTGTTCATTAAAGGTTATTATATATGAGATTAAAGAAAACTCAATCAAAATGAAAGTTCTTATTGAAAGATAGGGGTTTTTGCTTGTTTACTGTTTGGAATTTTTCTTAAAAGATTGACTGATTATCCCGTATAGTGTAGAATGTAAAAATGGGTGTGATACTGATAACAAACGATGATGGTATTGAGAGTCCGGGGCTTGATGTTCTGGCGAGGGCACTTGGTAGGTTGGGTGAGATTTATGTTATTGCACCAACAGATGAGATGAGCGCCTGTGGACACTCCATCAGTTTGAACAAGCCGGTATATGTAAGGCAATATGAGGTCTCCGATGGTTATCACAGATATGGCATAGAAGGAACCCCCGCTGATTGTGTTAAACTCGCGGTTAAAAAATTGCTGGACGAGAAGCTCTCGCTTGTGGTGAGCGGGATAAACAGGGGACCCAATACAGGGCTGAACATATTGTATTCTGGAACGGTATCGGGAGCTCTTGAGGGTGCTATACTCGGAATACCATCAATAGCTATATCTTCAGCATCATATACAGAACCGAGATATGATACTTCTGCTGTGGTTGCCTATGTTCTTGGGAGAAAGATACTGAAATCCGGTTTGCCAGAGAAGGTATGTCTTAATGTCAATGTTCCGAGCATTCCTATTGAGCAGATTAAGGGGTTTAAGATAACCAGACAAGCGGAGACAGAGTTTGAGGAGTATTTTGATGATAATGGAGACGGAGGGTTTATACTGCGTGGTGATTCGGTTACGAGGGATGTTGATGAGAACAGCGATGTTGTTGCTGTTAAGATGGGGTATGTTTCCATCACACCATTGCATATAGACCTTACACACTATGATAGTTTAACCAGTATTACATACTTATGTGATATATTTGATAAAACATTATCGTCTAAAGATGGAATAGAAGATATGGTTATAAAAGGTATATAGGAGGTTGTTTAATATGTTTAAGGTTAGATATATAATCTTGGTGTTATTTCTATGTTTGTTCTCCATTGGTGTGAGTAAATCATTTGGTGATTGTTCGGATAAGGTCTCGTGGGTTAGGGTGTATATTTCGTATCCTGAGGAGGCGAAATACATAATATCCGAGGGTCTTGATATATGCTCGGGTAGAGCTGGAGAATACATTGATGTTCTGGCAACGCCTGAACAGGTTGAGATGTTGAGTGGTAAGGGCTACACCATTGATATCCTAATGGAAGACATATATGATTCGGCGAACTATGATACGCGTGGTTATGACGGCTATCACAATTATCTTGAACTCACAGCAGATTTGACACAACTTGAGAATGACTACCCTGTTATCTGTAAGTTATACGATTTCGGGCAGGGATGGGCTGAATTAGGACAGATATGGGGAGTAAAGATATCGGACAATGTAGAGCAGACGGAGGATGAGCCAAGGTTGATGGTGGTTGGAGTTCATCACGCCAGGGAGCCGATGACTACTGAGGTTGTGTTAAATGATTGTATTCAACTGTGTGATAATTATGTCAAAGACCCTGATATCTACAATGCCATTAATGAACTTGAGATATGGCTCATACCTGTGATGAATGTTGACGGCTGGATTTACGACGATGTTGAAAATCACAGAAGGTGGTGGAGGAAGAATGCGAGGGACAACGATGAAGATGATGAGCACTTCGGATACTATGACGGCGTTGACTTAAACAGGAACTATTCATATATGTGGGGCTATGATGACTATGGTTCAAGCCCCTACCCTGAGGACACTACCTATAGGGGACCAGAGCCGAACTCTGAGCCAGAGACGCAGATAATCGTTGGTCTTGCTGATGACTATGAGTTCAATGTCGCACTATCGTACCACACATACGGTGAATACATACTTATACCATGGGGTTATATAGATGACTATCCCGATGGTGAGGATTATGATACCTTTATGGAGATAGCAGATGGTATGAACGAGGTTATATATGACTATCAAGGTAGGTACTATGAGGTAGGCAATCCGTATGATACGGTCGGTTATCCAACCAATGGCGACTTTGATGATTATATGTATGGTGAGAAGGGCGTCTTCGGACTGACATTTGAGTTGAATACATGGGGGCAGGGTGGCTTCTACCCGCCTGATTCATATATCCCCGAGACCACCGAGATGCACTGGTTAGTGTTGAAATGGCTGTTGAACTGGATGGTAGATAAATATATTACCGACATCAATGTGCTTTATTTCAAGGGCATAGCATACGACGGTGGTGTTAAATTGTCATGGGATGCTGAATCAACTGATGAGGATATTCTGGGCTTCAATATCTATCGTGAAGAGGTATTGAATAAAAGTGGCGAGATGAGACATTCCAGATTGGATAGTTTCATCAAAGTGAACGATGGGTTAATAACCGGTGAGAGACCATACACATATGTAGATAGGGATATAGTAGAAGGAGAGGAATACAGGTATCGGTTAGAGGTAGTGACGGGTGAGAGGGGATATGACAGAGGAGAGGTAGTAGTGGACACTGGGAGGCAGACACCGATATCATTAGAGATGGTATATCCAAATCCCTGTATAGATGAGTTGAGAATAGGGTTGATGGCTGGAGAGGGAACGGAGATAGAGATGAGGGTATATGACATAAGTGGCAGGAAGGTTGATGCAGGATTAATAGAGAGCGTCAATGAGGGTTATAACATATTGAAGATGGATGTAGGTGAATTAGCGAATGGTGCATATATGCTGGTGATTGACTCTGATGCGGGCAAGTTAACTTCAAGGTTCTGTGTGGTGAGATAATAAGGAGAACCAAGCGATTTAGACCCCCGGTCAGAGATACCGGGGGTTTTACTTTGACTATTTATGTTAGAGATATAATATTATGACTTTACGAGAGACAATCACTATTGGAGCAATGGTTACAGCGGTTGTGTATGGGTTATATCAAGTGAGCTCTTTATCAACTTTGCAATTTTATTGACCATTCTCCAATCCTCATGGTCAATTGAGTAGTAGAGAAATCCTGTATCAATTCTGGACGGAATTAATTTCAACAATTCAATATTTATTAAGTTATATGCGATGATTAATGAGTTATATCTTTTCTCGCTTATGTGTTTATGAATAACAGTATATTCGTCATCCTTCTCTCTAAAGGGTAATATCTTCAGGGATTTCGGTTTATATTTCTTCCTTATGAAGTTAGAAAGAGCATTTCTGTCGGTCTTATCACGCACACTTACTATGAGCAAGACATTCTTATTTTCTATATTTGATGTGAGAAAGGGTATAAATTTGATGTCCATTATAAGTGGTTTCCTTGGATATAAGGAGCGGATGGTTTTCTTCACCCGACTTATATCTCTGTTTTTTGAAATAGTGTCAGGGTAATCCGAGAATATGAATATGTCCACCTTTGAAATCATTGATTCGAGCATAAATTCATCCAGCGGTTTATAATCTGATTTATGGCTGAGATACATTATTGAGAGGTCGGGTTGTGGAATGGGTTTGGTGGTGTTATAGCCCTCAAGAATGATTGCATCTTCCTCAAAGTCGCCTGAGATTATGATACCGTCATTTATGTATGTATGTAGTGGTTTGCCGGTTATTCCCTCACCAAAGGCAAGACAACCAACGACAATGGAGTTATATATGAATGAATCTATCACCAGATTATGGTCTTCAACATTTTTCTGTGTTAGGGTTCTTATAAGGTCTTTAAGCGAATTCGCCTTCACAGTGCTGATTACCCGAGGATGAGATGGTCCCGTCTTTGTGGTCTTGACCACACATGGGTTCAGCCCCAATGTTCTCAATATGGTGATTATGGTAGTTGTTATCGGCTGGAGACCAAATGTATCTGGATAACCATAGACCATGATGGTCGGTTTTTCACCTCTCACCTTGCTCTTGTTTGGGAAGAGGGCGAGGTCCGGACCTACATATGTTAATCCATTTTCAAGGAGCCGGGATATGAGATGTTTCCTAAAACCCCAATTTGCCAATGGAGTGGTCAGGCAGTCAATTACTACAGAGACATTTTCGGAAATATATTCAGATATGTTTTCTATTAGTTTACTCTTATCAATCTCAATCACAAAATTGATACCTGGTTCACTCTGACCTCCTACTCTATCCACCCTGTCATGCACAAGTATTACTCTTTCCAGGTGTGCCCCTATGTCATTCCTCAGGTAGTCAGATATATATCTTACCTCTCTTTCGGTGCAACTGCTGTTTAAGAGGAGAACACAGTAGTTGTTCTTAAGCAATATGTTTGGTCTTACTATCCTTCTATTATCCATCCATATATAACCAGTGAGTTTCTGAGAGTTATTATAAGTAAACTATTATAGGTAATTAAACATATACAGTATATAGTTTCTTAAGGAAGATTAATGGTTCATAACAATATCCATCTAATCACCCTCATCTGGCTTTACAATTGCGCCGCAGAGATGGCTCCTAACGAAAGGTATGAGCGATAAAAGGTGAGTAAGGGTGGAGGAGAAACCGGCGAGGACTCTCGCAAGAGGGGGTATTATCCCAATTGGCTTAAGTTTATATCTGAATCCCGGGAATAGTGTCTTTATCTCATTAATAGGAACAGGGGATAGATAATTTGTATTAAGATATAATGTGTTCTGAAGTTAAGGTGTGTTTCTATTTATTATTTACATACAAAGATATATCTTTCAATCATTCTACCCTCTATACATTTTTGGTCTAAGAGTTTGAAATTTGAATGTAGGAAAGCTCTTTTAGCTGCTTTATTATCGGAGTCAGTAGAAGTTATGACGCAACCTGTTCCAAGCTCCTTCATCCTCTTTGTAAATTCATTTATTAAACTAATACCAGTTCCCAATCTTGCCTTTTTAGAGACAGCTATAGATGCCAATAGTGCTCTTGGCTCAGGAAGTGATGAAGGAGGTGCTTTGGGTTCTTTTACCAATATGCGAATCGTTTGACCAAATCGAAGAAGAATATGAGCGATGACTCCTGGTGAGAATATAAGTTTGTATAGAATTATAGGTATCAACCTTAGACTAAGGTATTTAATTGCTTCCTTTTTGTGTTCAAGTGATTTATGTGGTCCTACTACAAACCCTGTAATATTACCTTTCTCTTCAGAAACTAATGATAAAGAGTGATTGCTATTAAGAAATGTAGCATAATAATGGTAAAGGAATCTATTACCGAGATGAGTCATAAAGTAGTATGGAAATGCTTTGTTATGTATTATGACGACATTTTCAAGGTCTTCCTTATTCATCTCTCTTATCAGTATATTACTATTCATTGTTATCTCCTAAATATCGTTATTATCAAAAATATCCATATGGTTTTTCATTGTTAGAAGTGGTAAATAATCTGTCAATTTTCTAATACGATACACATTCAAGGTAAATAATGCTAATATAAATAGTATATAGTTGTTAGTAGAAATATATCATGAAAATATTGAGTTGCCTTTGAGGTTACTTATGAAAGCATTTGTTCTTGAGGAATTCGGGCTTGCGGAGGATAGACCGCTTACTTTCACTGATGTTGAAATACCATCGGTTGGTGATGGCAAGGTGCTCATAAAGGTCTCTGCCTGCGGGGTGTGCCATACCGACCTGCATACCATTGAGGGTGAGATAAGACCACAATTGCCCATAATCCCCGGTCACGAGATAGTCGGTGAGGTCGTGGAGGTAGGCAAGGGTGTGAAGGGTATCAAGACGGGGGACAGGTTGGGCTCTGCCTGGCTTGGCTTAACAGACGGTGATTGCAGATATTGCAGAAAGGGTCTTGAGAACCTCTGCGAGAATGCAAGATTCACGGGTTTTGACCTGAATGGTGGTTATGCAGAATACACTTCACTCTATGCTGATTATCTTTATCATCTCCCAGATAATGTAACCGACCTCAATGCTGCACCTCTTCTCTGTGCTGGTATAATCGGCTACAGGTCAATTAAACTTGCAGATGTTAAGCCGAAAACCGTCGTCACCATCTTTGGCTTTGGTGCGTCCGCCCATATTGCCATACAGATACTCGTCCACTGGGGGTGTGATGTGTTTGTATTCTCAAGGACACCAGAGCACCGAGCGCACGCTCTTGAACTTGGTGCTAAGTGGGCTGGAGAGGCAGATGAGGAGCCACCTGAACTTTCTGACTCAGCTATAATATTTGCTCCAGCCGGTCATCTGGTAAGGAGGGGATTAGAGATATTGAACAGGGGTGGAACTCTCTCACTTGCTGGAATATATATGACACCAATACCTGAGCTTGAGTATGAGAAACACCTTTATTACGAGAAGACAGTAAGAAGCGTGACCGCAGCCACCAGAGAGGATGGTAGGGAGTTAATGAAGCTTGCAGAAGAGATACCCATAGAGACCGATATTGAGGTATATGATTTTAGGGAAGCACCTGATGTTCTAATAAAGATGAAGAGAAGCGAGATAAAGGGGGCGGGGGTTCTAAGAATTTCCTGAAAGTAATTGTTTGTTTCAGATTGGTATCTTTCTTACTCTTTATCTGGAATAAACCTGACAAAACACAATACATCAGTATGATATTGACTTCAATATGCATTGTGGTGGTAAGTTATGGGACACAGGATGTTAGTAAGGGTTCAATGCCCGGTCTGACCACATCGTCTGTCAACCTGCTTTCCGGGTTCTGAATGTATAGTGTGACTGCGTCTGAGGACGGTGATACGCTTCTATCTTACAAACCTTCATCAATAATTTAGGTGACAATATGTTTATATGTGTGTTCTTTATGTCATATCGGCGGAATTGATATTGTGTACCTGGATAGGTGGTAATTGTTAATCTGGTATTTTCACATGCGATAAATCTCATACAGCGAGTTATCTGGAGCATACTGGGTTATATCTCAATGCTCCCAATTGGAGTGGCTACAATATGTAATTATTAATTTACTCGTGTTCTTTGATGTGAAGTAGTGTAAATGAGATAGAATGTTTAATTTTATTGGTATTTTATGTGATATAATGTGTATAGTAATATGTTCATTTGGATGGGAGGTTAGTTATGATGAGGAAAGTATATATAATTACTTTTATGTTGGTAATTGGTTTATTTCTTGTATCATGTGAAACTGAGGTTGAGAATCATGCTGGCACAAGGGATTACTATCCAAACGCTGACCAAAGCGAATGGATTTACAAAGATGTTATTAGCGAAAATGAGTATACATACAGGCTTAATGGGACGGCTCAGCATAGCCAGGCAGGTGAGGTGCAGGTGCTTGAAATAACCTATTCAGGTAATACATCAAAGATGTATGTATTGGTCACTGATGAGATGGCAGTATTATATTATGACCTTACCTCGGATGCAAGGTATGAATTACTACATTTTCCCATCAATGTTGGAGACACCTGGAATTGGGTTTGTGGAACTGTTGAATATTCAGCAGTTGTTCAGGGAAGAGAGGAAGTGAACACAGAGGCGGGTGATTTCGCAGATTGCTTTAAGGTTCAATATTCCTGTGCGGGCTCTCCAGTCGACACAATGTGGTATGCTAATGGTGTTGGTATGGTCAGGGAAGCATTTGGTAATGACTATGACTTGAAACTCAAATCATATAATTTTCCACCTTAAGTTAAACATCCCTGCCAGTTAAGCCCCTTTAAGCATAAGGGGCACTTCTATATCGTTTACCTGATAAACTTCCTCTTTATAATTGCCGTCTTCCTGGCTCGTGATGAGATGGGTGATGTCTTTATTGCTGTGATAAGATAATTGAATGCCATTGCAAAGTGATTCTCTACACCCCTTCTATATACCAGTCGCTCATCCCCCCTGGTTGATACTACCTTCTCCTTGACCAGATTCAGTAAGTGTTTGATAGCCAACTCAACCTCCCTGCACCTTGCTGGTAGCACTATCTTCTTCTCCTTTATCATCCATACCAGCTCATCTAAACTCTCTGTTCTGTCTATCTTGACCACCTCCACGCTTTCTCCCGTTTTACCTTCATATCCCCTCTCAAATGCTCCTTCCCTGAAGTAGGCAAGCTTCACTCTCCCCGGAAATGCCTGTGCGAATCTCTTGGCGAAGTATTTATACGGCAGGGCATCAATAACGCAGTTGACTATCCCGAAGGCATCAATCGTCTCGTTTAGTGTCTCCCAGTCCAGTGCCTCTATCAACCTCACAACTTTGACAATACCATTTTCTCTTGTTCCTACTGCTATATGCAATACCTCACCAACATCCACACCCATATACAAGCCCTCTCCACCCTCCCACATCTCCTCACCACTTATGCAACTCTCTATGTTCTCCTGGCTCAGGGGTCTGAGTTCGCCGGAGTAGGGGAGACCAAGTATTGAATTGTAGAATCGCATCTTCTCTGTGTCTGTCCTTGATTTTTTGAACAGGTCGTATATCTCATCAAGCGTTTTAATACCTGTAATCAGATGAGAGATATGCCAGCCCGCCGTCTTGCTACTTCTGGTTGGAAGCCACTCTCCAGAACTCAGATTGAGAGGGCTTTTACATCGTGGACAGCATAGTTGAGCGCATTCATTGGTCACTAATACACAGTCCGGGAATGCCTCCTCCAATGGGTCTGACCATCCACAGTTGTCGCATCTGATAATGTAGAATCTGCTGTCAGAGGCGGAGAACGACCTGTCAATGCCAGTTCCGGGAATTGATGGCGTGGAGAGCTCAGATATGAGACCTAACCTGGAGTGCAGTATTCTGTCCTTTGCGTATTCAATCTTATCTGCTGGTGCGACATCAAGTTCGTCTAATATCACATAATCAGCATCAACGCTTCTGGTCTTCGCCCTGCCTAGCAGACCTCGTAGATATATGGTGGAGTCGCCTATCTTCTTTAAGTGAACCTTATCCACCTTCTTGCTCTTTGATTTGAGATAAGGGGACTCGTCAATTATCGTCTGTAATCTATCCTGTGAGAAGTCGCTTACATCGCTATCTGTGGGAAAGTAGTATATAACCTTAATTGAGTTCTTATCCGCCAACCATAATGCCTTTATGATGTGATAGGTAGTTATGCCAACCTGTGCCGCCTTCCTATAAACCTCGTGATTGTGTTGCTGAGTGTATATATCTCTCAGATAGGGGTGATTTGCAAGGGTGAACCGCTCCCCCCGCAGGTAGATATTCTTCCTCGCCCAGGTTAAGAGTTTCATATCTGTCTCTTTGTAAAATAGAGATTATAGGGTGTAGCAAATATTATAACATAGTAATAACTATTAGTAAATATCATTGGATTATACATTGTTTATAATGTTGCCCTGTGATGAAA
>Ga0164311_10001672_pt1 | contig 11064 bp, 15 predicted proteins | sample GuaBasSedimGuay2_FD_121796 | JGI IMG/M metagenome (GOLD analysis project Ga0164311, IMG submission 121796) | Subseafloor sediment microbial communities from Guaymas Basin, Gulf of California, Mexico - Guay2, Core 4569-9, 9-12 cm | ecosystem: Environmental > Aquatic > Marine > Hydrothermal vents...
GAATAATCCATTACTATGTATGATAAATTAGAAATTGTATTAATTCAATGATAATTGTTATTAATTATAAGATTTTAATTACCTGATAAATAAAAGGATTGCAACGATACTTTCTCGCTTGGTTTGGCAGGTCAATAATAAATTCCTATACCGAACAACAACACAGGAGCTTTATGCTTGATGGGATAGCCAATCTCAGCGCTTAAAACAGTCGCTGTTGTGTTTAAGGGGTTTATGTATTTATTGTTTTTCTTTTTCATCCTTCGGCTTCTTCTTTTGCTTTGCTATAAGTATCCCCAATATGATGTCTATTATCGCATATACTATGTCATCAAACTCTGACCCAGGCAACATATCAAGAGGACTTAATATAAGTATGAGAAACAATATGAATAGCACAATATAAATAACCCTCATAACAATCCCTCTTTATATAAAGATACCAGTTTTTTAAGGGCTTTTCTGAATGCCAGATATCTATGGCTAATTGCATTCTTTTCGTCCGGCTTTAACTGGGCAAGTGTTCTCTGGAGGTGGGGGATAAGGAAGACGGGGTCATAGCCAAAGCCGTGCTCACCTAACGGTTCATCAGTTATATAACCATTCAACACCCCCTCAACCACGAACAGATTATCATTACCGCTGACGCAAGAAACCACGGTTCTGAATCTGGCGGAGCGCTCAATTAGTGGGATTTCAACCATCACCCCGAGGAGTTTACGATAGTTATCCTCATAGGTGGCATCATCACCAGCATACCTTGACGAGTGAACTCCCGGAAGACCGTCAAGGGCATCCACCTCCAGCCCAGTGTCATCTGCTATTGCTACCATACCCGTTGATTTGCTTGCTGTCTTCGCCTTTATGGTTGCATTCTCCTCCAGTGTAGTGCCCACCTCTTCTGGTTCATCCCAGTCAATGTCGCCTACACCTGATATGAATTCAAAACGGTCATCTGAACCAAGGATGGATATTATCTCCTTCACCTTGTCCTCATTGTGAGTTGCTATTACTATTTTTGATGCCTCACTCATCTCTCAATACCGAGTGATTTAATCTGCTTCTCAATTATCTGCATTACCGCCTTCTCAGACATATTCAGTATAGTATTCAAAGTATCTCTGGTGAAGGGTTTTCTTTCTGCAGTCCCCTGAATCTCAATAATTTTACCGCCCCCTGTCATCACCACATTCATATCAACCTCAGCTTTTGAATCTTCTATATAGTTAAGGTCAACCATAGGTGTATTCTCTACCACCCCTGCACTGATAGCACCAGCAAACTCTTTCAACGGAAATCTCTCAATCCGCCCCTCACTTTGCATCCTGCTGAGTGCGAGGTGGAGAGCCACCATTGCTCCATTTACTGCTGTAGTTCTGGTTCCACCATCTGCTTGGAGCACATCGGTATCAACCCAGAGTGTAATGCCTTCAAAGGCGCTTAAGTCACACACAGCACGAAGTGTGCGTCCCACCAATCGTTGTATCTCCTGGCTCCTGCCTGATATCTGGCTCTTTACCCTGTCCCTTATCATTCTTCCCTCACCTGTTGATGCTGGCAACATATCATATTCAGCGGTTAACCATCCACCACCTTCACTCTCCTTCCAGGAAGGAACACCATAGACGAGTGAAACGGTGCATAATACCCATGTCATTCCTAACTTTGCAAGGCACGATGAGTATGCCTTCTCAATATATCTGGGGATGAATTCAATCATCCTTAATTGGTTGGGTGCTCTTCCATCTTCTCTGATGTAAGACATTTTCTATTCCTCATCAATATTAACTTTTTTTACATATACATAATCCCATCCGAGGAAGTTGGTAGCGACCCTTTGAAAATCATTTGGAATATCTGTTACATAGAACAGGTGTTCTGGTTTCTCTCTGCTTACATTCCTTAAGGCACTCATCTCATTCAATTTCTCTGATACAGCAATTGATGTTTGATAGGCAGAATCTATTAACTGAACATCATTGCTAAATACCTTTCTAATCACACCTTTTAGGAGTGGGTAATGGGTGCAACCTAAAACCACAGTATCAATATCTTTATCCAATAAGTAGTTGAGATAACGTCTTGCTACAATTAAGGCAATCTCGTCGTCCTGTAAACCCTCTTCAACAATTGGAACAAAGAGTGGGCATGCCTTCTGATAGACAGTTATGCTATTGTCTATATTGTGAATGGCTCTGACATATGCCATGCTTGATATGGTCGCTTTGGTGCCAATAACTGCAATTTTGCCTGTTCTGGTGCTCATAACCGCAGAAGAAGCACCTGGTTTTATTACATCAATGATTGGGACATCAGTATTATCCTTGAGAACATCAAGGGATGTTGATGATACTGTATTGCAGGCAACCACTACCACCTTCAGTGGATAGTTGGAAAGAAATTTAAGGCACTGAAGCGAAAACCGACTTACTGTTTCTGGCGACTTGGTGCCGTAGGGGACTCTGGCGGTGTCGCCAAGATATACCACATCCTCATATGGAAGAATCTGGATAATCTCCTTAACTACTGTGAGACCACCCACACCTGAATCAAAAACTCCTATATAGCCATCCATATTTAGTTAGTGATATTTTACATTTTAATAAAACGATAATGAAACTCAAAGTATAATAATTTTATTTGAGAAGGCACCAATATAGAATGGTTGAAAGAGATTTAATAACTTGTTAATATATCCTCCGTTACAATCGGAGGTTAAACGATGACTATATCAGAAAAAGAGATGGTCATTCTCTCGGGAACATCAAATGTCGCCCTCGCTGAGAAGATAATTGATGCGTTTAATGAGGAAAAAATGAGGATAGCTCTGGGTGGGTGCAAATTTACCAGGTTTCCAGATAGCGAAATACTGGTAGAACTCGCATGTAATGTTAGGGGAAGAGATGTATTTATAATACAGTCAACATCCTACCCTGTGAACTGGAATATTATGGAATTGTTAATAATGATAGATGGTATCAAAAGGGCATCAGGTGGAAGAATAACCGCTGTAATACCATACTACGGCTATGCAAGGCAAGATTGGAAGGACAGACCGAGGGTTCCTATTAGCGCTAGATTGGTCGCAGATATGCTAACTACAGCTGGTGCCAACCGTGTTCTCACTATGGACCTACACGCAGAGCAGATACAGGGCTTCTTCACCATTCCTGTTGACAATCTTACTGCAAGACCCCTATTTAAGGTGCTATTTGATGAACTATTCAGGAGAATGATTGAAGATAGCAAGGAGATAAGGTCCATGGATGATGTAGTAGTGGTTGCGCCTGATGTAGGTAGGGTGAAATTAACCAAGCGGTTGGCGAATGAGTTAGGTACGGATATGGCAATCGTTGTAAAAGACAGAACAAGTGCCCATGATGTGCAGACAACCGGATTTATCGGGGATGTAAAAGACAAGGTTGTTGTGATGATAGACGATATTATAAGCACAGGTGGAACTATCATAAATGCCGCAAATGTTCTGAAAGAAGAGGGAGGTGCTAAGAAGATATTCGTTTGTTGCACCCACTCGGTTATGGTCAACAGTGCCATTGAAAAGATTGAGCAGTCAGAGATAGATATGGTTCTGGTGACAGATACCATCTCGCCTGAAGAAAAGACCAACTGGGTGTTTGGTGATACTGAAAGGGTAATTGTGGGAGATGTTGAACCTGAAAAGGGAGAAAGAAAGATTGACCAAGTACTTGGTGAGGACCGTTTCAAGAGGAGTAAGAAAATAAAAGTTATTTCAGTAGCAAAATTATTCAAAGCAGCAATTGAGAGTATACATGAGAATAAGAGCGTATCTGCTCTGTTTTATTCCAATAAGATAATTGACCTGGTAAGAAGTGAAGTAAATGCTCTGGTTGATGAAATGTTATAATAAGAAAAAATAACACTACTTTGTGAGGTTGAGATATGAAAGAAGTAGAAATAAGATGTTTTGTTCGTGAAAACATAGGAAAAGCAGAATCCAAAAGATTGCGTAAGCAAGGTTTCATACCTGCGGTTGTCTATGGTCCTGAGATAGATAATATCAATATTTCTGTCTCTACAGATGAGTTCCGCAGTATGCTGTCAGAATATGGAACCTCATGCATATTCACTCTGAATATCAATGACGGTAAGAAGACAATACCCACAATAGTTAAACAGATTCAGAGAGATTACCTTGGCACAGACATTATTCACCTTGATTTTTATAGAATATATAAAGATAAAGAAATACATGTCAGTATACCCATTGTAGCGGTTAATAGGGCAAAAGGAGAAATAGAGGGTGGAGTTCTTGACCAGTCCATGTTTAGTGTGGAAGTTAGTGGGTTGCCGGTAAATGTTCCTCCCGTATTAGAGGTAGATGTATCTAATCTGGAAATTGGCGATAATTATACCATTGGAGACCTTGAAACACCTGAGGGAGTAAAACTGCTTGATTCGCCAGACAGGGTGGTCTTCACCGTGGTGCCACCCAAGGGTATGGAGATTGAGGAAGAGGTAGTAGCAGAAGAGGTGGAGGAAGAAGAAGCACCGGCAGAGGGTGAAGAAGAGGGAGAGAAAGTAGAACCATCAGAAGAGTCCACAACTTAGAAATAGCATTCAAAGTATATAAAACCAGCAACAATGAGTAAAATTCTATACCGTTGTTAACCTATTATAATAACTGAATATGAACTGGTTATTCTGTGGTTTAGGTAATAAGGGCAGAAGATATTCCCGCACAAGGCATAATATTGGCTTTATGGTAGTTGATGCATTTGCGAAGGATTTGCGTTTGAAATTCCCGCCAAGAATCTTCACCATCAGAAAAACATATACAAGTGCAAGTGGGATATATGGCGAACAAGACATCACAATTATGAAACCACTAACTTATATGAATCTCTCAGGTATTGCTGTAAGGAACATACTACAGGAGATTGACATCCCCCTTGAAAGGGTTATAATTATACTTGATGACTTCAATCTGGAGATGGGGAGGTTACGCCTAAGGAAAAGAGGTAGTGGAGGCGGTCACAAAGGTCTGAACAGCATAATAAGAGCAGTAAACAGTGAGAATATCCCGAGGTTACGGATAGGTATAGGTCCTCTGCCACCAAATGTTGACCCCGTGTATTATGTGCTATCACCATTTACAGATAAGGAGATGGATGTAATAACCAATACAATCAATAAAGTGGTTGAGTGTCTTAAGATAGTTGTTGATGAAGGCATAGATAAAGCGATGACGAGGTGTAATCAATGAAACTTGGGTTGGTGGGGCTACCAAATGCTGGGAAGACAACCCTGTTCAATGCTTTAACACAAGCGGGTGCAAAGGTCGCACCCTACCCTTTCACCACCATAGACCCCAATGTGGGTTATGCTATTTTGAAGGATGAGCGTCTTGACAAAATAGGTCAAATAGTTGAAAGTGAGAAGATATTGTATCCATCCATCAGGGTTGTGGACATTGCTGGTCTTGTAGAGGGTGCCCATAAGGGTGAGGGATTGGGTAATCAGTTTCTATCACATATCAGGGGAATGGATGCTTTAATCTTAGTGCTTGACGCCTTCTCTGACAATGCGAATCCTGAGAGGGATTTTAGCATTCTCTGGCTGGAGCTTGCATTATCAGATATGGAGTTGCTTCAGAGAAGGAGGGATAAATTGGCAAAGGAGATGAAGGGAAAAAGAGAAAGAGAAACTGAAGTAAAATATGAGATTATAGAGAAGGCGATTGATTATCTGGGCAATGGGGACTCACTAAAGGACAAGATGAGCGAGGAGGAGATAAATATAATAGATGGATATGAGCTTCTTACATTAAAGGCATATATTGTAGTTTTTAACATAAAACCTGAAGATATAGTTTATGGAGCAGATAGTGGTATTATAGGGGGTTCTATAAACGAGAAGGTTAAAAGCAGTATAGTTATGTCGTGCCTGATTGAAGAGGAGATGACGGGGCTTAATAATGACGAGGGGGAAGAACTGAAGAAATTGTATAGTATGAAAGAAACAGAGATTGATAAACTAATCAATCTCGGTCTGAAAGCATTGAACCTAATAGTGTTTTATACCACTGAGGGAGGAATAATACAGGGCTGGACAATAAAGGAGGGCAGTAAAGCAAAAGAGGCGGCGTCTATAATTCATACTGATATGGCTAAGGGATTCATAAAGGCAGAAGTTGTCAATTATAATGAACTGGTGCGAATTGGTGATTTGAAGAAGGTAAAGGAGGTGGGGAAGATGAGAATTGAGGGAGCGGACTATACTTTGGAGGATGGCGACCTGTTGAAGTTTATTTTCAAGGTGAAAAGTTAAATAATTTATTTGATTAAATAGGTATTTTTGTTTTAATATCCTTTTGTTAGAATTCATAACCCAAAAGGAGGTTTTAGATTTGACATTATACGAAACGATGATAATAGTAAAGCCCGACCTTAAAGATGAACAGTTAGAGGTCTTGAGAGAAAGTATTACAGGTTCTCTTGAGGAGGAGGGATTAAAACCAATTAAGGTTGTGGATTTGGGAGTGCGGAACCTCGCATACAGAATACAGAAGGAGAACAAGGGTCACTATCTGCTGATATACTTTGAAGCAGATGGAGAGAAGGTAGAGGACTTTCAGGGTCATCTTCGTCTGATGGAAGGTGTGATGCGGTATATGACGGTCAAGGCAGAGGGTGGAATCCCAGATAAGGATATCGTGATACCGGATTATGAAGAGGTTATAAGCATGAGGAGGACAAGGGTTCACCGTGGCTCAACAGAGAGAAAAGGAAGGATTACGCAAAGGAGAGGAGAAGAAAAAGAAGAGAAGGCGGAGAATGAAGAGAAGTCAGAAGAGAAGGTAAGGGATGAAGATGAGGTTCATAAAGATGTAGGAACATCCGATAAAAGTTAACCCTTATATATGGAGGGGAGGTAATTATGCCGTTTTATAATAAGATTCTATTGATGGGTAATTTAACTAAGGATGTGGAATTGAGATATACCCCTCAGGGGACAGCAGTTTCCAGGTTTAGAATAGCAGTGAACAGAAGTTATAAGGATTCCCAAGGAGAATGGAAGGGTGACACCTTATTTATAAATGTAGTCGCCTGGTCTTTTTTGGCTGAGAGATGCGCTGAGACATTAAGCAAAGGGGATAATGTATTTGTGGAAGGTCGTCTTGATATGAGGAATTATGAATATCAGGGTCAGAAGAGGACTGTATTTGAGGTGGTGGCGAATAAGGTATCATACATACCGAGAAGAGGGGATACAAAAGAGATTCCAGAAGACATAGGAGAGAGTGAAGAGATAATAGAAGAGGATATTGATGCTTCTTCTGAAAACGATGTACCATTTTAATCTGGAGGTGTAAATGGCGAAAAGAATTTTCAGGAGACCATTTAAAAGAAAATGTAGATTCTGTGAGGAACAGGTAAAGCATATTGACTATAAGGATGTATTAAGAATTGCGCAGTATATCACAGATAGGGGGAAGATAAGGTCAAGGAGGACAACTGGCAACTGTGCCCGACACCAGAGGATGCTGGCGAGAGCTATAAAAAGAGCTCGCATAGTGGCTCTATTACCTTTTACCAGAGAGCAATACCGTTAACTTGGAGGAGATGCTATGAATGTTATACTGATTCAGGATGTAGACAAACTGGGTAAGAGGGGAGATGTTGTCACTGTGAGTGATGGCTATGCGAGGAACTATCTGCTACCAAGAAAGATGGCGAAGAGGGCAACTCCTTCAAATATAGAAGCATACAAGAGAGAGGCACATCTTGAGGAGAAAAGAGCACAGAAACAGATTGAACGGGCTAAAATTATAAGAGACGGACTTAGGGATGTGGTTTTAAACTTCAAGATGAAGGCGGGGGATGACGGCAAATTATTTGGCTCTATCACCACAAAAGACATATCGGAAGAACTGGCTAATCTCGGTCATAAAATAGACAAGCATAGGATAAAACTCTATGAGCCCATAAGGAATACAGGTTCCTACAATGTTGAGGTGGAACTGGCAGGAGATATAAGGGTTACCTTACCAGTTATTGTTGTAAAAGAGTAGTTGGTAATCTACAATTCGCAATATTATGGATGATACTATTTTATGCAATTTAGAAGCTGAAAAGGCAATTATTGGTTCATTACTACTGGAAACCTCAGCGATAGAGGAAGCATACCAAAGATTGCAAGAGAATAGTTTCTATTATGGTAAACACCGTTTAATATTTAAAGCAATAATGGAGATATACTCACAGGGAAAAACCCCTGACGCAATAACTGTCATAGAAGAGTTAAAAAGAAACGGAAGATTAGAGGATGCTGGAGGGTTAGAATACATAAAAGAAATAATATCTGATGTAGCTACGACTGCTCATCTAAATCATTATATAGAAATAGTAGAGGATATAGCTACTAAAAGGAGAATTATTGAAGCTGCAAAGAAAATACTTGATATTGCTGAATCTGAATTAAAAGAAACAGACGACATTATTAATTTTGCGGAAGAAACGATATATGACATCTCAAAGCAGAGAATACAATCATTCTTTTTTCCCATAAGAGATTTGGTCACAGACACAGTTGACCATATAGAAGAAGTTGCTACAAGAAAAGGCATAACCATTGGTTTAAGCACTGGATTTAGCGATTTTGATGATATGACTGCGGGTCTCCAAAAGCAAGACCTTATAATTATTGCCGGGAGACCAACATGTGGCAAAACATCATTCGCTCTTGATATAGCCAGACATGTTGCACTTGTAGAAGAAAAACCTGTAGCAATATTCAGTATCGAAATGAGTAAAGAACAATTAGCACTAAGAATGCTGTGTGCAGAAGCTAAAGTCAATGCTCATAGGGTAAGAAAAGGGCATGTTGCAGATGCAGATTGGACGCCAATATTAAATGCTGCTGGTCGCTTGAAAAAAGCCAGTATATATATTGACGACACTCCTGCACTGAGTGTATTTGATATGAGGGCAAAGGCAAGGCGACTTGCTTCACAGGAGAATATAGCCCTCATCATAGTTGATTATCTCCAGCTGATGCGGGGGAGGTCAACTCGTCCAGAGAGCAGACAGGCAGAGGTCGCCGAGATATCAAGGTTCTTAAAGAGTTTAGCAAAGGAACTTGATGTTCCAGTTGTTGCTGTCTCACAGTTGTCAAGGGATATTGAGAAACATGGCAACAGAAGACCACAACTCTCGGACTTACGAGAATCTGGGGCAATAGAGCAGGATGCTGATATTGTTGCATTTTTATGGAGATATCGCAGGTCATCCGAACAGAACAGCATAAATGATTACGATTTCTCAAATTGCGTAGAACTAATTATTGGCAAGCAGAGAAATGGACCAACTGGAACAGTATTGCTTGTGTTCAGGGAGGACTATATGAGTTTTGGTGAAATGACAATTGAAGACAAAACTGAATACTGGCAGAGGATAAAAACCTGATTTCCAAAAATATTGTTACTTTCATAATTTTTACTTTTTATAAACACCATTATGTAATATTTTTTAATATCCAATGACTGATGCTTCTTAAAAAACAGGATTTCTTGCTATAATAATATTATGTAAATATATGCAGAAGACATATACAGGACCGCTGGAAAAGATTGGTGATTATAAGTGGCGAATACCGAAGTCGTATAATAAGGGTATGCGTGTTGATGGTATAATATATGCATCAGAGAAGTCCATAAATAGGATAAGAGATGACGCAACCCCACTTCAGGTAATCGGTGTGGCACATCTGCCGGGTATTGTAAAAGCATCGCTCGCTATGCCCGATATACACTGGGGTTATGGCTTTCCCATAGGTGGTGTTGCAGGTGTAAGGGTTGACGATGGTGTTATTTCACCAGGGGGAGTCGGTTACGACATAAACTGTGGGGTAAGGACTATTCGCACCAATTTGACCGTAGATGAGATAAGACCCAGATTGAGAGAGATTATTGACTCGCTCTTTGCAGAGATTCCAACTGGTCTGGGCAGAGGAGGAAAGCTCAGGGTGAGCAAATCCGAGCTCAATCAGGTGATGGAGAAGGGTGCCCGATGGGCAGTAGAGAATGGTTATGGAGAGAGGGAGGACCTTGACCACACAGAAGCCGGTGGCTGTATTGAAGGCGCTAACCCCGATGTAGTTTCCTCACGAGCAAAGGAGAGGGGCTTGCCACAACTGGGGACTCTCGGCTCGGGGAATCACTTCCTTGAAATTCAGGAGGTTGAGACCATATATGATGAGAATGTGGCTGAATGCATGGGACTATTCAAGGGGCAGGTGGTGATAATGATTCATACAGGTTCAAGGGGCTTTGGATACCAGATATGCGATGATAATATAAAGGTTATGAATAAAATACAAAGTAAATATGGTCTAGACCTACCTGATAAACAGTTAGCATCAGCACCTATTGACAGTCCAGAAGGCAGAACCTACATAGCGGGTATGGCATCTGCGGCGAACTATGCCTGGTGCAACCGTCAGGTCATAACCCACTGGATGAGGGAAGTATTCCTAAAGTTATTGAGCATTTCACCTAAGGATTTCGGTGGTGAATTGATATATGATGTAGCACACAATATCGCCAAATTTGAAGAACATATTGTTGATGGTAAGAAGATGAATCTACTGGTACATAGAAAAGGAGCGACGAGAGCGTTCGGACCTGGGCACAGCGAACTTCCTGATGACTATATTGATGTTGGACAGCCAGTTATAGTCCCCGGAGATATGGGAACTGCTTCATATTTACTGGTCGGGACGGACACTGCTATGAAAGAAACCTTTGGTTCAACCTGCCATGGAGCAGGAAGGGTGTTGTCAAGGCATCAGGCAATGAAGAAGGCGAAGGGAAGAAGAATTGATGACGAATTAGCAAAGCAGGGTATAATAATCAGAGCATACGGGAGGGGAACTCTGGCTGAGGAGATGCCAGAGGCATATAAGGATATTGACGATGTGGTAGAAGTGGTTCATGGGGCAGGTATCTCCAGAAAAGTGGCACGAATGATTCCCCTTGCAGTTATGAAGGGATAAAAGTATTACCTCTATTTATCTATATAAAAA
>Ga0164311_10001674_pt1 | contig 11062 bp, 12 predicted proteins | sample GuaBasSedimGuay2_FD_121796 | JGI IMG/M metagenome (GOLD analysis project Ga0164311, IMG submission 121796) | Subseafloor sediment microbial communities from Guaymas Basin, Gulf of California, Mexico - Guay2, Core 4569-9, 9-12 cm | ecosystem: Environmental > Aquatic > Marine > Hydrothermal vents...
CCTTACTCAATCTGGATTGTAGATAAGGACATCTATGTTGATAATATGAACTTTGTTTTTGGCTTGGCTATGCAAAACAGAGCAGTTGTCTCATGCTATCGCCTTCCCTCTAATGCCATGATTGCGAAAGAAGTTGTTCATGAAGTCGGGCATATCTTTGGCTTATCTCACTGCAAAAACGAGTGTGTGATGCAATTTTCAAATAGTCTGGCAGAGGCAATGAAAAAACCTGGTAAGCTATGTGAGGAGTGTAAAAGAAAGATAAGAAAAAAAGGGAAAAACTATGAAATACATATTGTCTTAATGTAAACCCAAGTTAATAATTTTTACACTAACCCTATCTGCTGCAGCACCTCCAGCATTTCCATAATAAGCAGCAGCAGTTATGCTGTATCCTTCTCTAAATCCAATAGTAAAATTGTCCCATTTCCATTCATAAGGCGGAGAGTAAACAACTGCTCTTGGTTCTAAATCATATATTCCTTCTCCATTCAGATAAAATTCCACTCTGTCTACTCTTCCCATAAGATCTTTTACTTCAGCAACAACAGTTATGCCTCCTACAATTATTGGTGTTTCTGTAGGAAATATTTCTCTATCAAATAAATAGAAATAATCTTTGGGTCTCGTTATTTCCAATGTCGGTGGAAAATAATCTCCACATTTTGCAATCCATCCGTCCTGATATGTGGTCCACCCTCCTTTTTCTCCCGCAATAACATAGCTTCCATTGTCATAAACAACACTATTTGCCACCTCTCTTTCTCTTCCTCCGAGGTTTTTGTGCCATATCTCATTACCTTGTCTGTCTATCTTCACAATAAACGCATCGAAACTACCAACATCAAACGATGCTGTTGTTCCTGCTAAAATAAAACCGTCTTCCGTTTCTTTAATATCTCGCAAGCTATCAACATCCCACCCTCCATAGGTCCTATTCCATAACTCGTTTCCATTTTCATCTATTTTAATAAGTAATATATCCCATCCTCCAGCTCCATAGGACGATGTACGACCAACAACTAGGTATTCACCATCCTTTGTTTGGAGGATGCTCTTTCCTGCCTCGCTTTCAGCCCCACCAAATGTTTTGTTCCATACTTCATTTCCATTTTTGTCTACCTTAATAACCCATATATCGCTCTCTGAATATGCATCAGAATATTTTAGTCCTACAATTGCATAACCCCCATCAGTAGTTTGTAAAATATCGATTCCAAATTCTGTGTACCTTCCTCCGTATGTCCTATTCCATATCTCGTTCCCATTCTCGTCTACTTTAATGAGCCATACGTCATTTTCACCATTTCCATATGATTCAGTGTATCCAACAAGTACGTAGCCTTCGGTTGTTTCAGCAATGGCCATTACAACATCTTCTTTTCTTCCCCCATATGTTTTGCTCCAGATTTCATTTCCTTTTTTGTCTACTTTTATCAGCCAAGCATCAAAATCTTCAGCTTTATACTTTGCAGAATATCCAGCACATATATATCCATCTGCCACCTTTATTATTTCTTCAATTGCGTCAAAGCCATCTCCTCCTAATAATTTATTCCATTCTTCATTGTTGCCATTGCTTTCGTCTACCACATAAAAAGCTAAAGTAGCAGAAAATGAAAGCATAATAACCATGGCCAATGTAACAATGCCTCTCATTTCCTTTTTTTCATTAATACTAATCGTTATAAATCTTTCTCTAAGTTATAAAATTTCAAACTAATAAAATAAAAAAGAGGAAGGGGATTAAATCCATCCCCTGGTTTTCATTGCTTCTACCACTCTTTCAATGCTTACAATATATGCTGCCGTTCTCGGATGAATATCCTTGCCCTTCTCCTTGTATTCCTTCTGCTTGTTTATTACATCCCAGAATGCCCTGCTCATTTTTCTGTCCAGTTTCTCATAAACTTCCTCAAATTCCCAGTAATAGCCATTGATATTCTGCACCCATTCAAAATAGCTTACCGTCACTCCACCAGCATTTGCAAGAAAGTCTGGCAATACAAGGCATCCCTTCCTATGCAATATTTCATCTGCTTCTGGTGTTGTTGGACCATTTGCAAGCTCAAGCACAATCTTCGCCTTTATACGCTCTGCATTGTCATTTCGTATAACATTTTCCAGTGCTGCTGGAACAAGTATATCAACATCCAGTTCAAGCAACTCCTCGTTTGTTATCTGTTTTACTCCCTCATAATTGATAACGCTTCCTGTATTCTTCTTAACCTCCATTGTCTTCTTATAAGGCAGCCCTTCCTCGCTATATATACCGCCTTTTGAATCGCTAACGGCAACAACTTTCACATTCTTGAAGAGCCTTGTTATCAGCAAATGTGCAAACTGGCCCGCGTTTCCATATCCCTGAATGGCTACGGTAACAACATTTCCTGTTGGTATTGTATCATCTAGTTTTTTTAACTCTTCATATGACTTGTGCATGTTCTCTGCATTTTCCTCCAGAGGTAATCCAATATGCTTTGCTGCCTCTCTCAACACATACATGCCTCCTCTTGCTGTTGCATCAGCTCTTCCCTTGCTTCCGCCAACGCATAAAGGCTTTCCAGTTATTACTCCTGGAGCATTGTAGCCTACTATTTTGCTGAACTCGTCCATCATCCATGCCATTATCTGAGGTGTTGTGTAGACATCTGGAGCGGGTATATCTTTCTCCGGTCCAATAAAGCGGCCAATCGCTCTTATATATCCTCTTGCCAGTCTTTCCTTTTCTGCATCGCTCATTTCTTTAGGGTTGCATATGATACCGCCTTTTGCGCCTCCATATGGTATATCTACTACAGCTGTCTTCCATGTCATCCATGCCGCCAACGCCTTTACAGTATCCAAACTCTCTTCAGGATGCCATCTTATTCCGCCCTTTGTTGGACCTCTAGCATCATTATACTGTACTCTAAAACCTGTGAATACCTTTGTTTCTCCATTATCCATTTTTATGGGTATGCTCACGATTAGAGTTCTCATGGGCTCTCTTAACATGGCATGTGATGCTTTATCTAGGCCCATTATTTCAGCTGCCTCATCCAACTGCTTCTGGGCTATTTTAAAAGGGTTTAGTTCTTCCATTTTTTCACCGTTCGTAATAAAAAAATGAAATTTAAAGATTGGCTGACTTTTGCTAACATTTATCACGAAAATAAATTAAATGATTTGCCGCTATTCCCTTAGAATGGATAAAGAACCACCTCCTGAAGGCGATATGCATGAATGTATGGCTATTCAAAAACAGGCAGATAGCAAGAGACCTAAAGGAGAGTTTATTCTCTCTCACTTTTTGCACTTTTGGTGACTTAATAACTGGCGTAACCATAGGTTATTTTACCAGTTCTTTAAATGCTCTGCCTGCTCTCATTGTTTTGATCCCGCCAGCCATAGGGATGCGAGGCAATATTTTTGCTTCTCTTGGCTCAAGACTTGGGACATACCTTCATACTGGAGAACTTGTTATAGGGGAAAAAAGCCATATACTGAAAGACAACATCAATGTTTCCTTTGCCCTTACCTTTTCAATGAGCATATATATTGGTTTTCTCGCATGGATAATAGCAAGACATCTTGGGATGGAGGTAGATATAATAGATTTATCTCTCATTTCTTTGCTTGCTGGCATCTTTTCGGCTTTTCTCATGATCTTCTTCACATTTTTTATTGCGTTTTTAAGTTATAAAAAGGGATGGAATCCTGATAACTTAACAGCCCCTCTAATAACTCTGGCTGGAGATATTATCACATTGCCCCTGCTATTTTTCTCCATGGAAATTGTTCTGCTGCTTGGTGAAGAAATAAAATTTGCCATGTTTCTTGTTTTTGTTGCAGCAGTTTTTGCAAATCTTGCCCTTTCAATCAAACACAAAACTTCAAAGAGAATTATACTGGAGAGCTTGCCTGTATTAGCTATATGTGGTCTGCTTAGCAGTTTTTCTGGAAGTATACTGGGAGCAAAATTTGAGGGTTTGATGGAGGTTGCTGCCATTCTAACAATAATACCTGCTTTCCTTGAAGATGGGGGAGCCATCGGAGGCATTCTGGCTGCTCGCTTTTCTTCTGCTCTGCATATTGGAGAAATAGGTTATGAAAAAATACCGCCGAGAAAAGCATTGGATATGTTTCTTGTTATGCATATTGTGGGATTATTTATATTTCCTCTAATAGGAATATTCGGTTATATTGCTGGCCATTTTATGGGACTGGAAAGTTATAGTCTAATCAGAATGGTAATAATCTCTCTTATTGCAGGAGAAATTGTTATCCTGATTGTAAATTTTCTTTCCTTCTATGTTTCAACCATAGCCTTCAAACTCGGTATAAATCCAGATAATGTCGCAATTCCTATATTAACAAGTTTAATGGATTTTATTGGAGTGGTTTGTCTGATAGGTGTGGCGTTTATTTTAAACTTTGGCTAGAAGAATCTCTATTGCTGAAACGTTTCTGTTCTCAAGCTCTTCAGTGAAGATTTTAATGTCTTTTATCTCAACATTTTCCAAAAACTTGTTCACACTTATCTGGCATGCGTCTACTGCCGTGGAAATTGCTCTTCCTCTTGCCTTTATCGTTACCTCTTCAGCTCCCTTTTCAAATTCTGTTGCTACTGCTGTAGCGTATTTTATTGGCGCTTTATTTCCTATCAATATTACTGATTGCATTGTTTGGCAATAAATTCTTTTATATAAATTTTTTGAAGGAAGGGAATACATCTGATAAAGAAAAATGATAGTAAAGCTGTAATTTTCATGAAAGAATAAAGATAATTGGTATCGGTGCTAAATGCTTACTTTGCTATTTCATGAACACATAATTCATGGTTGATTATGAAATGGCTCAGCAGATACAGGCAAATAACAGCTGATTCTTTCATTTTTGATAATTTCGCAATAACCAATAAACATTAAAATGGAAAAAATATAACTTCTTATGAAATTCAGAGAGTTTGTTGAATATTTAGATGAAAAAGGAGAGCTCATCAAAATTAAAAAGGAGGTTAGCATTGAATATGAAATTGCAACTTTAATGAAAATGCTCGATGGCAAGCCTCTTCTTTTTGAAAATGTTGCTGGCTACGATATGCCAGTAGCCGCCAATATTTGCTGCAATCGAAGCTTGCTGGCAGAAGGGTTGCAGATAGATGAAAAGGAACTCATCAAAAAAATGCTCAATGCCATAGAAAACCCTGTTGAGCCTGAAGTTAAAGAGGCAGAGGGCTATAGAGAGTTGAATAGCTTGGAAGATTTGCCCATCCTGCTTCATTATCCGCAAGATGGTGGCAAATATATTTCATCTGCAATTGTTGTTGCTAACGATGCAGAATATGGCTTAAATGCTTCTTATCACAGAATGATGGTTATTGGAGAAAATAAAGTTGTGATGCGCATACTGCCAAGAGATTTCCATAAATATATTGAGAGAGGCTTAAAAGAGTTTGCAATATGCATTGGCAATCCAATATCCGTAGCCATAGCTTCTGCCATTTCAATGCCTACAGAAGTAAATGAGCTTGCAATAGCCAATGCTTTAGAACCAACACATTTAATTGAAATTGGCAACCATAAAGTGCCAGAGTCAGAGATAATAATGATTGCAGAGATAACTGATGAGATGCACGATGAGGGACCATTTTTAGATTTAACAGAAACATTCGATATTGTTAGGAAGCAAAAAGTGGCGAAAATAAAGAAGATATATGCAAAGGAGAAAGCCATCTATCATGCTTTACTGCCTGGCGGACTGGAACATAAAACGTTAATGGGCACACCTAAGGAGCCAACTATATTTTATGAAGTTTCCAAAGTATGTGACGTGAAAGACGTTTATATTACGCCTGGTGGCTGCTCGTGGTTGCATGGAGTTGTGAGTATTAGAAAGCGCAATGCCGATGACGGAAAGAAAGCCATAGAGGCTGCATTTAAAGGGCACAAATCAATGAAGCATGTTTTCGTTGTTGATGATGATATTGATATTCATGATCCACATCAGATAGAGTGGGCGATGGCCACTCGTTTCCAAGGAAGCAAAGACATGATTATAAAGCAGGAGAAAGGCTCCTCGCTAGACCCATCTGCTGATCCCATAACAAGAGAAACTACAAAAATTGGTTTCGATTTAACCATACCATGGGACAAGGAAAAAGAGAACTTCAAGAAGCCAGATTTGCCAGTGAAGTTAAATTTAGATGACTACCTATAGACATTTTTATGTTAAGTCACATGCAAAAACAACGCCTGATATAAATTTAAAAGATTTGCCCGGCTCAGCAGGCAGGCTAGATGTTATAGCAAGATGCATCAATGCGGCATTCTGGCTCTCTTATGGAATAAGGAGAGACGTTGTATTCCACACAATCCTTCATGGGGAGCCAAATCCACCTGTCTATATAAGAATGGAAGGAGAAAATCTGAGAAAAGTTTCTCCAGATGAAAGGAACATTGCAATATTCATTAAAAAGGCGTTAGAAAGAATGAAAGAGGATAAAGAAATAGAAAGCACACCTGGCATATTCGTGAGTAAAAAGAGTTTCCAAGAGCTTCTGGAAGAAAATAAGGATAAAGACTTCTATCTTTTAGATGAAAACGGGGAGAGCATTGAAAAAGTGGAAATAAGCAGCAAACCTTTCTTCTTTTTAGGAGATTACAAAGATTTGGAAGAAAAAGAAAAGGAGTTGCTTTATGACTATGGTGCTCAGCCAGTTTCTGTAGGAAAAAATTCGTATTTGAGCAGTCATTGCATCATCATCATAAACTGGTGGCTCGACAGAAAAGGATTTTAGTTGGCAATTATTTCATATTGATGAAGTGGTTCGTCGCCATAATTTTTATTCTTCTGTTAAATCCTGTCTTTTTATTTGGAGAACATGAGGAATACAATATGAAATACAAGGAAGGTATTCCAGTTGTTGAAATAAAAGCAAAAACAGACTACGAATATGGGCTGAAGGAAGGAAAATTTTTGAAAGAATATTACGGAGATGGGATAAAAGCATTATATAATACATGGAAAGAAAAGGTTATAGCAATGGAAAAAGAAGCAAAACAGCATGTGAAAACACTACAGGAATATTATCCCTCTTTTCTAGAAAGATTGCAGGGGTTATCTGATGGTCTTTGCATTCCTTTACTGCATCTCGTTGCATTAGATATGATGTTTCCGAGTATTTTTATGAAAAGAGATGCATGTACCTCTGCCGCTATCGCTGCCGTTGCAACCAAAGACAATCAGACATATATCTCTTGGAATATAGATGTGAATTACTTGTACAAAATAATATTCTCTCGCTATTTGTCGCCTCCTCCTCTTATAATTTGTAATATCACAGGAAAATACAAGTACGTTAAATTCGGCATCCTGCCGTCCATATTTGGCTTTGGATTCTTAAATGAGAAAGGCTTGGCGTATGCTGCAGCGATGGTGGAAGTCAATGATACAGGAGAAGGACTTACATCTCTCGAGCTAAACAATCTGGCAATGGAAACCTGCAGCAGCGTGGATGAAGTTAAAGAATTATATGAGAATGCTGAGCGCCGCTCTGGAATAAAAAAGCTCGACACTGCCTTCGGCCTGACATCAAATATGAATACTCTATGGGTCGATGAAAAAGATGCGATGCTTATTGAATATACTCACAATTATTTTGCATTTAAAAAAGGGATACTGCTGGCGGAAACAAATCATCACCAGTTATTAGATGCAAATCTAACTGGCGCACCAAAAAATGATGGTACATTCATGAATACAAGCTCGTTTGTTCGCCTCAAAAGGGCTTATGAGTTACTGAACGAATATAATGGTTCAATAGATATTGATTTTTTAATGAAAGTGTTTACTGTTGACCACAAAAAAGGATATGTAGAGAATAAAAGAGATCTATGGGATATCTGCAGGCACAGCTTAAATACCCCTCATTTTCCTTGGGATTTGCTTTCGTACTTCTATGGTACTGCATGCGTTGTCATAATACAGCCAAGAGAATACATCGCCTATTATTGCCCAGGCCATCCGTGCTGGATGTCATTCAAAAAACTCGATTTTAAAGACGAGTTGGGATAGATGAATTAAAATTTCTTACTTATGGTTCCTTCTCTGTAACATCTCTAAGGCTATGCTTTCGATACCAATGAAAAAATTTTTTAGGGGTATTGCATTACAATAACAAATTTTTGAGGTGATAAGATGGATGATAAAGGTTTGAAAAACGTATTCAGGATGCTGGATGAGTTGGCAAATGACATATCTGTGCCACGTAATATAAGAAGAGGAGCCAAGGAGGCAAAGGAGATTTTAATGAGAAAAGATGAAACGCTGGATGTTAAAGTTGCTTCTGCAATATCCAGATTGGACGAGCTTCTCAATGACCCAAATATTCCAACACATGGAAGAACGGCAATATGGAATATAATGAGTGCTCTCGAGAGTTTATCGGCAGGTTAAATAAAATAAAAAAATAAAATAAAAGGGGAGAGAATTTACTTCTTCTTTAAGAAGGGTAATCCTGTTCTTGGATTCTCTACTACTTTGTATCCCTTTGGCAAATCACATGGCTTACCACTCTTTGGCTTCCTTGCACTGAAGAAGTAAATTGTCTGTACTTTTCCTCCCTTGAGTTTCACATCCCTTGTATAGAGTTTGTATTTCTTTCCGCTTTTTTTGCTCGTATATTCGTATACCATTTTTACCGCCTCCTTTTTCCATATGTATTAGGAGAATTTAAATCCTTCGATATTTTTTAGTACCCTTCAGAGTAAAATACATCTGGATAACTGTATTTTTCAAGCCAGCTGTCTCCTGGAAGGATTTTTACTTTTCTTCCTTCTATAACAAGACGCCCTTTCTCAAATAAATCAATACTCCTTGGCAATATCTGATGTTCTACCTTTAATATTCTTTCCGCCAGACTATCTCTTGTGTCATTTTCTTTTACTCTTACGGCAGCCTGCAATATGATTGGACCATGATCTGGCTTTTCATCCATGAAATGAGTTGTGCATCCTGTGATTTTGACTCCATATTCTAAAGCTTGTCTCTGAGCATCTATCCCTTTAAAGGATGGAAGTAAAGCAGGATGTATATTGATAAGCTTACCATACCATCTTTTTATAAACCATGGCGAGAGAATGCGCATGTATCCAGCCCCTACAGCCAATTCTACACCATGGCTCTCGAAAATTTCGTCTATTTTTCTTTCATGCTTTTCTTTATCACTTGCATCAACATAATATGCATCAATTCCATAATTTCTGGCTCTTTCAAGAGCATAAGCATTTTCCTTATCGCTCACAACTGCAACAACTCTTGCATTTATCATCTTCTTGTTGCAGGCATCTATAATAGCCTGTAAATTTGTTCCTCTTCCTGATGCTAAAACACCCACACGAAGCATAAAACAAAATAAGGAAGGAGTAAATTAGCTTTTAGGCTTAATAAAAAATGAAAAATTTGATGCTCTTATCTTTAAACTGACAAGAAAGGGCTACAGGAATTAATGAAGAATGTTTTATGGCATTCTTTTTCGAAAACCTCAGCATTATTTGGAAAAAATTATAAGATAATGTTGCATAAAAATTTATGGGAGAAATTGAAGTATATGAATATGAAAAAATGGATTTGGAAAATGCCTTTGTTATCACAGGTTTTCCAACTGTTGGCCTAGTAGGAACAATAGCAAGCAGATTTGTTGTTCATAGCCTTAAGCTGCATCTCCTTGCTGCCTTTCTTTCTGATTACTTTCCTCCAGTTAGCGTGATATCAAATGCTGAGCCCTTGCCGCCTGTAAGAGTATATGCTGGAGACAAAAAATGCGGTCCAAATGGCAGATGCAATCAATTGATAGTCATATTATCCGAATTTGTCCCTCATTTTGCAACCCTTCGCCCCCTAGCAAATAAAATAATAGAATGGTGCAAGGAAAATAACTGTGAAACCATTGTGTGTATTGAAGGATTTAATGTAGGCGAAAAAGTGGAAGAGGTGCCACTGGCAGGAGTGGGCAGCACAGAAGAAGCAAGAGAAATGCTCAAGAGATATAATGTTGAGCTGATGCAGGAAGGGATGGTGAGCGGTCTTTCGGGCATACTTCTCTATGAAGGAAGGAGAAGAAATTTCGAAGTTGCATGCCTGCTTGCAGGAACTCATGCCGATTATCCTGATGCAAAAGCAGCAGCCAAGGTGCTGGAAACAGTGAATAAAATGCTCCCGGAAATTGAAATTGATCCTGAGCCACTGTATAAGCAGGCAGAAGAAATAGAGAAGCAGATAAGAGTACATATGGAGAAAGCCAAGCCGACAAAGCATGTGTACACAGAGCCAATGATGTATGGATAAAAATGAAGAAACGGTTTGTTCTTTTCTTTCTTTTTCTTTTTTTTACTGCTTCCCTTTTTCTGGCGCCATTCTGTATCAAAAAGGGTTTTGTGAGGGGTTTGGATGGAAGAGCTAATCGTATAGATTACAGTTATATATGGGACAAAATGCCATTGTTCCCTAGGATAATGTATTATATAGGAGATATAGGATGCCACCAGAAGGAAAGCAGATCTTTTATTCTCAATGAAAATCAGATGCCTGTCTGTGTCAGAGATACTGGTATTTTCATTGGAATGACATCTGCTATATTCCTTTCTCTTTTCGTAAATCCTTCTGAAGATTTTCTGGAAAATCTCTCCGGATTTTATTTTAAAAAGATGAAAAAGCGAATATGTTTTATTCTCACTGTTCTTCTCCTGTTACCTCTAATATTAGATGGCTTTCTTCAGTTGCTTACATCTTACGAGAGCAATAACACAATAAGATTCTTTACAGGAATATGCGCTGGCACATCCATATCATTTTTGGCATTATCAGCTTTATTGATGTTAACAGAATAAAAAAGAAAAATTTATTAATTGAGCGCCCATGTTTTAACATGAGAACTAGGATATTGAGCATGTGGATTTTTGGTGTGTTATTATTTGCAATAACACTGGCATCTGCTACCCCTGCAGAAAATGGAGATTGGAACTGGAGTAGCGAAGATGTTCCATGGGGAGGATTGTGGGCATTATCTGGAGCATTTTGC
>Ga0164311_10001676_pt1 | contig 11059 bp, 13 predicted proteins | sample GuaBasSedimGuay2_FD_121796 | JGI IMG/M metagenome (GOLD analysis project Ga0164311, IMG submission 121796) | Subseafloor sediment microbial communities from Guaymas Basin, Gulf of California, Mexico - Guay2, Core 4569-9, 9-12 cm | ecosystem: Environmental > Aquatic > Marine > Hydrothermal vents...
CAACAATTCTAAAGCCAAAAAATAGTTTAGTATCAAAACTAATATGAATAAAAAAAATAACAAAAATAGTAAAAAATATACCAATATTGCCCATGCAAAACTTTGCATAAAGTCTTCTTTTAACAATACTATTGCCAGTATTACAGATCAAAAAGGTAATACTCTTTGTTGGGCAAGTTCTGGTAGTGTTGGTTTTAAGGGAGCTAGAAAATCTACACCTTATGCTGCTACCAAAGCTATAGAAGCAGTTTTAAATCAAAGTCAAAAATTTGGAGTTAAAAAATTATCTGTTTATTTAAAAGGACCAGGTGTTGGTCGAGATGCTAGCTTGAGGCTTCTCCGAAACAAAAGAGGTATCGATGTCGATATGATTTCTGATTTAACCCCAATTCCTCACAATGGCCCTAAAGCTTCTAAAAGGAGAAAACCTTAGAATTTTATTATCAATATGGCTAGAGATACCTTAAATACTAAATGTAAACTGTGTCGTCGTGAAGGCACCAAACTTTATTTAAAAGGCGCTAGGTGCCTATCTTCAAAATGCCCCCTAGAGCGTAAAGGTGCGGTTCCACCTGGCATGCATGGTTTAAAAAGGTCTAGAAGACCTCGTGCTTATGGTATTCAACTTAGGGCTAAACAAAAATTAAAAAGAACTTATGGTATTTTAGAAAGACAATTAAAAAACTATTACAAAAAAGCCAAGAAAGGTAAGGGTGTTTTAGGTGATAACTTGCTAGTTTTCTTGGAGATGAGACTAGACAATCTTGTTTATGTTTCGGGTTTAGCTCAATCAAGATCACACGCCAAGCAACTTGTTAGCCATAAACATGTTTTAGTTAACGGTAAGTCCTTAAATATTTCATCTTATTCTGTTAAAATAGGGGACAAAATTTCTCTGGACAAAATTGCTTTTAAACCAAAAAACCAAGAAATTAGAGCTTTAGCCAAGGATTTTAAATGTCCCAATTGGTTAAGTCTTAACAAAACAAAACTTGAGATTGAAGTAATTTCAAAACCCGAAAGAGATACTTTTGCTCAAGATATAGATGAAAATTTAATTATTGAATATTATTCTAGATAAAAGGAGAAACAAATGATTGATACCAGTAAGTTCCATATTAAAACCGTTAAAGCTGATTCCAAATACGGAAAATTTGAGCTTAGTCCTCTATATAAGGGCTTTGGTCACACCATTGGTAACAGTCTTAGACGAATTTTATTAATAATTATCCCTGGCTCAGCCATAACCAAAGTTAAATTTGACGGAGCTGACCATCTCTTTACCACACTTCAAGGAGTCAAAGAAGATTTAGTTGATATTTCTCTTAATTTGAAAAAAGTCAAATTTGTATACAAACAAAACGAGCCTATCGTTCTTAAATTGTCCAAATCTACCAAAGGTATTGTCACTGCTGCCGATATTACAGATAATGATATCTGCAAGGTAGCTAATCCCGACCAGTATATTGCCACCATAACAGATTCTAAAGGCAGTCTTAATGCCGAGCTAACTATTGAGAGAGGGGTTGGATACACTCTTGCCAAAGGTCAAAAAAGTGATGTTATTGGAGAAATTATCTTAGATGCCACCTTTACTCCTGTTGTTAAAGCTAATTACAGTGTCGAATCTACTCGTTTAGGTAAGAAAAATGATCACGATAAGTTGTTTATGGAGATCTGGACAGATGGTTCCATCGATCCTTTAGAAGCTTTAAAAAGAGCCGCTAAAGATCTAATTGTTTCCTTATCTCAGATAGTAGATCCAAAAGAATTCGAGGAAGAAGAAACTGTAACTATCGGTGCTAATCTTAATGTTTTTAACACTAATGTCTCAGTTGAGGAAATAGAATTACCTTTAAGAGTTACCAACGCCTTGAAAAAGGCCGGTTTTGAAACCATAGAAAATTTGATTCAAGCTGGTAGTGTTGAAGTTAAAAAAGCTAAAAATGTAGGAGAAAAATCTATTACTATTATTAATGATTGGCTCAAAGAAAAAGGGGTCGACTGGAAATAGTTAACTTTATATATGCGTCATCGAAAATTTGGTAAGAAACTAGGTAGAAATCACCACCAGCGCCAGGCTTTATTTAAAACCTTGTTAAGATTTGTTTTAACTTATGGCAGTATTCAAACCACTCAAGCCAAAGCTAAAGCTGTTTTACCTCTCCTAGAAAAGTTAATGTCTAAAATTAGCCGTCCTAGTTTAATTAATCGCCGAGCTTTATATGCTTATCTCCAAGACAGAAAATGGGTTAAAAGGGTTGAAGATACCATTCAGAAAAATTTTCCTAATCAACATTCCAATTTTTTTACAACCTCTAAGATTAAAAGAAGAAAAGGTGACGATGCATTAATCGTTAAGTTGTCTTTTGTTAAAGATATTTCTTTTCTACCAAAAGAAAAAACAGCCAAAACAGACAAAAAGAAAGTAATTAAAGATAAGAAAAAAGTTACTAAAAAGATCAAAAAAAATGAAAAGTAAAACTACCAACAAACCAATCTCTGAAGTTAAAAGATACTGGCATTTAATTGATTTAGAAGGTCAAACATTAGGTCGAGTGGCTACCGCTATTGCCAAGATTTTGGTTGGTAAAGATAAACCCAACTTTAGTTATAATCAAGATTGGGGTGATTATGTAGTTGCTATTAACTCTGACAAAATTAGAGTTACTGGTAAGAAATTAAGAGATAAAATATATTATCGTCACTCTGGCTATGCTGGCAACTTAAAAGAAATCCCTTTGAAAGTTTTGATGGAAAAAGATTCTAGAAAAGTTATTTATGCTGCCGTTTATGGTATGGTTGCTAAGAATAAATTACGAAAAGCTCGTATGCGTCGTTTAAAAATATTTAAAAACACAGAACATAAATATCGAGACAAAATTAAAGGTTTATTTCCTAAACAAGACTAATGAAAAAATATACTTATGCTTTAGGTCGTCGTCGCAGTGCTGTAGTTACCATCAAACTTTTTAGGGGTAAATTACAAGAATCTACTGTCAATAAAATAAGTGTTTCCAAATATTTTCCCAGTCTTAGACACAAGATTAAATACCAATATCCATTTGTCTTAACTGAAACTTTGGACAAGTTTTTCTTTGAAGCCAAAGCTAAGGGTGGTGGTAAAGAAGGACAATTAGATGCCCTACTTTTAGCTATATCTAGAGCCTTAGAAAAGCAAAAAAAATCTTTTAGATCTGTTCTGAAAAAGGTCAAACTACTTCGAGTTGATTCTAGAATTCGTCAACGCCGTCAAGCAGGTAAAGGTGGTAAATCTAGACGAGCCAAACAATCTCCGCGAAGATAGTTGTTGTATTATTCTTTTACCATGTCTTCAACTTTTCAAAATATAGTTTTAGCTTTAGTTCAGGGTTTAAGTGAATTTTTACCCATATCTTCCTCTGGTCACTTACTTATAATCCAACAACTTTTTCAAATCACTCCTCAATTGTCTTTAGACATCCTTCTCAATACCGCCACCTTTTTTTCTGTTTTATTTTTTTTTCGTAAGCAATTCAAAGATTTTTTCCAAAAATCTGCTTATATTTTTATAAGCACTTTACCGGCTGATTTTTTTACTCTGTTTTTTAAAGATTTTTTAGTTAAACTTTTTATTAGCGTTTCCCTTTTACCACTATCTTTCCTTTATACTAGCCTAATTCTTTTTTTAACTTATTTTTTTTCATTTAAAAAAATAAAAAAACTAAATAAATTGAATTTTACCAAAGCTACTATTATTGGTCTTTTTCAAGCCTTAGCTATTTTTCCTGGTGTTTCTAGATCAGCTTCAACTATTTTCGCTGGTCTATTAATGGGTCTGTCTTGGCAACAATCTTTTCTCTACTCTTTTTATTTATTTATACCAGCTTCTCTGGGAGCATTGATTTTTGCTTTTATGGAAACTGATATTGCTTTCATATCATTTTCTTCCTATTTATTGCCATTTGTTATTTGTTTTTTGATTGGTTTAATGGCTTTATTCTTACTTCGTAAACTTCTACAATCTGCCAAACTTTGGTATTTCAGTTTTTACAGTCTATCGCTTTCTTTTATTCTTATGCTTTTGGTCTAATTCAACAACTACCCTCTTTTCCATCAATTTGGTCAATCACCACCTTTTTTAAACTGTCTATTAACATTTGATAACCTACTCCCATATTCAACCTTTGTTGAGCTTTACTTAGAGAAGATATTTCTTTCAATAATTCCTCTATATTTCTGTGGCTTTTTTTAATCTTTTTAGACATTTTTCTTTTCCTAAAATCTTTAAACAGTCAATAATTGGCGGTGTAATTTTTTGTCCACTTAAAGCTACCCTGAAAATCATAAAAAATTGGCCAACATTCCAACCGTTATCTTTAATTAACTTTAATAGTTTCTCTTGGGTAATTTTTGTTTCACCCCACTCTGTTAAATTAACCAACACTTCTATAGCTCCAGACATCATTTCTTTTACCAATTTTTTGTCAGCTCCTCTTTGTAATAACATTTCGACTGGATAATCTATAGGTTTGAATAAGAATTTAGTTAACTCCACTACCTCAGATAGCTTAGTTATTCTTTCTTTTACTAAGGGGCTTAATTCTATCAAAATCTTCAACGAAACCTGTGGTAAAAATTTTTTTAGTAATTTAGCTAAATCTTCATTACTTTTTTCTTGGATATAATGCTTATTAAAATAATTTAATTTTTTTCTATCAAAAGTAGCCGGACTCTTATGTAGTTTTTCTAAGCTAAAAATTTTTATAAATTCATCTAAACTAAAAAATTCTTGATTAGTACCAGGATTCCAACCCAAAAGCATCAAAAAATTCAATAGAGCTTCTGCTAAATATCCTTCGTCTAAAAAACTTTTGGCAAATACCGAACCGTGTCTCTTGCTCATCTTTCCTTTTCCATCGGGATCCATTAAGACAGTTAAATGAACAAAAACTGGAGCTTGCCAGCCAAAGAATTCATATAGCAATGCTTGTTTGGGAGCTGAAGGAATCCAGCTTTGACCTCTCATTATATGACTGATTTTCATCAAATGGTCGTCAATTACCACTGCAAAGTGATAAGTTGGAATCCCGTCTGACTTGATTAACACTTGATCGTCAATATCTTTACTGGGTACTTTTATTTTACCTCTAATTACATCTTCCCATTCTATAATTCTGTTATCTGGAATTTTCATTCTAATTACATAACTCTCTCCATTTCTAATCTTTTTTTCTATCTCTTCTTTGCTTAAAGACAGACACCTTCTGTCATATTTTGGTAACTCACCCCGTTTTTTTTGTTCCTGTCGCATTTTATCTAGTCGTTTTGAACTACAAAAGCAATAGTAAGCCTTACCTTCATCTATCAACTGTTGAGCATATTTTTTATAGATATCTAAGCGTTGTGTTTGTATATATGGACCGTAAGGACCACCTTTTTTTGGACCTTCGTCCCAATCAAATCCATAATCTTTAATTACTTTCAATATTTTATCTTTAGCTCCTTTAACCAGCCTTTTCTGATCTGTATCTTCAATCCTAATAATAAAAGAGCCCTTGTGTTTTTTGGCAAAAGCGTAGTTATAAAGCAAGGTTCGGATATGACCGATATGGTATTCGCCGGTAGGGCTAGGAGCCATTCTAGTTCTAACTTGCATAACTTTATTTTACCATTTTTCCTTTATAATTAATTAATGTCCTTAACTCACACTGCCTACACTACTCGCAATCTAATTAAATTCGGCGGGATTGGTATAATAATTTTTTCTTTATCATGGTCCATTATTACCGGCAGTATTAAGGCTTATCGTAAAGCTCATCCTCCCAAAATAGCCCCTACTGTTCGTTATGGTAAGCTACCTCCAATTAATTTTCCTGACTTTACCCCTAAAGTTCAAAGTTTTAATTTAGAGTTAGCCAATGATGATTTTCCTAAAATAACCGATCAGGCCAAAGTCTTTATTCTTTATCGTTCAACTAGCACTTTGCTGGCCCTAGAAAAAGATATAAAAACAGCCCAAAAAATGGGTTTTGTGTCTAAACCACAAAAATTATCCAATGGTCTTTACCGTTTTGAAAACAAAAGTGTTCAAAAAACTTTAACCATGAATGTTTTAGATGGTAGTTTTAGAATTGAATATCCATACAAAAAAGATCAAAGTATTCAAATGGACGGTAATCCTCCTATTAAAGAAGAAGCCGTTTCCATAGCCACCTCTTTTTTAAACACAGCCGAAAAAATGACCGAAGACTTAAAGGACGGTAAACAAATTGTTAGTTTTTGGAAAATTACTTTTAAATCACTTGAACCTGTTTCTTCTTTGTCAGAAGCTAACGCTATTAGGGTTGATTTTATTCGCCAAGATCTAGATGGTAAATTTAAAATTTATTCCATTCAACCACAAAAGTCGCCAATATCTATTTTGATAAGCAATTCTAGGGTTGAAAATAAAAAGATTATTGAAGTCGACTATAAATATGCACCCATAGATAGACAATCCTATTCTACTTATCCTATCAAAACACCTCAACAAGCTTGGCAAGATTTAAAAAATGGTAACTATTGGTCGCCAACTCACCATTCTTCCACCTCATTAACTATTCGTCAGTTAGAATTAGCCTATTTTGAACCCAACACTCAAACTAACTATATCCAACCAATTTTTGTTTTCAGAGGCGACCATGATTTTATTGCCTATGTTCCTGCTGTTAGTTCTGAATGGATTAGTTCAAACTAAAAACTACCTTTTACCTATATTCCTCCCAACTTACATTTTCTTTAGCCCAGTTTAGAATTTTTTCAGTATCACCAAAACGATCATCGCTTTGAGCCACCACACTAATTAATTCATGACCATTAATATTAAATAAGGCAATAAAACAACCACCGGCTTCAGGTGTCCATCCTGTTTTTAAACCTTTTACTTCTGGAATTTTCCTTAATAACTCGTTAGTATTTTCCAGCTGATGTTCTTGACCTGTCAAGCTAACTATTTTTATATCTTTAATCTTAACCGTTTGTTTAACTATTTTATTTTTAATAGCTAATCTAGCAATTTGTGACAAATCGTAAATAGTCGAATAATGCTCTTGATTATGTAATCCGTCAAAATTAGTAAAACGACTATCCTTTAATTTATATTTTCTTAAAATCCCATTCATTTCAGACACAAAACCATTAATTCCCCTAGGATGATGTTTAGCCAAATTAAAGGCCGCATCGTTAGCCGAATAAACCAATAAGGCCTTTACTAAATCTTCTACTTTAATTTTCTCTCCAATTTCCAATTCCATCACCTTACCATTGTCATATCTTTCTTTTATTTCCACTACCTCGTTTAGGGGGTAAATATTTAAAGCTGTTAAAGCGCTTATTAGTTTAGTAGTTGAAGCTGGGAAAATTCTTAGTTTCTTGTTTTTTTCGTTTAAAATCGTATTAGTCTTTGAGTCTATTAACAAAAAAGCCTTAGCCATTATTCCTTTAACTTGCTTTTTTTTATCTGGCAAAACTATTGGCATCTGAGGGTGACGGTAACTAGCCCAAACATCTTTTTTCTTCTTAAAATCAATTAATTTATTTTCTAACAAACCAACCAACAATAACGACCAAATTACCAAAATTAAAAAACTAACTCCCAACAAGAATAATCTATTTACCCTTTTTTTTAGCATTCTTTACCTTAGCCAACTTAATGCCAGTTTCTTTTAATTGAATTTTTCCTACTGGACTGGGGGCATTCATTAACAAATCAACTCCGTTAGAATTTTTAGGAAAAGCATAAATATCTCTAATGTTGTCTTCATCCAACAACAACATTAACAACCTGTCTATGCCTATAGCCCAACCTCCGTGAGGTGGAGCTCCATATTGAAAAGCCTCATACATACCTCCAAATTTTTCTAAAACTTCTTTTCGGCCATAACCCACTTTTTCAAAAGCTTTAACCAAAGTTTCTGGTTGGTGATTTCTAATTGAACCTGAAGCCAACTCGTAACCATTTAAAACTAAATCATATTGATAAGACTCGATTTCTAAAGCCTGTTTTTCTTCTAAATTTTTTATTCCTCCCTTAGGCATAGAAAAAGGATTGTGGCCAAAATCCAGTTCACCTTCCTCGTTTATCTCGTAAAAAGGGAAACCTGTTACCCACAAAAAAGATAATTCCTTATCGTTTACTAAATCTAATTTTTGGGCTAACACTTTTCTAATTTGCCCCATTACCTTACTAGTCATTTTTTTACTATCAGCCATAATTAACAACAAATCTCCTTCTTTAGCTCGGCTTATTTTAACAATTTTCTGCTTTAAAGCTTTTTCGAAAAACTTAGAAATACCACTTTCTAAAGAGCCGTTTAATACTTTGGCATAAGCTAAACCTTTAGCCCCCAACTCTTTGGCTTTTCTTTCTAAGTTATCTATATCTTTTTTAGAAAATTCTACCCCCTTGGGAATCACTATTAATCTAATCGACTCAGCTTGATTAAAAATTCTTAATTCACTTTTATCTTTAATCAAATTCACCATTTCTTGTAACTCTAGTTCAAAACGAATATCTGGTTTGTCACTTCCATATTTTTCCATAGCCTCTTTGTAGCTAATTCGAGGAAAAGGATAGTTAACCAACCTTTTACCTCCAGCCACGCTCTTATAAGTATCCTTCATTAGTTTTTCGGCTGTTTGAAAAATTTCATCTATACTAGGAAAGCTCATTTCCATATCAATCTGATAAAAAACTCCAGCGTGCCTATCAGCTCTAGGGTCTTCATCTCTAGCACAAGGAGCAATTTGAAAATATCTGTCTACCCCGCCTACCATTAGCAATTGTTTAAACTGCTGTGGTGCTTGAGGTAAAACAAAAAATTTTCCTTTATGAATTCTAGAAGGAATAATAAAATCTCTAGCTCCTTCTGGTGAGGTACTAGTCAACAAAGGCGTAATTATCTCTGTAAAGCCATTCCTATCCATCCAGTTTCTGACCGCCAATATATATTTATGTTTTAATTTCATAATTTTAGCCAATCTTTGTCGCCTCAAATCCAAAAAACGATATTTCAATCTCAACGACTCATCGATTTTTTTACCATCATTATCTAAAGGAAAGGGAATAGCTTTGCTTTTGTTTATAACTATTACCTCTTCAGCCTGTATCTCTATTTTACCTGTTTCTAATTCAGAATTAACCATTTTGTTGGTTCTTTTGACCACTTTTCCTCTTATTTCTACTACCCATTCTTTTCTTAGGCTACTGACTAGCCGATGTAGCTGACTACCTTCTGGAGCATTTACTACCACCTGTATAATTCCCGACCAGTCTCTGAAGTCAATGAAAAAAAGTTGACCATGATCTCTGATATTAGCTACCCAACCTTTTAGTGAAACTTTTTCTTTAATTTTACCTAAGCAATCCACTGCTTTAGTTCTTTTCATAAACTCTATTTTAACACAATTTCTTTGATCATTAATTGGACTTTTTGTCTTCCACCCCAGTCATTTACATCTAGGCTGGCTACCATATCTAATTTATTGCCAGTTTTAATTTTTTCGAATATTTTAGCTTGGCTAAAAGCAATTCCATCAACCATTTTTTTAGATAAGATCATTTTTAAATGACTACCGTCTTTACCGATTTTTCTTTTAGCAACTAATTCAACTTCTTTAAGATAAAAAAGCGGTTTAGGATTGTCTATTCCAGTTGGTTCTAATTTTTCCATCAATCGGGCCATTTTTAAATCTATCGCCTCTATGTCCATCTCAGCTTCTACTTCAATCCTTTTTTCTCCCTCGTATTTTTCTAAACTTTGGTTGATTATATGCTTAATCTTTTTTTCAAATTTAGCAATTTTTTTAGTTTCGATACTAAAACCAGCTGCCCCCTTATGACCTCCTAGTTCGACTAGTAAATCTTCCACCTGTCTCAAACTTTTGATTATGTTCAACTCCTTTATTGATCGGCAAGACGCCTTAGAGATATCTTTTGATTTAGAAATTACAATAGTAGGTAAGTCATACTCTTGACTTAATCTGCCGGCTATTAAACCAATTATGCCTAGGTGGTATTTTTCGTCAATCACTATAATTACCTTGTCTTGATTGTCCTTGGCTTTAATTAGAGCATTTTTTATTAAACCTTTTTGTAATTTTTGCCTTTCATAATTCATTTGGTTCAACTTAGTCGTGTATTTGTCTAGAGATATCTGATCTCGACTACACAATAATCTCAAAGCATCGGTGGCATCTCCCAGTCTACCAACCGCATTGATTCTTGGTCCAATTATATAAGACATGTGATAACTAGATATTTTATTCAAATCTACCTTAGCCTTAGCTAACAACTTTTTAATTCCAGGGTTTGGTTTTGTTTTTATATATTTTAAACCCCAATAAACTACTCTCCTGTTTACTCCTAACAGAGGTACACAGTCAGCTACTGCCCCCAAACTAGCTAAACCTAAGTCAGCCTTTTTGTCTATTTGTCTTGCCATTAACCAGCTCAAAACACTAGCCGAAGTTTTAGTCGAATGGACTATGCCTTCAACCTTTATTTTCTCTTTCTTTTTTTGGTGATGATCGATAATTACTATATCCGTTCCCTCTTTTTTTATTTTTTTTATTTGTCGATGAGCTACAATGCCATTGTCAACTGTAATCAATAAATCAAATTTAATGTTTTTCTCTTTCTCAAATCTTTTAAAACTTTCATACTTCAAACCGTAACCATCTTTTTGTCTGTCGGGAATAAAAGGCCAAACCTCAACCCCTTTTTCTTTTAAAACTAACCATAAAATAGCGGTGGCTGTAATTCCGTCTACGTCATAATCGCCATAAATTAATACTTTTTCTTTGTTTTTTATGGCTTTTTCTATTCTGGCCAAACTTTTTTCAAAAGATTTTTTACTTATACCAAAATCTTCGATTTTTAACTTGTCAGCCTCAGCTACTTTAGTAAAAGCCTTTATATCCACTTCTTTTATGCCTCTGTTTTTTAATAAAATTTTCCAAATTTCTTTTTGGCTGGTTTTAACTCCTATCTTTTTTTTACTTTTATTAACTATTTTTATCATTACTTATTCTATATTAA
>Ga0164311_10001679_pt1 | contig 11054 bp, 8 predicted proteins | sample GuaBasSedimGuay2_FD_121796 | JGI IMG/M metagenome (GOLD analysis project Ga0164311, IMG submission 121796) | Subseafloor sediment microbial communities from Guaymas Basin, Gulf of California, Mexico - Guay2, Core 4569-9, 9-12 cm | ecosystem: Environmental > Aquatic > Marine > Hydrothermal vents...
ACACTATATCTGGCTTGATAGAGGTAATTAAATCATATATCCTCGAAATTATCAGAGACGTTATATCGGCCACACTCTCTGATTCACTCCCTACATTGAGGTAATAGTCAGGATCAGGAATTTCTAGCTCTTCAAAGAAAGCCTTGCTCATCTCGTAGTCGAAATGCTGACCGGTGTGAATAAGAACGAGCCTGTGTCGCTTCCTGACTTCATCCACAATAGGCTTCATTTTTATTATTTCTGGTCTAGTTCCGACCACAATAGCAATCTTCAAAGTAAACCACCTATAGCTCTCTAAGCAGCCTTGATAGCCTTTTCCTCTGAACACTCATTGAGTACTTATCGGCATACAACTTTGCCGCTAACTCAGAATACGTATGCCATTGCTCCTCTTCACTTAGAGCTCTATATGCTTCGACTAAGGATTTAGCAGTTTCATTGACATCTCTGAAGTCAGTTACGAAACCAGCTCCGAACTTCACTACATCACTTCCTATGAAGCTCCCCCTTGGAGCTAGTATTGGAATTCCGCTAGCCAAGTATTCTATGGATTTTGCTGGCGTGACTATGTATATGAGAGTACTGGGCGCATTTATCGGAACGAGGCCTAAATCAGCTGCTCTTACATAATCGGCTACTGCCTCTCTAGGCATGTAAGGAAGAACTTTAATACGTGCTTTAACCTTAGGTGGTAGTTCGCTAATGGCCTTTACAACTTTGTCTCGCTCTTCTCCATGTCCTATTAGATACAACATTGGCGACCTGTTATACTTCATAAAGTTGATAGCCTTACCAAAAGCTTTGACAACTAACGGTAGCTCTTGAAGCACTCCGAATACACCGTGGTACAATATAATAAAGGAGTCTTGATCAATTCCAAGACGCTCTCTAATCTTTCTCTTGTCTTTAGCGGGTTTGAATAGCTTTTCGTTAGCTGGATTAACTATCCATGTCCATCTTATCTCCTTAAGGTGGTAGAGTCTCTTTAATAGCTTATACATGTTAGGATTAAGAAGTATGAAACCCGTGGACCTCTCAAAGATATAATGATTCACTATCCTACCCACAAGTTGTAGAGCTAATTTAAGTGGTAAATTACGCACCTTTGGGGCTATTGTGTCCGGCCATAAATCACTCAAGTCTACTATGTACTTGAAGCCATTGAATCTAAGAGGAACTGCAGAGAAAGGATTAAAGCCAACAGATACTGCTAGGTCATAGTCGTAATGAAAGTTAAAGAGTTTTTCACAACAAACTAGAGGGAAGTACGAGAAATTAATCATCCTATTAAGAAAACCTCGATAAGGGAGAAGCCTCAGTTTAAGCCTGATGAACTCAAACTCACTATCTTTGGAACAACTCTTGGGATGACCATCAGGATAGTGAGGCATTGTAGTAAGTACAGTTACCTTATACCCCAAACTTTTGAATAATTGCGCTAACCCATAAGCACGAGTACTTAGGCCTCCGAAATCGGGATTGAATAGCTGAGATATCACTAAGACACTGTCGAACTTAGCCATTCCCCATCACCCTACATATCGACCGATAAACATATATAGTTTATTAGACTGTTCAAACTTCACTCCCATCAAAGCTCGAATCTATCGAAGTAAGTAACAGAAGCCTTGAGGTAGTTAATAACTCATGAATTTCCGCCTTCTTTTTATACTTCCGAGAACTAGAATATGAAAAGAGATTGTATCAGTCTTCTAAATTACTTTTCCTACTTGTTAATATGTACGTATAGCTAAGGCCCGAGGTCACTACCTCACGGTTAGCTTCTTGAGTATTACCTTAGTTATCCTCTCCGCAGCTTTACCGTCTCCGAGTATGGGAGGTCTCTTCTCAGGAGGCTCTAGTGAATCCAGAAGAGCACCTAGTCTTATCAGCTCAGTGCCTAAGAGTAATATCCAACCGCTCTTAACCAACTCCGTCCACTCCGTTCTACTCCTCAACACAACACAGGGGACTCCCAATAAGTAAGCCTCTCTTTGTACTCCACCTGAATCTGTAACTACCCTCCATGCGTGGTTCAGCAGTTTTATGAAGTCTAAATAGCCGAGCGGCTTAATTATTATGAAGTTTTCGCGTTCTTTCAGCTCCTTCAGTAATCCGATTCTTTTCAGTGCCTTTATGGTTCTCGGGTGCGCAGGGAAAACCACTTTAGCACTTATCGTTAAGAGCCCCTCTACAATCTCTTTTAGCCTCTCAGTATTCTCAACGTTCTCCACTCTATGTATAGTGACCAACACGTACTCTTCATGCTTCAACTCTAGCTCTTCAATGATTCGTGAGTACCTTTCAGCTTCATCAACCCACTTATTAAGCACATCCACATGCACATCTCCTACCAGGTATGCTTCCCCAAGAACACTTTCTCTTTTAAGATTTTCTAGTGCAGTCTCTGTTGGAGCAAAGAGTAGCCAAGACACGTGGTCTACCACTCGTCTATTCACTTCTTCAGGCATCGACATATCGAAGGATCTCAAGCCAGCTTCAATATGAGCCACTTTAAAGCCAGCCTTAACAGCTGCTAGGGCTCCAGCTAATGTAGAGTTAGTATCACCATAAACTACAACAAGCTCAGGCTCTTCTCTCAACAATGTTGACTCAATAAGCTTAATCATTTCTCCTACCTGATAACCATGAGTTCCAGAGCCGACTCCCAGCGAGTAATCAGGTTCAGGAATTCTCAACTGCTTGAAGTGAGCCTTGGATAACTCATAGTCATAATGTTGCCCTGTGTGAATTATGACATGATCGAAGTTCCTGGAGAATAAGGGCTCAACAGCTGCTAACTTTACAAAGTTCGGTCTAGCTCCTACTATCGATACTACCTTCATCTTCGCTTACCTCAAAGGGTGTTAATCATGTATCGTTTATCACTGAATTAAAATATACACTCTGCTTGCTTTATGAAGGAGTACAATGATATTTGAATGCTTTTGAGTTAAAATCCCTAAAAGGTCAGCATCTTGTTAATAGAAAAGTGTTCTTACCATTAGAGCGTTAAGAGCTCCTCTGACTAGCCTTCAATTCCTCCAATACCCGTTTGGCATTTTCTAGTGATCTTTTTGCATACTCTAGCGCTGTTCTAGCATCTTCTTCGCTATATATGTCCCATGGAGTGAGGCCCCTACTAGGCTCACCGTATGTAGCTCTGCCATGCTCTGGAGCTAGGGTCTCTGCCATATCTGCTAACTCTACGGCTAATCGCTTTACTCTCTCTGGGATACTATCTAGCAACTCTCTGAGCTCATACGATGGATCATGGCTCCAACTTGGTATCCTAAAGAATGCTATAACGGCCTTAGCTGCATTCTCAACGCTTAGCTGCGATGATGCAACGGCTCTACGATAGTCTTTATGCTCGTATGCATCTTCTGCATCCTTCAAGTATAACTCAGCGAGCCTAAGCCTATATGAGACCTCACTCATAGGGTCTATCTTCATTAAGTATCACCTAGAGCTCTACAGGCTCTATAGGCTTCATATCCTCTCTTTTCCAACCGTATTTTCCGTTCGGTGTCTTGTACCTGACGAGCTTAGCCTTTTTAATGAGCTTCCTTCCCTTATCGATAAACGACTTAATAATGTTGTCTCTATCGTAGATGACTATCGCGTCTGCTACGATGTTAATTAAAAGTGGAGTCAGCTCAAGACCTTCTCTCAATAGCTCACTAAGGCGCATGTCGATTAGAGTTATAGGTCTTCTAACATACTTAGCAATTACCTTATATATCTTAGAGCGAATCTTCATTCCTCCAAGGCTCTTAAGAACTACGAGTACATCTATGTCGCTATCCTCCCTAGCTTCAGAGCGAGCCCAACTACCAAAAAGAACCATTCCTATGAATTCATTTTCAAACAATTTGGCTAACTCCTCTGAAGCTAATGAAAGCTCGTCAATTACTCGTTTCAAGGTTTTGTGATGACTTATACACTGATTATTTGAGAACCCTTGAGAGCATGCTGGAGATCCTATAATGTTCACGATAATAAACAAGGCTTGCGTCTAGATATTTGTTACCTCTAAATCAGAAGTCAAAGCAGTAGAGTCCCACAAAGACCTATGGAACTATAGGAATTAGGTAGTTCAGGATGATAGGAGAACGAGTCAAGATGATATTCTAACTCTTCTAGGAGTGTCAAGAAATCAATTTCGAGAGCTAAAACTTTTAACTCTTTTGACCTTTTAGAAGCACTCTTATGTGAAAAGAGTTCATTTCAATTTCCCAATATGAGTTAATTTTCACAAAGTAGAAGTGAGAAAGAGCTTAATTCTCATTAAGAAAAGGCAGAGGAGGTTCCTTAGAAAGTCACGAATTGTACGGAGTTTAACACTATGGCTCAATCTCTTACCATAATATATCGGGACTTCCAGGAATTTATTACCAGCTATCTTGAGAGCTAAGGCTTTTATCTCTACGCTGAACTCCATACCGTCAGAAGCAAACTTCATCCTTCTTAGTAGATCCCGCTTGATAACCCACATTCCACTCTGACAATCCCTCACTCTAGGACCGAACAGCGCCATGAAAGTCAAGCTTAGTACCTTATTCCCCAAAACTTTAGGAGGACTCCACGCCTCAGGATGGTGCCTATAGAACCTATTTGTGGTAATGAACTCTAAGTCATACTTCTCCATGACCCTTAATAAGTAGGGAACTAGTTGAAAGGGATATTGACCATCAGCATCCCCCGTGACTATTACATCCCCTTTAGCAAGAGCAAAACCCGTTTTGTACGCCCTGCCGTACCCGCGCCTAAGCTCCACATAGACCTTAGCTCCCTTAGCCCTTGCTATTTCAGCAGTACCATCTTTACTACCACCGTCCACTACTATGACTTCGACATCATAACCCATCTCCTTCAGTCTATCAACTGGTATGCTCTCAAGAACCTTACCTATTGACTGGGCTTCATTTAGGGCTGGCATGACTATAGACACTAGCTTGCTCATGATTCGCACCTCATGGAGCTGAGCTAAATGATGAGCTTTGGGAAATCGCTGAAGTAGCATCGAAGATATAGTAATAACCTGAGATATTGAGTATTAGCTCAGTTTCTCTAATAAGCCTGAAGAGACCAGCGAATAAAGTGAAGGGCCTCGTAAATTCTGGTCTTTTCCCTTTGACCCATAGAGTGGTCCTATTATTGATGATTATGAGAACCCTCACATCTTTTAACTCTAGCCCGAAATAATTTAGGTATAATCCAATTAGTTCACTGGCAAGTACTGGATCGAAACTCATTATTAGACGTCTTATCTCACGTAGTTTTACTTGATATATAGGATAGGAGGCTGAACCTACGAGAAGCTTTCCATCCAATGTGAAACCATAACCAGTTATGCCACTAATTACCTCAAGGGTTACAGGATCTGTTATTAGGAGCACTCTATCACCATACTTATCTTCTATGAATTTAGCTACTACGAAGTCATCCTCAGTGAACGTACTGATGCCATGCTTAGTTGAGTAGTAGAAGGTTGCATAGGCTATATAGCTATCATAAGCCATAGTGACCGTCAATAGTAATAACAATGCTATGCCTAAATGTCTGGGATCTATTGCTTTCCTGAGTACAGTCTTGTTGAAGAGTTTAAGAATAACTAAGAGTTGAGGTTCTCCTCTCCATACAAAGTCGAAAAGTTTCATTAGCCCAAGAGAGCTAAATATCGAGAGGATAGGTGTCAGAAACATGAGCATTCTATAAGAATAAGGGTATTGAAGTAGGAATAGAACGAGAATTAAAAGAGAGAGTAAGGCGAGAGCATGAAGTGAGGGACGTTTGATTTCCTCCTTTCCAAGAACATAGAGGCCTATGAAGTAAAGCATAGTGCCATAGATACCGTAAGTTGACCTGTATAGCCCTCTCCAGATAATAGCTGGATGGAAGCTATAATGATAACCGTAAATGCTACTAATCCACCTCGGAATCTCCTCTACGAGACGTGCATATGCTCTGGCTAATGCGCTATAACCTAAACCCATAGCTTCAACTGAGAGTATTATGAGTAGAGTGATGATTAGTATCATATAGGAGAAGTAAGTAGCATGTCTCTTCTCAGTTAACGCCCAATGGAATATTACGTAAGCTATGAGGACCACCATCAACATTAAGTTCGTCACTGAGTGAGCGAGGTATAAAGACATTAATAAGAAAGAAATAGGCAGAGAGAGCTCGTCTGCACACTTGAGACTAATTATTGTCAGTGCTACTAGAAATACGGCAAGCACTTCTATGTAGGCATCGGACTCAGCTCTTAAGACAGCAGACTCCAGCAAGTAGTAGAAGGGAGCTAAGAATTTAGCAAACGGAATCCTAGATAGTACAGAGACATAGAAGCTAGGTGAAATGAAAATATACATTAATGTTATCAGTACTAATAACTTCACCAACCTTCTATAGTCAGCTGACCTATCCAGAAATCTGTCTATTAGTAATAGCGCTACAGGAATCCAGACATATATTAGGTTTCTAGGCAACAAGAGGTAAAGCTCACATACCATGCCGCCACCAATAAACCAGCTGCTTAGAATGGCCGATAATGTAGCTATTACTCCGTTACTTGTTAAGCTATAGGTTAGGAGATAAACTGAGGTGGAGAGAATTATATATTGATATAGAGGTAGCGTCCAGTGAAGTTCCACAACATCTATGTTATACAAGCTAGATAAGTGCGAGAGCAGAATAGGAAAGGCCATGTAATAATGTAGTCTGTATTCACCGTTAAGAAATTGCTTTGACTTGAGACTTACATACCATGGACTATCAACCATAGGTTGATAGGGATATTGAGAGTGAGACCTTATGTAAACGAAAGGAACAATACTAACTATGGCTATAATGATTAACTTCCTAACTAATCTCTTTGTATTATGAACTCCTCGAGCTAACTTACGATCAAGGGTTCTATCAAGATATAAGAATAATGTTGATAAAATGCATAACGCTAGAGGGAGTGAACGTGTCAAGAGTCCAGCTATTCCTTTTAATTGAAGGACAGCAAAGGACAGGAGAGCTATCATTATAAAGCCTAGAGACCATGAGGCCACTAGGTGATCAAGAATCCTCAACTTCTCTCTAAACTTCTTAAAGGCAAAGGCTAATGTCATGTCTCCTACCTGTATAGGATATAAAATAATCGCTGGAACAGCTAGAAGTGCCTTCAGTAATGAAGGCACCTGAGGAACTAGGTTTAAGAGAACAACAACCAGCAAGTTGAAGAGTGCTATTCTCGTTAGCATCTAACTCCCTCACTATACAGCCTCTTCATAGAGCTCGAGAACCCTACTAGCTATGACCTTCCAATCATACTCTTCAGCTGTCTTCCTAGCTCTTCTACTTAATTCCTCGCGTAACTCCTCATCCTCTATTAACGTGGACAACTTCTTAGCTAACTCATCAACGTCGCCTGGTTTGATTAGCAAACCATTAACTCCATCCTTAACGAATTCGTGACTCCCTTCCATCTGATACGTAGTTATCACAGGGAGCCCACAGCTCATGGCTTCAAGCGCTGCAATTCCGAAAGACTCAAAGTGAGAAGGAAGCACGAATATGTCAGCTGAATTATAAATCAGCGGCATTTGGTGATGTGGAACCTGGCCCATCAACTTTACTCTGTCACTAATCCCTAAGTTCCTCGCTAACTCTCGCACAAGTTCCAATTCTCCCCTCCCCACTATGGTCAGCTTCACGTTCCTGTATCTCTTGCACAGCTCGTGAAATACCCTTAGTAGCTCATAAACTCCCTTCTCCTTACAAACAAGACCGACGAAGAGAATTCTCACGCCTTTATTGCCTTTTAGGTTAAGTGGCTTGAAGAACTCTGTATCTACGCCATTCGGTATCTTAACCACCTTCCTTGCGTTTATACCTAGTTTATAAACTAAGTGCCTCATAAACTCACTTGGTACTATAACTCTCTCAGCTCTCTCCATTACTAACTTGGTCATAGCCAGGTTTCTCCTCTTAGAACGAAATTCTCCTCCATGGACTGTTATTATAAGCGGTGCCTCAATTCTTAAAGCTTCTTTAATGACTAAGGCTCTCATGGCTCTTGTATGAGCGTGATGTGCATGTATTACATCCACGTTAAACTCGTCGAGAACATCATGAACTAGGGGGTAAAACACTGCCTCCTCCCAAGGCTTATAGCCCAGTTTCAGGTACTTAAGCGAAGTTGCTGAGAACTCGATAGTTGCCTTAACACCACTCAGCCTAAAGGCCTTCAGATTGTACTCAGCTGTCCTAATTAGGCTATTGAGCTCCTTCTTAGAGTCCAAACTCATTATTGTTGTGAGCGGACAGCGAGCTTGAGCTCGTCCAAGAGCCTCCCTGTGGCAGTATGGTTTATCGTTTATGACTACTACCTCCACTCTCCTCGACAGTTCCCTACAGAGGTTTGCTACATGAATTCTATCGCCTCCATAGGGAGGAGGGAGAGGACCCATCACTAAGACTCCTTTCAACTTCTCACCGACGCTATCCTTTTATACCTCTCAACGAATAGCTCCCGTAGCCTTAGTATCCTATGCCTTTCGAGCTCCCAAAGGGACTTAGCCCTCTCTGAGAGTCTATGTAACAGCTCCCTATTATCCCTTAGCTCCTCCACTACCCTCCTCATCTTAACCACATCTCCGAAGCCTATGACAACTCCACATCCAGACCTCTCAATGACTTTGCCGAACGCTGTACCTTTATTTCCTAATACTGGAACACCCATCGAGATTGCGTCGATAAACTTATTGGGCCTAGAACACACAGAGTTATAATCATCTGGTCTATACATGACAAAAGCGAGGTGACACTTCGATACTAGGCGCGTGACCTCTTCATTAGGAATGTAGCCTAGGAACTCAATATTATCAGCTAACTTAGCTACACGTCTGACTAGAGGTTCCAAAGGACCTAGACCAGCTACGATCAGCCTGACTCCTCTCAAGCCTGCTAATGCTCTCAACAAGTCAACGATACCGCTCTTAAGCGTGAGACCACCAGCGTAAACCACTGTAAAAGCCCTAAACTTTTCAGTAATAGGAGGCGTTGGAGAGTGAGGATCAACCTCAGGGGGGCAGTTTGGTAACACTATTACCTTACCTGGGTTCACTGGAAAGAAAGTGGCTAGTTCAACTGATGGAACCACCAGATAGTCAGCCAAAGTAGAGAGTATTACTTCGAATAATTTGATTAACGAGCATAACGGACTAGGAAGCCGAGCCCTGACCATCTCGGAATATATTTCGTGAGCGTCATAGACTAAAACTACCTTACCCCTCTTAAGGGTCTTTATGAGTAAGCCTAAGGGTAACGTATCTAAGTCATGACAATGAACGACCCGAAAGTTCAACCTAAGAGCCTTCCTCAAAGCTAGGATCCAATATGATAGAAGCTTGAGTGCAAAAGATATTGTGTTACCTCCCTTCTGCTCAAGCTCTATTCTCAAGACTCTAATTCCTCTAGAGATTAACTCTTCAGCTGGGTAGGCTCGCTCTCTGTCCCATGCTATTATCGTAACTCTGAAGTAACGTTCGAGTAACTTGGCTTCCATAGCGACTCGAGGGTCAGGTCTATAAGGCTTGGTGAGCAGCATTAGCACTTCTTCTGATGCAAGCATCATAAAGTGATTGGACAATAACAATAAAAGCTTGTTGTGGGAACTCTTTAGAGCCCGCTGATTCCTAGCTCATAGGGTAGAAGATAGCTCATCAGGCTGAGCGTTTATCTACTAACTAGACTAGTGCTGATCCTTTATCGATATAATTATTAAGAGTGACTACCACTATCTCACAAATAACACATGAAGATCATCATTATTTAATGGAAATCTCATAGACAATCTCAATTCAGAGTATTAAGAAGATAGTTGAGAAATCTTTCAAAGGATAGTGTTTACTAATCAAAAGAATGAAAACCCTTAAGTCTCCTAAGCTTCCTATAAATAATCAACTTATCCCTCAAGTCCTCAAGTTTCCGACTCTTTACGAAGTCCTCGCTGAATACATCAGCGAGAACTCTCCCCTCCATTTCCAAACCACTTGGATCTATATTGAACACGAACAAGATAGTAGGAGCTAAGTCAGCTATCGTTACGTCAAACCCTGTATAGAATCTCTTCTTAATTCCACTCCCCCATGCACCGAAGAAACCATAGAATTTATGGAATCCACTATAGCCCTCTCTAGAACCTAGCAACCAAACCTGATTTAAGGGTAACCTCAATGAAGGGTGTATTAGATAACCATCCCTCCACAGAAACACTACATCTAAACCTACTTCACTACATTGACCTCTATAGAGGTCTTCACACGAATATATTTCTTCAAATGGACTCTCCATAGTCATTGGTGCTTTCAAGCTCTTCAATAGTTCAATTATCTCCTTCCTCACTGAGTCGTAGTCCTTCACTACTTCCCGGTTTATGTAAATACCATGGTCACTAACACCTAGAGCAATAGTATCACTCCAATCTACACTCGATATGAGCTCATTAAGAGAGACCTCATAGGGATTACGCTTTAGAGTAAACCATGCCTTCAATAACATCCTCTCAGGTACTAACTTAAGCACGAAGTTAAAGGGCTTTTTCTGCAAAAGGCGATACACTCTGAATATATCAATTTTCGATAATAGCCTACTCATAAAATCCTTTGTAGCTCTAGTTTTCGAGAGACTAAGGTAGCCCTCTTTCAGCAACAAATTGTTTAGATATAAGGTTGCCTTGAGCTTAGCCATGCCGTGGTCTGACATTAGGAATACTAAACCATCGTATTCCTCCATTATCTTAAACAACTCACCTAAGCGCTTATCCACTTCCCTCCAAGCTCTAAAGAGTAACTCCAGGTCTTCTTTTGAACCTAACAAATAGTGCTGAAGATTGTCCATGTAGAACAGAGTCACATGTACGAAGTCAGCATTCAACTCTGTTAGACAATATTCTGCCAACTTTATCCTAGTCTCCATGACCCCTATCAACTCATCCACGACCTCACTCTTCTCCTCAAAGTCCATTAAGGGTTGAAGTACCCTACTTGGCGATACTC
>Ga0164311_10001682_pt1 | contig 11050 bp, 10 predicted proteins | sample GuaBasSedimGuay2_FD_121796 | JGI IMG/M metagenome (GOLD analysis project Ga0164311, IMG submission 121796) | Subseafloor sediment microbial communities from Guaymas Basin, Gulf of California, Mexico - Guay2, Core 4569-9, 9-12 cm | ecosystem: Environmental > Aquatic > Marine > Hydrothermal vents...
GGGCATATGGGCAACGATAAGGCATTGTTGCTTTTCCATGATGCGCGTATCCATTTCCTGGAGGAAAGAGGCTTTTCAGAAAGTGACATCGGGGGCCCGGGACTGATCATGGGTGATGCCCATGTGTATTTCAAAAAGGAAGTTTTCCGGGGTGATGAGCTGAAGGTTTTCATCCATATTGAAGAGATCCGGGAGCTGTCGTTTGTAATGCACTATTCCGTTCTGAGAGAAGAAGTGGTGGTCGTGCACGGACACACGAAGATGGTCTCTTTTGATTATGAAAAAAGACGGCTTGCGAAGATTCCCGCTGCCTTTCTTAAAAAAATCCAACTTTAATATTCCCTTAAGCACGAATGTGTGAGGCAGGAAGCTCCAGGTATACCGCCTGGCCCAGGCCATCGATCTCTATCTTTACCTTTTTCTTGCCAAGGATCTCCAGTAGTTCACCATGGATGCCCTTCATGGGTCCGGCGATGATATCAACCATGGCTCCGGGTTCCAGTTCAAGGTCAACATCCGGCAGTATCTGGCCTGTATCCACGAACTGTTTAATAGCTTCGATCTGTTGAGGAGGTATGGCCACTGCCTTGCCCTCGAAAGTAATAAAGCGCACGGCTCCCGGGCTGTTCAGCACATCATAGTATTCTGCTTCGCTAATGCGGACAAATATATAGGACCTGAAGAGTGGTTCTTCCACCCATTTTTTCCTGTCGCTCCACTGCTTGAGAACCTTTCTAAGTGGAAGATAGGCGTCGAACCCGGCTTTCAAAAGCATGTCGTGGATCTTTTTTTCTGCCCTTGATCTGGTGTAGATGGCATACCACTTTTTTATGGCCTTATCGGTTTGCATATCCGGGGGTATGATGCTATAAATTCAGGTTTTTGAGAATCGGGTGATAATCCCCTTTTAGGCCAAGGGGTTTCGCAGACCTGATGTCGTGCACGATCTCAATGCTTTTTCTGGCTTCCTGTATCCCGAAACCATCGCCATTCAGTATGCCTTGATAGCTCTTTGTATGAAGATCAGTAAAGCCGCCACTAAACTCAATCTCCTCTCCTTCCATGGTGATTGAGCGGAAAGTGGCCTGGCCACTGTCTCTTGCTTCATGAGGTATGGTATCCTTCCTGAGGCTGAGATACCAGCGTACCCTTGCCTTTTCCAGTTCAAGAAAACCCGCAGCTGTATCTTCCACGGATACATGCACATCATTTCTTTTGACATCACCAAATATCCAGGTAAGCATATCGAAGAAGTGTACACCAATGTTTGTGGCTACACCGCCGGAGCGTTGTTCATCACCCTTCCAGGAAATGAAGTACCAACGGCCACGACTGGTAATATAAGTCAGGTCAAGGTCATATACCTTGTCTTTGGGCCCGTTCTCCACCAGCTCTTTCAGCTTTATAATAGAAGGATGCAGCCTCAGCTGCAGTATGGTATAGATCTGTTTCCCGGATTCTTTTTCAATTTCCGACAGAGCATCAACATTCCATGGGTTCAGCACGATAGGTTTCTCGCAGATAGCGTTAGCCTCATTCCTGAGCGATAAGCGGATATGCGCATCATGCAGGTAGTTTGGCGAACAGATGGAAACATATTCAATCTTTTCGTCCCCCTTGCGTCGCAGTTTATCCATGTGTCGGTCGAAGCGCTCTGTCTCTGTAAAGAAAGCTGCTTCAGGAAAGAAGCTATCGATAATACCCACGCTGTCGAAGCGATCCAGGGCTGCTACTAATTTGTGGCCGGTATCTTTGATCGCACGCATATGGCGCGGAGCGATATAGCCGGCTGCCCCAATCAATGCAAAATTTTGAATGCCATCTTCCCTGGTCATAGTATCGCTTATTTAGAGTTTGGTAATTTGATCTTCGTGCAATTGGTATTCTTCCCCACTTTCGGCGCAAACAGCTTTACCCGCTCCATCGAACACCAGGCGGTTCCCATATTCACTCATCCAGCCTGCCTGCGTGGCGGGGCATCCAATCATCAGGGCATAATCAGGCACCTCTTTCGTGATCACGGCGCCGGCAGCAATAAATGCAAAGCGGCCAATATCATTTCCACAAACTATGGTAGCATTGGCTCCTATCGAAGCGCCTCTTTTTACCAGGGTCCGGGAATATTCCCCTTTCCTCACAACTGCACTCCTGGGATTCGTGATATTTGTAAATACCATTGAGGGACCCAAAAACACATCGTCCTCACAAACTACACCGGAATAAATAGACACGTTATTCTGCACCTTAACATTATTCCCTAGCACAACATCATCGGCAACAAAGACATTTTGTCCAAGGTTGCAATCTTTTCCGAGAATACTCTTTCCCATGACATGGCAGAAGTGCCAGATCTTGCTTCCTTTTCCAATGACTGCACCCTCGTCGACGATAGCGCTTTCATGTGAGAAATATTGTTTTTCCATACGATTCGGTTTAAACGATCATACCTGCTCCAACGGTTGTATTGGTAGCCTCATCAATCATGATGATCGCACCCGTCTTCCTGTTTTGCCTATAAGAGTCGAAGAACAAAGGTTTGGTTGTCCTGAGCGATATCCGAGCGATCTCATTCAGACCAACATTATCATCATCCAGAACCTTTTCCAGGGTATTTACGTCCACCTTGTACTTCACATCTGTAACCATGCATCGTGCGTCGGCGGTCGTATGCTTAATAGCATACTTCCCATTCAGCATCATGGGTTTCTCACTCATCCAGCACATCATAACATCTATATCCTGTCCAACCCTCGGGCCATTGTTCTCTTTCACGATCATGTCGCCACGACTGATGTCGATATCGTCTTCCAGTGTCATGGTCACCGACATAGGAGGAAAGGCCTCTTTTAGTTCTTTCGTATGGCTGATGATGGATTTGATCGTTGACGAAAAACCAGATGGCAAGACTATCACTTTTTCACCTACACGGAATACGCCACCGGCTATCCTTCCGGCATAACCCCTGAAATCATGAAACTCATCTCTCTGAGGCCTGATAACATATTGTACCGGGAACCTTCCATCGATATGGTTATGATCACTTCCAATGTGGATATTTTCCAGGATATAACGCAAGGTTCCGCCCTGGTACCATGGCATTTTCTTTGATTTGTCGACCACATTGTCGCCTTTCAGTGCGCTGATAGGTACAAAGCGTACATCCTTGACAGCCAGTTTGGCAGCAAAGTCCCTGAAATGACTTTTTATCTTTTCATAACTTTCTTCCTTATAATCAACAAGGTCCATTTTGTTTACGCACACTACAATATGTGGTATTTGCAGCAGGGATGCGATAAATGTATGCCTGTGTGTTTGCTCCGTTACCCCATTCCTGGCGTCGATCAGGATGATGGCAGCATTAGCCGTTGAGGCACCGGTTACCATATTGCGTGTATACTGCACATGGCCGGGTGTATCGGCAATGATAAACTTTCTTTTGGGTGTGGCAAAATAGCGATATGCCACATCAATGGTGATGCCCTGTTCCCGTTCTGCGCGCAATCCGTCAGTAAGTAGGGAAAGATCGACGGTTGCATTCCCTTTCTTGATGGATGCCCTTTTCACGGCCTCAAGCTGGTCCTCGAATATAGACTTGCTATCGTAAAGCAGGCGCCCGATCAGGGTACTTTTTCCATCATCAACACTGCCTGCGGTGGTAAAACGCAGCAGCTCCATATCGAGATATGCCTTGCTTGAAAATTCTTTATCTTCCATCATAATGCGATTGTTTTCGATAATTTATGATACATCGCTTCTAGAAATATCCTTCTTTTTTGCGGTCTTCCATAGCTGCTTCCGAGCGCATATCATCCGCCCTTCCTCCACGTTCGGTGATCCTTGTAGCAGCAATTTCCTGAATAATGTCTTCCAGTGAGTCGGCCATTGATTCGGTCAGTCCGGTACAGGAAATATCTCCGATGGTACGGCACCTGACCCTCATCTTTTTCACTTCTTCTTCGGGTTTTCTTTTCATGAATGGTGCGGCAGAAAGCCACATACCATCGCGATAAAAAACTTCGCGCTCATGTGTATAGTACAGGCTCGGAATATGAATATTCTCCATGTAGATGTACTGCCATACATCCATTTCGGTCCAGTTGCTGATAGGAAATACCCTGAAGTTCTCACCCATATTCTTTTTCCCGTTGAAGATGTTCCAGAGCTCGGGACGTTGGTTCTTGGGGTCCCATTGTCCGAATTCATCCCTGTGAGAGAAGAAGCGCTCCTTGGCCCTGGCTTTTTCTTCATCCCTGCGACCACCACCAATGGCGGCATCAAATTTATTTTTCTCAATAGTATCAAGCAGCGTAGTTGTTTGCAGGAGATTACGGCTGGCATTGTATCCTGTCTCTTCAACAACTTTTCCCTTATCTATACTTTCCTGAACAGAGCCAACGATCAGCTGGGCACCAATTTCCTCACATAGTTCATCACGAAAGATGAGGGTTTCTTCAAAATTGTGGCCTGTATCGATATGCACCAGAGGAAAGGGTATTTTGGCCGGCCAGAAGGCCTTCACTGAAAGGTGAACCAATACGATGGAATCCTTGCCTCCTGAGAAAAGCAGGGCCGGGTTTTCAAACTGGGCGGCCACCTCCCTCAATACATAGATGGATTCTGCCTCCAGTTCCCTCAGGTGGTTCAGGTTATATTTTTTAATGTCTTCCATAATTTATTCCTTTTGGGCATTCCTGATGATCAGTGGGAGGATATGAGAAAGTATCACATCGACCGAATCACCTATACTTAGCTCGTCGGTTTTTACCTCCACATCGGGATCAACGGGTGGTTCAAAAACAGTGTCAACCCCTGTGAAATCCTTGATCTCGCCGGCCCTGGCTTTCTTGTAAAGTCCTTTGACATCACGCTGTTCGCAAACCGATACAGGTGCGTTGATATAAACGCTGACAAAATCATCGGCACCAATGATGTCTTTAGCAATTTGCCGGATCTTTTCCGTCGGGCTGATAAAACTGTTGATGGTGATAATGCCGCAGTTTATAAAAAGCTTTGACACTTCGGAGATCCTCCTGATATTTTCCAGCCTGTCTTCAAGAGAAAAGCCCAGGTTGTTATTGATACCGGAACGAATGTTGTCGCCATCCAGTACCTGGCAAACAAAGCCTTCGCGATGAAGCACTTCTTCAATCCCTTTGGCGATGGTTGTTTTTCCGGAGCCGGAGAGCCCGCTTAGCCATATCACCTTTCCTCGTTGATTCAGGAGAGATTCCTTATCCGTTCGTTTTAATATTTTATTAAAAACCGGGTAAATATGTTTATCCGCTTTTTCCATATATTTGTATGCACTGGAAATTTCTGCAAAAGTAAAGGAAAGTTCCCAATAATAAAAGCCGGTACAGCCCTCCGGCCCAACCTGAATCAGGAGGTTATGAATTACTTAGATACCATCATTGTTTTAGCTGTCCTGGTTTTTATCGTCATTTCCCTGTACAAGAATATTGTCGGACCCGGATTTACCTTTTCCCTCGGAGTAATCACCCTTGGGGTGTTTGGCATCCTCACCCCGAAAGAGATCATGCTGGGATTTGCCAATGAGCAGATTGCTATTATCCTGCTGCTGCTTATTGTTGGTGACATGATCAGGAAGACTTCGTTTGTGGCCATCCTCTTCGACAGGATGTTCAGAAAATCAAGGTCATATAAGGGTTTTATGTGGCGTATGAGTATTCTTGTCGGTGGTTTTTCGGCCTTTCTCAACAATACTCCCATTGTGGCTATTATGATGCCCTACCTGTATCGCTGGGGTAAGAAAAATTCCATCGCGGTATCCAAATTATTGATCCCTCTCTCCTATGCTGCTATACTGGGAGGCTGTATTACGCTGATAGGTACATCAACAAACCTGATTGTGAACGGCCTGGTTGAAGACCAAACGATATTCCCCGATTTCAAGTCTCTGGGATTGTTCGACTTTTCCATTGTTGGTATTCCCATGATGCTAATCGGGATGATCTACCTGATCTTTTTTTGCCGAAAAGCTGCTTCCCGTCAGGAAAGATGCCATGGAAGATTTTTCTGCCAAGTCGAGGGAGTATATGGTAGAAGTTATTGTAAGAAAAGAATCTGATTTCGTTGGTAAGACCGTGGTAGAGGCCGGGTTGCGTAACCTTAAAGGCTTGTTCCTGGCCGAGGTGATCCGTGAGTCGGAAGTGATCCGTCCGGTATCTCCGGCTACCCTGATCATCCAGGGCGACATTCTTTTGTTTGCAGGTGACACCCAGACCATTGTTGAGATGATAGATTCCTATTCAGGCTTGCAATTGTCGCAGGTTGGAATGTTCGTGAAAAAACGCCACACCGAAGTTATGGAGATTGTAATATCCCATAACTCCACCCTGATCTCTAAAACAGTAAAAGAATCACAGTTCCGTGGTAAATATGATGCAGCCATCATCGCCATCCACAGGAATGGTGAAAGGATCACCGGAAAGATCGGCGATGTGAGACTAAATGCTGGGGATGTGTTATTGCTGCTCGTTGGGGAAGACTTCAACAAGCTTTCTTCTGAAACCCTTGATTTCTATCTGATTTCCAAGATCAAAGACTTCAGGAAGCTTGAATGGTATAAGGTTGCCGTATTGTTAGGCGGCACCGGCCTGGCCATCCTCCTCCATGGGTTGGGAATATTGTCATTGTTCCTGGGGCTCACCGTGCTTCTTCTGATCGCCATGGTCCTGAAGATCGCTTCGCCAAAAGACATCCATAAAAGCCTCGACTTTAACCTGGCCATTATCATTGCCATGTCGCTTGCACTTGGAATCGCCATGGTAAAGACCGGCCTGGCGCACGCCATCTCTGAATACTTCATAAAGGCCATGGAACCCCTGGGGGTTGTTGGCTTGCTCACGGGTATTTTTGTTATTACCAACCTGCTGGCATCCTATATCACAAACAAGGCAGCAGTAGCACTTATCTTTCCCATTTCGATTACCGTGGCTTTTGATTTAGGCCTGACCGACCCAACACCTTTCATTCTTGTCGTAGCCTTTGCCGGAGCAGCAAACTTCATTACACCCATAGGATACCAGACCAACCTCATGGTGTATGGCCCCGGCGGGTATACCTTTAAAGATTTTATGAAGATCGGCTTGCCGCTGACGATTCTTTATATGATCGCCACCGTAACGATTTTGTATTTCTATTACCTGGCCTAGCCCTTAATGATGCGTTTTATCATTCCAGGTTTTTGTGTGTCGCGGTCGTCGGAATAATAGCCATAACCGTATCCATAACCATAGCCGTATCCATAGCCATAGCCATAACCATAACCGTAGCCATATGAGGTATTGGTTAGCTTCACATCGTTAATAAGAATGCTGATATTTAGCATTTCCCGTTTTTCTAAATCTTTTATAATGGAGGCAAAAATCTTTTTATTAGTATAGCCCTGGCGTACCACAAAAAGGTTACTATTGGCATACTTCATCAGCAAGAAAGCATCGGTTACCAGGCCAATAGGCGGAGTGTCAATGATAATATAATCATACCTCCTCTTCAGCTCCTCAAATAACTCATTTGTCTTTTCAGAAGCAATAAGTTCAGACGGATTGGGGGGTATGGGGCCTGCCATGATCACATCAAGGTTCTCTACAGGAGCATGCTGTATGATCTCTTCCAGAGAAGTTTTGTTGATCAGGTAGGAGGTGATCCCCAGCGTGTTCGTAAGGCCAAAATCCTGGAAGATCTTAGGTTTACGCAAATCGAATCCCATTAAGAGTGTTTTCTTCCCATAAATGGCAAAAATAGTCGCCAGATTGATTGAAATGAATGTCTTTCCCGCGCTCACCATATCAGAGGTGATCAACACTGTTTGCTCTTTCTCACCTTTCGACATGAATTGCAGGTTGGTTCTGATCGACCTGAACGATTCAGCAATAGCTGACTTGGGTGCATCGGAAACCACCCGGTTGGTCAGCTTGGTACTATGAAGGATATATCCAATAATCGGATACCTGGTCAGCCTTTCAACATCCTTCTTTTCGATGATTTTATCGTTAAGATAATCTCTGAGAAAGATGAAAAGAAAAGGAACAACTAAACCAAAGAAGAGCGCAATCATGTAATTGAAACCTTTCTTTGGCGACACAGGACTGATGCCATCATTCAAGGCAAGGTCGATGACCTCTGAATCGGCAAACGATGATGCCAGGCGAATCTGCGCCTCAGAACGTTTCTGCAAGAGGTAAGTATACAGTGAATTCTTAATGCCAAACTGCCGCTGGATATTGAAAAGCTCACGGTCGAGGGCCGGAAGGCCACCAATCTTTTCATATAGCCCATCTATTCTTTCATCGATAGATTTGATGGTAATGTCGGATGAGTTGATCACATTCTTAATGCTGACCAGGAGCGTTTCTTTTGCAAGATTGATCTTTTCATTCAATCCTCCCAGGAAAGGATTTTTTTCCGTAGAAGTTGATAGCAATTCTGTCTTCTCCTCATACAGGCCGAGCAGGTTATGAATCTGGCCACTGATAACCTCATCTTCAATTCCTGTGGTTGGAGGGATAAGCATTTCGCCCTCATCTTTAATCATATATTCTTTCAGGTGTTCGTAATACTTGGCCTTAACAAGCAATTCAGCTTTTTGATTTTGAAGGTCGTACAGGTTGGTGAAGTAAAAGTTCGTTTGCGTTTCCAGGTTCATCACCTTGTTCTCTGTCATGAAGTCACGTAGTTCTGACTCCGAACTCTTAAGAGAGTCTTCCAACTCAATAAGTTCCTGATCGATAAAGGCAATGGTGTTCTCTGATGTCTTATTCTTATCTTCCAGCTCAATGATCAGATATTCTTTCATGACCATATTCAGAAAATCAGCCATCTGGCTTACATTTGTTCCGCGCAGCGATAGCCTTATGATAGAAGAATTCTGGGATATGGGGTCTACTCGAAATCCTCTATAATATCGGGTGAGATATTCCAGGTTGTTAAAAAGAAACCTGTATTCGGCACCCTCGGAAATGTCCGGCTCGTAAAGCGGAGTCTTTTCTATGGTAAAACTGAAATACGGTGTCTCGATCTTTTCCCCAAAACGATGCCTTGCACTATAATCAAGCAATGGTAATACATTGGCCTGTACCACTTCATGTGCCTCATAATTATAATAACGAATGTTTTCTCCGGTGGCTGTCAGTTCAAATTCGTTATTGCCAGTGGGAGCTATAAAAAAATCGAGTCCGATGGGCTGTGGAACGACTGAGTCAAACACAACCCTGACAGGGCTTATCTTATAGAGTTCAGTGGTTTTGAAACTTTCTTCGGCAAAATAGGAGACATAAAAATTCAGTTTCTTGATCGTTCTGTTTACGACCGAATAAGACTTGATCACCACGATCTCATTCTGGATATTGTTCTGTATACGGCTGTAGCTTCCCATCCCGATCATGGTTTGCGGATCTACTTTTTTTGGGTCATTGATCAGCATACGCGATGATATCTCATAAACCGGGGTGGAGAATTTATTAAAGAAATATGCTATAGCTAAGGCGATAAGGATCGACAGCATAAAAAAGTACCAGTACCTGAAGAATTTCAGTAAAATGGACTTATAGTCTACTGATTCTTCGCGCAGCTCAGGGTTATATATATTTTCCTGTTCATTCATGGGCATCACTAGTTTGCAAGAAGTGCATAAACCAATAAAATAGTGGACAATACAGAGAATGCCAATCCATATGGGAATTGAGTGGAAACAAATTGCTTGGCCTTGATCGGTTCAGCATACACAATGTCGTTCGGCAGGAGAAAATAATAGTCTGATTCAAGTATGCGTTTGTCATTCAGGTTTACCCGCACAATCTTTGACCCATTTGTTGTTTGCCTGATGATGGCAATCTTATTCCTTTTAGCAAAATCAGTCATATCACCCGCCAGTGAAATAGCCTCAAAAATATTTATGTTGCTCTGGTATATGTCATATTTCCCGGGGCTTTTAAATTCACCCAGCAGGGTGATCCTAAAACTGGCCAGGCGAACAATCACAATCGGGTTTACCAGATATTCTGTCAGTCGTTTTTCAAGTTTTATCTGTATTTCCTCTGCAGTCAAGTCTTTCACATAAATATATCCCAGAGAAGGAAAATGAAAATATCCTGTATCATTTACCAGGTAACTGTTCAGATATAGGTCTGATCCACCGCTACTGGAGCTAGACCCGCTTACTTCATTGAAATAGGTAGTGGATTTCTCTTCCAGACTGTTGATCTTGATGTAAAGGTTATCGCCTGATTGTACCTGGTAATCCAGCAGGCGGTCATTGGTAAATGAATAGGTAGAATCTTCATCCTTGGGGATATCCTGCAGGTAAAGGATCTTCTTTTGCGGGACGCAGGATGCCATAATCAAACCCAGAAAAACCAGGAATAAAAAATATTTACTCACTTTCATTATTTGCTTTCTTTTTAGTCGGTATTTTATTCCCTCGCAAATGTAGCTGATTTAACGTAAAACCTCTAATAACAGGGACTTTCGCAGCATAATATTAACACTAAAATGTTTATACGTAGTTTTACTAATAATGTTTACTAACTTTGTTGCAAACCAAAAAGCATGCTCAAATGGTAAACAAATTAATGGATCCTATTGGCCGTTTGATGGGCCTCAGATACAAGTCTCACCCCTGGCACGGAGTAGATATAGGACCCGAAGCCCCGGAGGTGATCATCTCCTTTATCGAAATGGTGTCGACCGACACGGTAAAGTACGAAGTAGACAAGGTTTCCGGTTATTTACGACTGGACCGCCCGCAAAAGTATTCCAATGTTGTACCGGCCCTTTATGGTTTCATTCCACAGACTTTCAGCGGGCAGCGAGTAGCTGAATTCTGCATGGAAAAGACAGGGAAAAAAGGCATTGCCGGCGACAATGATCCCATTGATATCTGTATCCTGACGGAAAAAGAAATCGTTCATGGCGATATCCTGGTCAGGGCGAGGCCAATCGGTGGATTCCGTATGTTGGATGGCAATGAATCAGACGATAAGATCATAGCCGTGCTGAACAATGATGCGGTATATGGAAACTATAAAGA
>Ga0164311_10001683_pt1 | contig 11050 bp, 10 predicted proteins | sample GuaBasSedimGuay2_FD_121796 | JGI IMG/M metagenome (GOLD analysis project Ga0164311, IMG submission 121796) | Subseafloor sediment microbial communities from Guaymas Basin, Gulf of California, Mexico - Guay2, Core 4569-9, 9-12 cm | ecosystem: Environmental > Aquatic > Marine > Hydrothermal vents...
CGGCACGCTGACCTCCAACGGTCACAACCTGGACAGCGGCGCGACCTGCGGCTTTGCCGCCAGCGGCGACATCACGGACACCGATCCGCTCCTCGGCCCGCTGACGGAGGAGAACGGGGCCTGGGTGCATCCTCTCCTGGAGGGCAGTCCGGCCATTGACGCGGGCGCTTGTGTGGCCGGCATCACGACCGACCAGCGCGGCACGTCCCGGCCCCAGGGGGATGGCTGCGACATCGGCGCTTACGAACGGGGTAGGGCAACGGTCTACCTGCCGCTCGTGGTGCGGAGGTAGCACGCGGATTGCAGGACAGTAATGGATCAGGATTGGCTCCGTTGCCACCCTGGAGAGCACGCTGTTGGGCTTGACACTCCCGCGCTTTCCGCTATACTGGATAACGAGAGGGGATTTTGAGCCACTATTGACGACAAACCTCAAAGCGTGGCACCTGGCAATCTCGTAGGATGGAGCAGGAGAAATGGGCTTGGCTGAATTAGAGTCGCCTCTGCTTTCAAGTGGGCTCATTGTCGCGGTGGCGGCCCTTGGGTTGGTCGTCATACACCTTCTCACCAAGCGGTTTTTCCACATCCTTCGCTCGGCGGAACACCTCCACGAAGAACGCCGGCAACAACTGGTCACCCTGGTCGGGATACTTCGGTGGGGAGGCGACGTTCTCATCGTAGGGGCTGCTCTGCTGATGCTGTTGAGCGCCTTCGACATCAACATCAGCCCGCTGCTGGCAGGCGCAGGTGTGGCAGGGCTGGCGTTGAGCCTGGGCGCACAGACCCTCATCCAAGACCTCATCGGCGGCTTCCTCATCCTAGTGGAGAATCAGTACGCCGTCGGCGATTCCATCCAGGTGGGGGACGTGGCGGGCACGGTGGAGCGGCTCACCCTGCGCGCCACCTACGTGCGGGACATCAACGGGCATCTACATATTATCCCCAACGGAGAGGTGCGCGTTGTCTCCAATCGCACCAAGGATTGGTCGCGCGCACTGGTGGAGGTGGGTGTGGCTTATGAGGAAGATTTGGACCGCGTTCTCCGCGTTCTGAGGGAGACCGCCGCAGCCTTTGCTCAGGAGCCGGACTTCGGGCCGCAACTGTTGGAGCCACCACAGGTAGTGGGACCAGTGAGCCTGGGGGATTGGGCCATCACGGTGCGAGTGATGGTTAAGACGCAGCCGGGGAAGCAGTGGGAGATCGCCCGCCAACTCCAGAAACGCATCCTCGCTACTTGCGAGCGAGAGGGTATCACCCTACCTTATCCACGGCAGGAGGTGTGGGTGCGCGGATTGGGGCAGAGTTGACAACGGACGGGAATAGATTATAATAAGGCGCATAAGGGACGGTGTGTCGCCATACTATCGGCCAGAGATTAGCACCGTGTGATAGGCGGCATTAGATAGTTCTCGGTGCAAAGGAGGGGCGGAGGCCTGGCTTCAGCCGGGAAATCCCCGATAAATCGGGGCCTCCGTCGCGTTTTGCACCGCAAACCAGTACAACCGAACATTGTAAAGCATTGACCGGGACGAGTACCGCCCGGTGAAGGTCCAAGAGAGAGGGGGTCCCAGGCTGTGAGCCCCCTCGACCGGACAGGCGGGAAAACCACCCGTGAGTGGGCCCCTCAAATCGTATCACGAAAGAGCGCGAAAGTTCGCGAAAGTGCGCGAAAGCTCGCGAAAGGGTGCGAAAGTATGGGGCCACGGGACGGCCCGTTATCGCCGCAGAGTGCCACAACGCTCCGTTGATTCGTTGATTTCCTAATTCTTCGTTGATTTCCTAATTCGTTGTGGAACTTGGGTGGAACCACGTGGGATGACCCCCGCGCCCCAGGGTGCGGGGGTCTTTGTATATGGCAAGGAGGGAAACTATGGCTGAACAAGAGAGATATGAGGAAAGTCACCTTTACCGGCTGCGCCACTCGGCGGCGCACGTGATGGCCCAGGCGGTGCTGGAGAAGTTCCCCGAGGGCAAAATCGCCATCGGCCCGCCCATTGAAAAAGGCTTCTATTACGACTTCGACCTGCCTCGACCGCTCACACCGGAGGACCTGGAGGAGATCGAAGCCCGCATGCGCGAGATCATTGCCGAGGGACACGATTTTGTGTATCAGGAGGTCTCCGAGGAAGAGGCGCGCCGCATCTTCGCCGACCAACCCTACAAGTTGGAGTTGATTGACGACATCCTCTCCGCCGGGACGGATGAATACGGGGAGCCGCTGGAGGAGACTCCCAGACTCTCGATCTACAAAAGCGGCCCCTTCGTAGACCTGTGCCGGGGGCCGCACGTGAACAACACGCGGGAGATCAATCCCGACGCGATCAAACTGCTCAGCGTGGCCGGGGCCTACTGGCGCGGCGACGAACGCCGCCCTATGCTCCAGCGCATCTACGGCACAGCCTGGGAGACGAGCGAGCAATTAGAGCAGTACCTGGCCTGGCAGGAGGAGGTCGAAAGGCGCGACCACCGCAAACTGATCAAGCAACTCGACCTGATCAGTTTCCACGAGGAGGGTGGAGCAGGGCTGGCTTACTGGCATCCCAAAGGAGGCTGCATCCGCCAGATCATCGAGGACTTCTGGCGGGCCGAGCATGCGAAGGGCGGCTACGACATCGTCTTCTCCCCTCACATCGGCAAGGCAGAGTTGTGGGAGCGCTCGGGCCACCTCGACTTCTACAAGGATAGCATGTACTCTCCAATGGACATCGAAGGGGTGGAGTACTACCTCAAGCCTATGAACTGCCCCTTTCATATCCTGATGTACAAGACGCGCACCCGTTCTTACCGTGACCTGCCATTGCGCTGGGCAGAATTGGGCACGGTCTACCGCTACGAACGGAGCGGTGTGTTGCACGGCCTCCTGCGCGTGCGCGGCTTCACGCAGGACGACGCACACATCTTCTGCACACCGGAGCAGATAGAGGATGAAATCCTGCGGGTGCTGCGCTTCTCGCTCGACCTGCTGCGGGCCTTTGGCTTCACCGAGTTCCAGGTCTACCTCTCGACGATGCCGGAGAAGCACGTGGGAGAGCCCCAACGATGGAAGCAGGCCCAGGAGAGCCTGCGCAAGGCCATCGAGGCGGAGGGGCTGTCCTATGACGTAGATGAGGGAGGTGGGGCCTTCTACGGACCCAAGATTGACATCCACGTCAAGGACGCCCTGGGTCGCACGTGGCAGTTGACAACGATCCAGTTCGACTTCAATCTGCCTGAGCGATTCGATATGACCTACGTGGGGGAGGATGGGAAAGAGCACCGACCCTACATGGTACACCGGGCGCTGCTGGGCAGCCTGGAGCGTTTCTTCGGCGTCCTCGTAGAGCACTATGGCGGCGCTTTCCCGGTGTGGCTGAGCCCGGTGCAGGTGGTGCTCATCCCCATTGCCGATAGGCACGTGGAGTACGCCCACTCCGTAGCGGAGCAACTGAAAGCCGAGGGTCTGCGGGTGGAGGTAGATGATTCGGGCGAGCGCATGCAGGCCAAGATCCGCGATGCTCAGATGCAGAAGGTGCCCTATATGCTTGTCATCGGCGACCGAGAGATGGAGGCCGGGCAGGTGAACCTACGGCTACGTGATGGCAGGGTGCCCGGCGCAATGTCCGTGGATGCTTTTCTCGCACTGGTGCAGGAGGCGGTGAAGGAAAGGCACCTGCTCTGAGGAGCAGAGTCGCCAGGGGCGATTTGACACCTTCCTGCAATTGTGTTATCATCCTTACACACACCCAGTCGGCTCACATACGGGGAGGTAGACCGAATTAGTAAAAAGAAGTATCGTCCCGACAAACGAGTGAAGTATCGCATCAACCATCAAATCCGGGCTCCTCAGGTTCGTCTCATTGATGCAGATGGCACTCACGTGGGGGTAGTGTCGTTATCTGAGGCTCTGGCGGCTGCTCATGCTCACGATCTAGACCTGGTGGAGGTGGCACCGGCTGCAGACCCCCCGGTTGTCCGGGTGATGGACTATGGAAAGTTCCTCTACCAGCAAGCAAAGCGGGAACGGGAGTCGCGCAAGGCACAGAAGCAGGTCGAGATCAAAGAGATCCGTCTGCGTCCCAAGACAGCCGAGCACCACAGAGCCTTCAAGATTCGCAATGCCCGGCGCTGGCTGGAAGAAGGGATGAAAGTCAAAGTGCGCATCCACTTCCGGGGTCGGGAGATTACCTATCCCGAGATCGCTCATGAGCAGTTGATGGAAATCGCTGAGGAACTATCTGACGTGGCGGTGATCGAGCAAAAGCCAAACCTGGAAGGGCGTACAATGCTGATGATTTTAGCGCCGATGAAGAAAAGCGGCGCGAAGAGGTAAGAGAATGCCGAAGATCAAGACACATAAATCCACATCCAAACGATTCCGCCGGACGAAAGGCGGCAAGGGTAAATTGATGCGTACCAAGTTAGGCAAATCTCACTTGCGGCGCAAGAAGAGCGCACGCGCAAAGCGCCTCTACGACGAGATGATTCCGGTGGAGGCGAAAGGCGTGCAGCGGCGCGTACGCCGCCTGGCACCATATCTGAGGCAAAAGGGGAAATAGTGCCGTGAGAGTCAAAGGGGGAAGTAGAACACGCTATCGTCACAAAAAGGTACTCCGCCAGACCAAGGGGTACTACGGGACACGTCACCGCTTGTTCCGCCGGGCCAACGAGGCCCTGATGAAGGCTCTGTGGTATGCCTATCGGGATCGGCGACAACGGCGGCGGGACCTGCGGCGGCTGTGGATCACGCGCATCAACGCGGCTGCACGCCAGAACGGGCTCTCGTACAACCGCTTCATCCATGGGCTGAAGGTGGCCGGGGTGGAGTTAGACCGTAAGGTCCTGGCCGATATTGCTGTGCGGGACGCGGAGACATTCGCCCGGCTGGTGGAGGTGGCGAAGAACGCGGCGGTGTAAATCGCAGAAACGGCAGGATGGCACGAGGGGGGAGCCGAAGGGTGGGCTCCCTTATTTGTTGCTACTTGTGGTGACGAAAGATGACCACCTCGTCGCTGACCATCGGGATCGAGGAAGAGTACCAGATCATTGACCCTGCCACACGGGAGTTGCGCTCTTACGTCCAACGCTTCCTTGAGCAGGGTCAGACGGTGCTGCCCGATCAGATCCGCCCTGAGTTCCTGCAATCGCAGGTGGAGGCAGGCACACGCATCTGCCACAGCATCCAGGAAGCACGCCGTGAACTGATTCGTATGCGGCGCTCGATCTGGGAACTCGCAGAAAGCGAAGGGCTGTGGGTGGCGGCAGCGGGAACCCATCCCTTCTCCTCCTGGGCACAGCAGGAGGTCTCCCCCTTTGGCCGCTACCCCGAACTGGCCCGCTTTTTGCAGGACGTGGGACGGCGATTGCTGATCTTCGGTATGCACGTCCATATCGGTATCGAGGATCGAGAATTGCTCATCGAGGTGATGAACCAGATACGCTACTTTCTACCTCACCTCCTGGCCCTCTCGACTAGTTCCCCTTTCTGGCACGGTCGCGATACAGGATTGAAGTCCTACCGTAGCGTCGTCTTCGAGAGCCTGCCTCGCACCGGCATCCCCCCGCAGTTCGGCTCCTACGCCGACTATCGCAGAACCGTGGATACGCTGTTGGCAACGGGCAGCATTGCTGAGCCCACCCACATCTGGTGGGACGTGCGCCCCAGCGAGAAGTTCCCCACGTTGGAGGTGCGCATCCCCGATATGTGCACGCGGGTGGAGGAGACGCTGTGCCTGGCGGCGCTCGTGCAGGCCATCGTGGCCAAACTGGTACGTCTGAGACAGGCTAACCAGACCTGGCGCGTCTACCGTAAACACCTGCTCGATGAGAACAAATGGCGTGCAGTGCGCTACGGCATCACGGGGAAACTGATTGATTTCGGTAAGACGAAAGAGGTGACGCTTCCGGCGCTGATCGAGGAACTGCTGGCATGGGTGGATGACGTGGTGGACGAACTGGGAAGCCGGGCCGAGGTCGAATACGCTCACACCATCCTCAGCCAGGGCACCAGCGCCGACCGTCAACTCGCCGTCTACCGCCAAAAGAAGGATTTCCGGGCGGTGGTGGATCGGATGGTAGAGGAGACGCGAGAAGGACTGTAAGGACTTAGAGAGTTCGGTATTTCCAGAAGGGTGTGGCTAAAATCAGTGGGACGTCCGGCTTCAGCCGGAAAATCCCCGCTGAAGCGGGGCCTCCGGCCTTTTCTCCCCACGAATTTTAGCCAGACTCTTTCCAGAAAGGGGCAAAATGAGCGGTGTTAAACTATTCACAGTGCGCGGCATCGCGGTTAAGATGCACGTTACTTTTCCGTTGATCCTGGTGTGGGCAGCCGTGCAGTTCGGTTACCTGAACCAAAGAGGTTTCTCGCTCTCAGGAGCCGCCTTCGGCATCGTCATCACTCTGCTATTATTCATCTGCGTCGTGATCCACGAACTGGCGCACAGCCTGACGGCAACCGCGATGGGCTTTCCGGTGCGCGACATCGTACTCCTGCCACTGGGGGGCATTGCACAGATGGAGCGTATGCCGGAACGTCCGGGGCAGGAGTTCCTCATGGCCATTGCCGGCCCCCTGAGCAACGTCGTCATTGCCGTGCTACTGGTCGTGGGCGGCCTCTTGTTCGGCCTGGATGTAAGACCACGAATGGACCTCGCACGTCTGGGTTGGAAGGACACTCTCCCTTACCTCATTGCCACCAACCTCGGACTGGCCGTCTTCAACCTCATCCCCGCTTTTCCGATGGACGGCGGGCGAGTGCTGCGTGCGCTGCTGGCTACCGTGATGCCTCACGCCCGCGCCACAGCCCTGGCCGTCAGCGTGGGGCAGGGACTGGCCTGGATGCTGGGACTGATGGGGCTGCTGAGCGGCAATTTTCTGTGGATTCTGATCGCGTTCTTCGTGTACGCCGGAGCAGCCCAGGAAGGGCAACTGATTCACGTCAAGAACGTGCTCCAGGGCCTGCGTGTACGTCAGGCCTTCTCCCGTCACGCTTTGTCCCTCTCCCCCGACGATCCGGTCAGCCGCGCCACCGACCTCACGCTCGAGAGTTTCCAGGCCGATTTCCCCGTCTGCGATGCTGAGCAACTCGTGGGTTTGCTCACCCACACCGATGTCCTCCGAGCCCTCAAGCAGCGCCGGCCCGATACGCCGGTGCGTGAGGTCATGCGGACGAAATTCCCCACTATCGGGCTGGACGATGGGCTGTTTGAGGCCCATCGGCAGATGACAGAGGCAGGGCTTGACGCATTGCCCGTGATGGAGGGGGAACAGTTCCTCGGCCTGCTCACCCGCCGTGACGTGAATGAGGTCTACCAATTGCTCTCGGTCAGTCCAGAACTGCTAACGCAAAGACGAGGTGTATGATCACTGTCGCCGAAGCACGACGTTACTATGAAGATGCCGACGTGGTACACGATTTTGACCACGTGCTGCGGGTGCTGGCACTGGCGGAGCGCATCGGGCGGGCGGAGGGAGCCGACCTAGAGATTGTGCGGGCGGCGGCATTGCTGCACGACGTGGGGCGGGAGCAGGCCGAGGCAGCCGGGCTCGACCACGCCGCCTTCGCCGCCGAGCGGGCACGGGAGATATTGGCTGCTCACCCCCTTGCGAAGGTGGAAGCCGTAGTTCACGCCATTGCCGCCCACCGTTTCCGCACTGGCCCAGAGCCGACCACACTGGAGGCACAGGTGCTCTTCGATGCTGACAAACTGGACGCCATCGGCGCGGTGGGGGTAGCGCGAGCCTTCGCCCACGGCGGTGCTCGCGGGCAGCGACTTTGGGTCCCCATCGAGGCCGTAGACGTAGCCCGCTGGACAGAGGAAGGTGATGACCCACGCAACCACACTCCAGTTCACGAGTTCGTCGTCAAACTCTCCCGACTCAAAGAGCGGCTTTTCACTCCGACCGGACGGGCCATCGCCGAGGAACGTCACGCCTATATGGTCGCCTTCTTCAAGCGGTTCGATGCTGAAGTGCGGGGGGAACGATGAAGGGCTATATGGACTGGAAAGTCGCCACCACTATCGTCGTCTCCACAATGACGATAGTGGTAGACCACTACCACCGCCTCTTCGCCTACAAGATCTACGATCGGTTGCTCCTATACCTGGGCGTGCCGCTGCTCGTCATCTTGCTCGTCTTCCGCGAGTCGCCCGCCAGGTACGGCTTCCGGCCGGGCGATTGGAAAGCAGGGCTGGCGCTCACGGCGGCCGGGTGTGGTGGGATGGCACTCGTGATACCGTTTCTGGCCCGCACCAGGGAGTTTCAGGGCTATTACGCACCTGTGGCCGATTCCCCCATCCCTCTGCCACTCTACGCCGCCGCTGACCTCTTCGGCTGGGAGTTCCTGTTTCGCGGTTTCCTGCTCTTCGCGCTCTACCCGGTCTGCGGCCCTTACGCCATCCTGCTCCAGGCCGTCCCCTTCACCATCGCTCACCTCGGCAAGCCGGAATTGGAGACACTGAGTTGCATCTTCGGCGGCTCTGCCTTCGGCTACGTCGCCTGGCGCACCCGTTCATTCCTCTATCCTTTTCTCATCCACTGGTTTCTGATGACCTTCACGGTACTGCTCGCCAGCGGCGCGATACAATGTTTGTAATGGCGACTTCAGTCGTCAGAAAACGACTAAAGTCGTTACTACGAGTGCCAACTACCGCGCCAGCACACTCCGGTAGACCTCCAGCGTCCTGCGGGCGGTTTCCTCCCAGGTAAAGCGGGCCGCCTGCGCTAATCCCAATTCACGCATCTTGGTTCGCAACGGCTCCTCCGTCAGCACGCGGGCCAACGCCCGGGCGATGTCGTCCGGATCGTCCGGATCCACCAAGAGTCCTGCTTCCCCCACCACCTCCGGTAACGAGGCTCGCCTGGCGACTACGACCGGCGTGCCACAGGCCATCGCCTCCAACGCCGGAAGTCCGAACCCTTCGTAAAATGAGGGCATTGCCAATACGCTGGCGGCGCTATATAGCCCTGGCAGGTCGGCGTCTGGCACATCATTGAGGAAGCGCACCTGCTCGCTCAGACGTAGCACCTCGACGCGCTCGAAAATCCTGTTGTATAGCCAGCCCTTGCCGCCGACCAACACCAGCGGCGCAGCCGTCACCCCCGCATCGAGCAGCAGGCGGTAGGCATGCAGGAGGCCCGGCAGGTTTTTGCGCGGCTCCAGTGTCCCCACGAAGAGCAGGTACTCCGGCTCCAGGCCGTACTGCGCGGCGACCTGCCTGGCCTGCGCCTTCGGCAGTGGGTGAAAGGCAGGGTTGGCGGCCAGGTGCACGACTGTGACCTTCTCCGGCGGCACGTCCAGCAACGAGGTCAGGTCGGATTTGGTGGCGTGGGAATCGGCCAGAATATGGTCGGCGCGTCGCACTGCCCACTCGATTTGCTGATTGTAGTAGCGGCGACTTTCGGCGGTGAGGAACTGGGGGTAATAGAGGAAGTTCAGGTCGTGGATGGTGATCACCGACCGGCTTATCCCTCCGGCGGGGGGGATGAAATCGGGGCTATGCAGCAGGTCGAGTCCTAGTCGCGCTATCTCCACCCCCAGCGCCCACCGTTCCAGCCGATGGTGCGAGGGAGTCCAGCAGGCGACGGGGTGGAAATTCGGCCCCGGCAGCGGGGGATCACGATCCTTGCGGCTGTACAGAACGCAGTAGTCCGTGTCTGCATCGAGCGCAGCCAGCGCCTCGAGCAGGTGCAGCACATAGTTGCTGATTCCACCCCGGGCGTAGTGGACGATACGAGCGTCAATGCCAATGCGCATATCCGTCTCCGCAGCCATTATAGCGGCCCACCGTGACCTGTCAACCGTTGCCTATGGAGGGGAATGATGTTATAATCAGCATCACTACACTCATCCAGGGGGTACAACGATGGCGATGGACGTGACTCAGACAATGGATCTGACCCAGGCGATGCAGACGCTCAAGTGGCTGGATGAAGAGCGCCGTAAAGACAAAGCCACAATTGCCGCGCTGCAGGAATGGGCACAGGAACAAGAGCGGCAATTGGCCCAACAGGCGGCTCAGATTCAGGAACTACAAACAGCCGTGGCCGGCATCCAGAGTTTGATGGCGCAGGTAACCAAGTTTGAGCAGATGGTATCAAATTACAAGAATGAACTGATCTTCAGGATGGATCAACGCGAAGAGGCACGGAGGAAGGAACAGGCGGAGGCTGAGCGACTACGCAGGATCGAGTTGGAGGCCCTGGCCGACCAGTTGAGCCGATTAGACAAGGAGTTGCGGGTCTTGCCCCGCTATGACGAGGAATTGAAGGCCCGTCAGGCCGAGGGGCAGCGGCTCAATGAGGCCCTCCAGCGCCTGGAAGTCGCCGTAATTGATCTTAGTAAGCGTCTGGAGGATCCATCACGAGCCATCACCTACCTGGAGGAGCAGCGCCGCGCCGATAACCGCCGCATCGCTGAATTGGAGCAGGACACGACCGAACTGCGCAAGAAAATTGAGGCCCAGGCCGCCAAACTTCCGCTCCTGGAAGAGACGATCCAGAAACAAAGAACGCGCATCGAAGAGGCCATTCAGTATACAAAAGAGTTTGAGAAGCCCATCGAAGAACTGCGTATCTCCGACTTCCAGCGCGAACAGAAGATGAAGAAATATCTGGATCAAGGCGAGCAGGTGGCCCAGGAAATGGAACGGATACGAGAGCAGACGCAGGGCTTCATCGAGCAACAACAACTGGTCAAGCAAGCCCTGGAGAAGTTGGAGGGCTTCCAGGCGCGGCTGGAGAAGCGGCAGAATGAAGTGGCCGAAATGCAGCGGTTGGCCGAAGATCGGCTCAAGCGACAGTGGGAAGAGTGGCAGGAGGAACAGGCGAAACAGCAGAGGAAACGAGACATTCTGAGCGAAGAGCGCTGGCGGCAACAGGAACAGACCAATGCTGAGTACAGTGAGCGTCTGGACGCGCTACAGCCCATTATTGAACTGCACCGTAACCAACTGGACATCCTCTGGGAGGCACGCCGTGCTGACGCCACCCGTGCGCTCAAGGCAGTTCAGGACGAGTATGAGGCGCTCATCGCTCAGGCGGACGCACAACTGAGCATCCTGCGCGGCGAGCA
>Ga0164311_10001686_pt1 | contig 11042 bp, 9 predicted proteins | sample GuaBasSedimGuay2_FD_121796 | JGI IMG/M metagenome (GOLD analysis project Ga0164311, IMG submission 121796) | Subseafloor sediment microbial communities from Guaymas Basin, Gulf of California, Mexico - Guay2, Core 4569-9, 9-12 cm | ecosystem: Environmental > Aquatic > Marine > Hydrothermal vents...
GCTTTAGACATCCGGCTTAGGCTTAGAAGGCGGATTTTAAACCTTTGGGGTGAGGTTTTAAGGCTGGCTGAAACTTTAAGGGTGAAGGCTTCCCAAGAGAAGAAAACCCTCATGGTTCTTTACACGCATACTCAGCATGCCCAGATAGGCTTCCTCTCCCACTATTTAATCTCCTACGCGGAGCATCTGTTGAGGGATGCTGAACGTCTGGAAGCTTGCTACCGTCATGTGAATCTTTCGCCTCTAGGGGCTTCAGCCATTGGCGGTTCAACTCTTCCCTTAGATAGGCTGAAGGTTGCAGAATTGCTGGGCTTTGAAGGGCTGGTTGAAAACTCTATTGACGCTGTGAGCAGCCGGGACTTCCTTTTAGAGGCTGCCTGCCAAGCAGCCATCCTCATGGTCCACCTGAGCAGGATGGCTGAAGACCTTGTTTTATGGTCTTCTAGCGAGTTTGGCTACGTGGAGCTTCCCGACGAGTTTGCCTCCCCCTCCAGCATCATGCCCCAAAAGAAGAATCCCTGTGTTCTGGAGTTGGTTAGAAGTAGGGCTGGAAGAGTTTGCGGCCTGCTGGCAGGGCTCCTAGCCTCAATCAAATCGGTTCCCACAGGATACAGCAGGGACCTTCAAGACGTTAAGCCTCCCCTCTGGGAAATCTTCAACCTCACGGAGTCCACGGTTAAAATTTTCAGCAGCCTTGTAGAAGGCTTGAAGTTTAACAGGGAAAGACTCGGCGAGAACGCTTTGAAAAGCTATGCTTCAGCCCTAGATTTGGCTGAGGCTCTCATAAAGGAGGCAGGCCTATCGCTGAGGGAGGCCCACCGCGTAGTCGGGGAAATGGTTAGACTATGCTTGGCGAAAGGTTTAACCCTTCAGGAAGCCGGCCTCCCACTGCTTGAAAAAGCTTCAGAGAAAACCTTGGGAAGAAAGGTTTCCCTCTCCCTGAAAACTTTTAGGGAGGCTGTAAACCCGGCTTCTTCGCCTATCCGCAGGGCTACATTGGGCTCTCCTTCCCCAAGGGAAACCTTAAGAATGCTCAAACGTTTGAGGGATGAAATTAGAAGTTCGGAAAGGATGCTTAGACTTAAGCTTAGAAATCTGGAGAAGGCTGAAAGGAAACTTAGGAATAAGGTTTACAAACTTATATCTTGAAGGCTTCCTCTGGAAAACTAATCATTTAAATACTTTTTAAAAGCTTCAAAAAGATAAGCTGGAGGCCGAAATCATGGCTTCAGCTGACAGAGGTAAGGTGGTTCTCGCCTATTCAGGAGGCTTAGACTCCACCCTGCTCATCATACTTCTGAGAGAACACTACGGCTTCAAGGAGGTTATTCCGGTGCTGCTCGACGTAGGCCAGGGTGAAGAGGAAATTAGGCTGGCTATGGAAAGGGCGGAGAAACTGGGCGTAGAAGTCCGCTTTATCGACGCCAAAAAGGAGTTTGTGGAAAACTATATTCACCGGTGTATTAAGGCGAACGGAAGCTATGAAGGCTATCCTGTCGGAACCTCTATGAGCAGGGTTCTCATAGCCTTGAAGGTGGCTGAGGTGGCTAGGGAGGTTGGAGCTACAGCAGTAGCTCACGGCTGTACAGGTAAAGGCAACGACCAGTTCAGGATGGAGGCAGCCTTCAAGTATGCTGCCCCAGACCTTGAAGTTGTTGCTCCCGTGAGGGAGCTTAACCTCACTCGAACCCAAGAAGAGGAAATGCTGAAAAGCAAGGGGATTGAGCCTAAGAGGGCTAGAGGCAAAATCGGTGGAGACGTGAACATGTGGTCGCACTCCATTGGAAGCGGCCAGTTCGAAGATTTGGTTACCCCATGCCCTGAGGAAGAATACTATTGGGTTAAGCCTTTAAGGGAGGTTCCAGACAAACCCCGCGAGGTAACCATTACCTTCAAAGAGGGAATTCCGGTAGATGTAGATGGGATAACAGACCCCGTCGAAATGATTTTCTATCTTAACAGGGTTGGAGGCGAATACGGCGTAGGGAAAATAGACATTCTCGAAGATGGAATCATAGGTTTCAAGTCCAGAGAAATCTATGAGGCTCCAGCAGCCACCATTCTCCTTCAAACCCACGCCGACCTAGAACATTTAACTTTAACCAAGGAGCAGCTGCGGCTTAAACGGGAAATCGACAGGCTTTGGGCAGACATGGTTTACCATGGCCTATGGCTCCATCCGCTGCGTAAAGACTTGGATGCCTTTATTGATTCCACCCAGAAATGGGTGAGCGGAAAGATAACTGTGCGCCTCCAGAAGGGAAACTTCGAAATCGTGCGCAGAGAATCAGAGTTCTCCCTCTTCGCGCCGGAGATTAGGGGCTTAAGAGCTAAAGGCTTCGACCAGAGAGACGCTACGGGAGCCGTGAGAATCTTCACTTTACCCTTCCAACTATACAGTAAAAAGGGTAGGTAAAAGGCGTCTTTCCCTCTTTTTCTACATTTCCTCCACATACTTGTTTATCATGTCTGCCATCATGTGGTTTCTGAGGGTGACCTTAACGTTTTGAACGCCTTCCATGGATTTGATTTTCTGTTTAATGTCGCGGGCTATGGTTAAGGCGCACACGGGGGGACAGAAGGGAGCCGTCAAATGGAAAACCACTTCAATGTTTCCGTTTTCGATTTTCACCTCGTCGATGAGCCCCATCTCAACGATGGAAATCCCTATTTCAGGGTCTATAACCTCTGACAGCTTCTCCATGATTTGCTCCTTTGAAACCATGTTAAATTCTCCCCTTAAAGTTTAAGCTTACCATTGTGGTAGAGCCTCCATTAAATAAAAGCCTTATCTTTAAAGAAGCCTCAAAAAGGGCATTGTAGGAGCCCCGGGGGCAATGGTGTTTTTTTCAGACAGAGCTTGAAGCCTCCCTTAGAAGCCTACTAGAAAAGGTTTACGGCGGAGCCTTGCCGAGGGTTTTAGAGGCGATGGCTAGGCCTCCAACCCGCTACTATCTTCGAGCCAACACCCTTAAGATTTCACCGGAAGAACTAGTGGAGAGGCTTGAAAGGAAAGGTTTGAAGGCTTCCCAACATCCACAGCTTAAAGAGGCTCTGTCTCTTCCTTTGGAAGGTCCGAACCCTGTTCCGGAGTACCCCTTGAAAGTGGTGGTGGACAAGTTTACAGCGGAATCCGTTATGGTGGGAGCCCACGTTTACGCCCCTGGAGTTTCCTCAATGAAGGGGGTGAGAAAAGGCGATATGGTCACTATTTTAAGCCCTAAAGGCCATGTGGTTGGCTCCGGAATAGCCGAAATGGATGAAGCTGAAGTTTTACTGTCCAAGCAGGGTTTGGCAGTTAAAATTACTGATCCGCTTTACCGGGCTCCAAGCCTCCGCGAAACGGAGGAATACCGTAAAGGCTTTTTCTACTTGCAGTCTCTCCCCTCCATGGTAACTGTCAGGGTTTTGGAGCCCAAGCCCGGTGAAACCATTGTAGACTTAAACTGTGCCCCGGGAGGGAAGCTTTCTCACATCTACCAGCTTACTGGTGGAGGAGCAGTCATTTACGGGTTTGACCGTAGCCCCAGAAAGATCCGTTTAACCGCTCAAACCTTGGAGAGGTTGGGCTACCGCGGCGTGAAACTTATTGCCGCCGACTCGAGATACGTTGATTTAGACTATCCCGAGATTAAAGCTGACAGGGTGCTTGTAGACCCTCCATGCAGCGCCCTAGGTGTAACGCCTAAACTCTACGACTGGAAGACAGCTGAAGACGTGAAATCTCTCGCAAACTATCAGAGGCAGTTCCTTAAAGTAGCAGCTAAAATCGTGAAGCCTGGAGGCATAGTTGTCTACAGTGTTTGCACCATGACGCTGGAGGAATGTGAGGAAAACGCTCGGTTTGCCGTAGAAAAGTGTGGGTTGAAACCTGAGCCTCAACCCTTCCACCTAGCCTCAACAGGCTTACCCATTTTCGCTGAAGCTGAGCTTTTCCAACGTTTCCACCCTCACATTCACGGGTTCGGATATTTTATAGCTAGGTTCAGGAAACCTTCTAGCTGAGGGGTTAAGCTTGAAGGGTGAGGTAGCCATCCTACGTAAGGGCGAAACTTCAGCCCTCCAGGTTCTTGAAAACCTGCTCGAGAAAGCTAAACGTGAAGGTGAAGCTGGAGCTGTGGCTGTCTTTATAGGTTTAGTGAGAGGCTTCACGTCGAAGGGTGAACCCGTGGAAGGTTTAAGCTATGAGGCTTACGAGGAGGTTGCCATTCCCGCCTTGCAGCGAATCAGAAGCGAAGCGTTATCCAAGCCTGGAATAGTTGAAGTTTTAATTTACCATGTGGTGGACGACCTAAAGGTTGGAGACGAGATAGTCTATGTGGCTGTGGCTGGAAAACATCGAAAAGAAACCTTTCAAACTTTAACGGAACTCGTGGAAAAAGTGAAGTTTGAGGTTCCCATTTTTAAGAAGGAGAAACTTAAAAACGGAAGGGCCTACTGGGTAAGCGAGGTGGAAGCTGAGAAAGGGAAAGAAAAAGTTTAACTGCTGGCTTCCTCGCTGTTCGCGCCGTTATAGTAGAGGGATGCGGTGGTAAGTCTTAGGAAGCCTTCGATCTCTCTCCGTAGTTCCTCATCGTTAAGGCAGCGTTTTAAACAGTAGGCTTTTTCTACAAGGTGGCTGCGCAGCCTGTCGATAAGCTCCTCTGGGATTTCTATTCCAAACTCGTTAAGCTTATGTTTTATCAGGGCTTTCCCGCTGTATTTGTCGAAGACGAATACCGCTCTGCGACCTACCTCTTCAGGGGCAATAGGCTGATAGGTGTAAGGGTTCTTGAGAAGCCCGTGGACATGTATTCCGCTGGAATGCCTGAAAACATTTTCACCGCAGATAGGTGCGAAATGCCCTATGGGGATCCCTGAAAGCCTCTCCACAGTTTTTGAGAGCTCATAAAGCCTTGAAAGCTCCACGCCCACATGCTTATTATAGATAACCTTTAAGGCCACCACCACAGGTTCGAGGGCAGCGTTCCCCGCTCTCTCACCTATCCCGTTAACGGTGACACTGGCCCATTCAGCGCCCCCCTCGATGGCGGCTAAAGTGTTAGCCACCGCCAGCCCTAAATCGTTGTGGGCGTGGATTTCAACGGCTATGCCAACCTCTTTAACCAGCCTTCTCACCAGCCTCTTAGCCAGGTCCGGCGTTAGGATTCCAAGGGTGTCAGCCAGCCTAAGCCTGTCAGCTCCAACTTCCAGAACTGTTTCAGCATATTCCTTCAACATCTTGTAGGGTGTCCTAGAGCCATCCTCAGCAGTCACCGAAACGTAGAGACCTAAACTTTTAGCCTTCTTCACAGTCTCTCTAATCCTGCTTAAGGCTTCCTGCCATGAAATGTTAAGCTTATATTTCAGGTGGATGGGGCTGGTTGCCAGCGAGATAGCTATAGCGTCGGCACCCGTCCTGGCCACGGCCTCCACATCCCTAATGTTGGCTCTGCTCCAGCCCATAACGCTTGCTTTAGAAACTTCTTTGACGATTCTTCTTACGGCTTCCTCGTCTTGAGGCGAGCTGACAGGTATGCCTGCCTCTATCTGGTGAACCCCCACCTCGTCGAGAAGCCTAGCTATCTCCAGTTTATCCTCCACCGTAAAGGTTACTCCAGGTGTTTGATGGCCATCCCTAAGCGTAGTATCGTCTATCTTAACATTATGAGCGATTCTCTTGAATAGGGCACCATGATTAGGAAACCTCAACTTTTCCGTGTTCATGGCTAACCAGCTAAACAGCCACCTTATTATTTTCCAAAATAATGAAATTTAATATTTAAATTTTATCCTTATCTATCCCTAAAAGTAATCGCCATCAACCTTTACTTAAGTAAAGGTTTGAATTAAAGATTTAAAAGAGGCTTCAAGCTGACCTTACGTGCCTCTGGAAGAGCCTCTACAAGCCTATCCAGCCCCAACATCAAGCCTACCAGCTCGGAAACGTGGACCACAGGTAGGGGGTGAAGCCTCGCTGGGGCTTCATCCAGCGTGGACAGGCATCCTGGACAGGTTACTATGATGACTTCTGCTCCAGCCTCCCTCATGGAGGCCAGCTTAACCCTGGTAGTTTCTAGGGAAGCATCCTTATCGTAGAAGGTTGAAGCCGCATAGCAGGCTCCGCAGCAAAGATTTTTTTCAGCGTATTCGACAGGCTGGCCTCCGAGGGTTTCCACCAGCTCCTCGAGAAATCTTATGCTTTCAGGTTTCCCTAAAGCCTCTTCAGGGTAGGGTTTGAAATAGTGGCATCCATGGTGGACGGCAACCCTTAAGCCCTTCAAGTCCCTCTTTTTAAGCCGGGAAATCTTCTCCCTAACCTTGTAGTAGATTTCGGCTACATGGAAAACTTTCAGGTTCCAGGCTGGCTTAGCTCCAACCTTAGCTAAAGCCTTTTCCACCTCCTCTTTAACCCCGCTTCCCTTTAGCTCCTTAAAAACGTGAAGGTAGGTGCAGTAGCAGGTGTCGCAGAGGGCTGCCACCGTCTGGGCGTGCTGGGAGGCTATCCAGCTATTCCAGCCTGTGAAGGATGCCAAAGCCTTAAAGTCCATGAGGCCTGAAAGGTGGAGAAGCCCCCCGCAGCAGACCTCCTCCCGGGAAACTGCAGGTTTAAAGCCTAGAAGCTTCAGGGTTTCCACGGCGGAATATTCCATGGTGGGATATTTGGCTCTGGCCAGGCAGCCCAAATGGAGGAAGATTTCTCCCTTCTCGGGAATTTCTTCTAGCTTCTTCGTCCCTTACCCCCCGTAAATTTCTCTTAATTTTTCAGCTTCCCTGAAAAGGCCCACCTCACCCATGAAAACCTTAACTTTGCGGAGGGTTTCCTCAGGCAGGCTGGGATCCTCAGGCAGCTTCAGCTTCCTCCTAAGCCGAGCATCTGCAACGGAGACAACTCTCCCTGTTTCAAGAATATTTTCTAGGAAAGGTTTAAGGCTTGAGAACATTTCCCCTGCTAAGCCTTCCAGGTTTATAGTTCTGCGCAGGCTTATGATGGCCTCTGGAAGGTTTACCCTGTGGGGGCAAAGCTTAACACAGTCGTAGCATAGGAAGCATGACCATGCCTCGTGGAAAAGCTCTTTCTCTTCTCCCCTGAGAACTGCCAGGGAAAACCTTCTAGCGTTAAATCCTTTCTCCGAAAACCTGGTAGGCGGACAGATAGAGCTACATTTACCGCATTGAAGACATTTCTCAGCCAGCTTCCTTAAACCTTCAACAACGATAGACTTTTTAGCCTTCACCGGCTTTTACACCATGAATTCGGCTTGCTAGGGTGTAAAGGTTTGGCCGAATTAAAGCTTACCCTCATTGTGGCTCGAACCACGGAGCAAGAGCTGGCAGCCTTTCTCCCGGAGGGGAAACCTGAAAGGCTAGAGAAGCTGGCGGTAGCCTATCTCTCCAAGGGGGACCTCCAACGCCTTGAAATCTCTCCAGGCGAACATGTCAAAATTTCTTCTCCAGCAGGCTGGGTGGTGGTTAAGGCTTTGGAGGACCCGGAGCTGCCTGAAGGCCTCATAATGATACCTAAAGGCTTTTGGGCCAGTAAGCTAACCCCCACGGAGCTTGCTGAAGGAAGCCTTCTAGCAGACCGGGGAATTGAGGTCACCGTTGAGAAGGCTGAAGGCCCTGTTTCCCCTCCAAACTTTTAGCCTTATCCAGGAATTTCTCAAGCCTTCCAAGCTCAAAGGCTATCCTTAAGGTTTTGTCTTGGAGGGCTGATGTTAAGGCAGCTGCCTTAACATGGAGGCTTCTTTCCGCCTCTTCACTTATACTCCATTCGGGTGGGGCTTCCTCGCTTGGAGGCTGCGGAGGCTCAATCTTCAGGGTCACCTTCCTCGGGTAAACAGGCTCTTCCGGAATGGCTTCTACTTCCACTCCCACAAGCCTCAACAACTGCCTTTTCTGGCTTTTAGTCCAAGGCATCTCCACTTCCGGCTCTCTAACCTTCAGCTTGAACCTTTCAACCTTCAAAACATCTTCAGGGCAGGCGTTCTCGCAGGCGCCGCAGAAAATGCAGAAGTCTTCGAGCACCCTGATCTTCTCCGAGCCTTTCACAGGGTAAATAACGTTTACAGGGCATATGTTGAAACAGTTTTTACAGCCTATAGGGTCACACTTCTCCAGCCTTACAATTTCCACTTTACCTTCGAAAGGCTTCTCAACCTTGATGGCTTCCACCGGGCAAACCCAGCTGCAAAGCCCGCAGTAAACGCACTTCTCCTCGTCAACGGAAATTCCGCCTTCAAGCTTAGGCTTAGAAATCTTCCTTTCAGGAGTCTTGAAACATTCAACTTTGATGGCTTCCACCGGGCAGATTTCAGCGCAAAGCTCACAGTAGTCGCATTGGTCCTCCTTCACCCTTATGCCTATGGCAGGCTTAAAGCTTGGAGGTGAAGGCTGCTCCCAGAAAATTTCAATGGCATCGCAAAGAATTTCACATAGGCCGCAGTAAACGCATTTTTCTTCGTCTATGGAGATTTTGCCTTCAGCCTCCTCGGGTTTCCCCTCCAAATATACTACCAGCTCCTCCTTCCTGGGAAGCTTCACCTCAACCTTTATGGCTTCACGGGGGCAAACCTTCTCGCAGAGAAGGCAAGGCAAACATTTTTCCTCGTCAACCTGATGGAAGCCTGCCACCTCCACGAAGTCTCCTAAGGTTTCACCGTTTAGAGCCATGTTAAAAGCCTTGAAAAGGCAGGCTGCCACGCATAGGCCGCAAAAAGTGCATTTTTCCAGTTCAAGGTTTATGAGGGGTGCACCTTCCAGCCTGCCCGCGGCAACCTCCACTACAAAGCCTTTTGAAACGGCGTTCCAAGGGCAAACCTCCATGCAAAGGCTGCACCCTACACAGTTTTCCAGCGAATATCGGAGATGCTTGGCTAAGGGGCTTGTCTTCCAAACATAGTCGATGGTTGAATCCTCAACTTCCATGACCTTTTCAGGGGTCTCAGCCACCTCTCCCTTCACCTCCCAGCTGAAATCTTCGCCAGCTCAACGCCTACAGGCCCAAGCCTCCTGATTTTCTCCACGAAGCTGGTGATGGTTTTAGCGACCTTCTCACCTTCGCTGGCCCCTGCATGGTCTATGTGAAGCCTTTCAGGGTTTATTCCCATCTCCTCCAGAACCTTTTTAAGCCTGGAAACCCGCGTCATAGCCTTCTTTATCCCGGTTATGTAGTGGCAGCTGTTCTCGTCGCATCCTACAACGAGCACACCGTCTATTCCAAGCCTGAAAGCCTCTAGGATGTGGAGGGCGTTAATCCGGGCGGTGCAGGGAATCTGAATTATGCGGACGTTGGTAGGGTAGGGCGCCCTGTTCAGCCCAGCCATGTCGGCAGCAGCATAACCACACCACCGGCAGAAGAAGGCTAAGATAAGCGGCCTCTCCCTAGCGTTTTTCGCTAGAACGTTTATCATGGCTCTAACCTGCTCGTCGGTGGAGGCTGGAAGCTGAAGGGCTCCAGACGGGCAGACGGCTACGCAGGCTCCACAGCCCATACAGGCCACCTCGTCAACCTCTATTCTGTTCTCCACACGCTTCAAGGCTCCATAATCGCAGAATTGAACGCAAAGGCCGCAGCCCAAGCAAAGGTCAGGGTTAAAAACAGGCGCCTCAACCTCGAATTCCAGCTCGGGTGAAGAGATAAGCTGGTAGGCTCGGGAGGCTGCAAGCCCAGCTTGCCCAACTGAAGCCGTAATGTCTTTCGGTCCCTGAACGGTTCCAGCCACGAAGACGCCTCGAGAGAAGGTGTCTGCAGGCCTAAGCTTACAGTGCTCTTCAAGGAAGAAGCCGTTCTCGTCGAGGCTTGTCCTCAAAATCCTTGAAAGCTTCTCGTTGTCGGGGTTCGGGGCGATGCCCACGCTTAAAACTACCATGTCGAAGTCTTCTTGGAGAACCTCCCCTGTCAAGGTGTTCTCGTAGTAGAGGCGAAGCCTCCGGCCTGCCTGGGAAATTCTTCCAACTTCTCCGCGGATAAACCGCACCCCGACTGCCTGAGCCCTCATAAAGGCTTCCTCGTAGCCTTTACCGGCAGCCCTCAAATCAATGTAGAACACGGCCACATCCATTTCAGGGTGGAGACTCTTAATCTCGAGAGCCTGCTTAACCGCGTAGTTGCAGCAAACAACGCTACAGTAGGGTCTGCCAAGCCTGGTAGACCTGCTTCCAACACACTGGATGAAGGCTATCCTTTCAGGCTTGGAGCCGTCGGAAAGCCTTACAAGCCTCCCCCGAGTAGGTCCTGCAGGATTCACCAGCCTCTCCAACTCCGCCCCTGTTATCACGTCGGGGTAACGTCCATAACCGTACTCGTCCAGCTCTGAAGGGTCGACAGGAACGAAGCCTGTAGCCACAATGATGGCTCCCACCCTGACCGTAAACCTCTCGTCTTTATCGTCAAACCTTATGGCTTCCTGGTCGCAGACAGCCTCGCAGGACCTGCAGCCAACGCAATTCTCCATGTCGATGTAAGGTGCTGTGGGAACGGCTTCCGCGTAAGGTTTAACCATGGCCTTCCGCTCGCCGATACCATACTCATACTCGTTGGGAACAGTTATCGGGCAGACATCCAAACACTTATTGCAGCCATTGCACTTCTCCAAATCCACATATCTCGCCTTCCTGTAAAGTTCAACCTCATAGTTGCCCGCTGCACCCTTAACCGAAACAACTTCACATAAAGTGTAAACCTTAACCTTGGGGTGACTGTAAACTTCAGCCATTAAAGGGCCGAGAATGCATATGCTACAGTCCAACGTTGGAAAAACTTTATCCCACTTAGCCATATGTCCCCCAATAAACCCTGTCTTCTCAACTAAAATCACTTCAACCCCGGCGTTTGCCAGGTTTAAAGCGGCGTTTATTCCCGCAACTCCTCCCCCAATAACTAGCACCCTGCGCTCCACTGGAACCTTAGCCTTCCTAGAAGGCAAAGCGTGCTCCACGGCGGCGAGAGCCATCTCAGTCAGGTCTAAAGCTTTCCCTGTGGCTTTCTCCCTGTTAAACCAGTGAACCCAGCTGCAATGTTCACGGATGTTGGCAACCTGCAGAAAGTTGGGGTTTAACCC
>Ga0164311_10001688_pt1 | contig 11034 bp, 15 predicted proteins | sample GuaBasSedimGuay2_FD_121796 | JGI IMG/M metagenome (GOLD analysis project Ga0164311, IMG submission 121796) | Subseafloor sediment microbial communities from Guaymas Basin, Gulf of California, Mexico - Guay2, Core 4569-9, 9-12 cm | ecosystem: Environmental > Aquatic > Marine > Hydrothermal vents...
AAGGCTTCTGCCATTAATCTAGCTAGTTCACGTTTAGTTAATCTGACATAACCATTTGCAACCGGATGATTACACATTTTCCATGCTATGTCGTGGAAATGAACCGCAACACTTAGATAACCTTTGAAATGTAACTTCCATTCATAATACTTAATACCTATTCTCTTTACCTCATATATCAAATCCCAACCACTCTCACTTACGTTACCGGGCGTTTTCGCAATTTCCAATATTTTATCATTGTTTTCTCCCTGCAAAAATCGACCAACTCTCTTCGAAAAAGCAACAGCAAAACGACGTCTAAGCCATTCATCACCAATGACATCTATAAAAAGTCTAACAACAGGGAATGCCAGAATTTCGGTTTCAACATCGCTGGAAACATAAGTGTAAATTCCTCTCGTAATAATATCTTTAAGTATTTGATATGCTCTATTTACAACACCTGGAAGTTCATCAGCTAAAGTCGTAATATCAATATTAAATTGTTTAACATATTCCCGTGCAAGTTCTATACTTGGATACTTAGCTAAATCCTCTTTAGTCAACATACTACATCAAATGAAATAAATAGTTTCAATTTTAAAATTTTCCTAAGAACTATTCGCCTTCGATTCTTGGAGCTAGGAAGTAGCTTACCCTACCCCCACCAGGAAGGTTAAAATCTATCCGAAGAGGCATATCCGTAGAAAGTTGAAGTTTTACAGTATCAGCAGCTTTTGCGACCTTCATCATATCAGCAAGGTAGTTTAGAGTGTATGTTGCAGAAGCTTCTTCTGAAGTTTGAACGTCAAGAAGCGCTTCAGAATCTTTGCCCATTTCTACTACAACTTCTCCAAGATCGCCTACAGCCCTAAAGGTTACCTTATCGGGTTGAATTGTAATTTTCACGTGATCACTAGTAACTGCAGCGTCTTTTACAGCTTCTTGTAGAGCGTCAGCTGTAATAATAGCGAACGCTTTAAATTCCACGGACGGTTCAGGTAATTCTTCAGCAGTAATGTCAAGTAAGTGAATACTGAAAGTTCTTACGGTCTTCCCTCTTAATTTTAGTTTAAGTCTTTTTTCTGTTTCTTCGTAAATCATTTCCAAAGTATCTCCGCTTCTTGCCCTCCTCATAACTTTCTTCATTTCATCAAGATTTACGCCTAGCAGAGTTTCTTGATCACATTCATATTCATCAAATGCGTCGCTCGGTAATGCAAAATCCACCATAGCAACATGCGATGGATCCATAGCTCTCATACTTAGCCCATCTGGCTTAGCAACAAAATTTGCTTCGTCAACGAGAGTTGACAATGCATCAACTATGTAGGTCCAAGTTTTTGCATCTGAAAGTACTGCCCTAAACACAATTTATCCCTCCTCAATATGTTTAGCTTGAACATTTTTAAACTTCTTTTTCAAACTATATACTTCTTTATAAAGATCAAATTTTAATTTATCCATATCCTGAATTAATTCGGCATCTATTTCAATCTCACCATTTGTTCTTATAGAAACTTGCCCTATCACTCTTATTAACTTTCCAGCGTGTAATTCGTGGGATGTTCGAACTTTAATACTACCACTGCCATCGTCAAGAATACACATACCAGGTCTAGATTCAATTACCATACCAACGATTCTGACACGTCTATCTTCAAGCCTTATCTCATTTATCTTTCTATCAACAGCTGGAATTCTTCTGCTCAACTATTTTCCTCCAAATGCTTATAGCAATTTTTTCCGCGGCTCTTAAATTTTGCAAAGAACGGAAAACATAGTTCTTAGCATTAAACCTGCTGGGAATGCGTTCATAGCCTTCCTCTAAAATCTTCACAGTTTTTCTTAGGATCCTATATAGAGCTTCAATCTCATAAATTAGCATGTTATATCCCTACTAATATCTCCTCCATGTATGTCCACATTTAGTACATTTATAAAAAGTGGTCATAGCCTCATCAGCCCTTCTGGTCTGAAGTTGCCAATAATAAGCACGGTCATTACCGCATTTCGGACATTTTACTCGAGCAATAGGCAAAGTTCTAACTTCTTCTTTCACAATAACCATTTCGTCACGAGGCCCATGGGCTATGTGATGAGCAATACGATATTCGCCTTCTATCTCGCTCTTATCTACTTTTTTGACGTACCCGCAAGATTTGCAACGAAGAACAGTTTTTCCTTCCTCATCCACATCTGGCATTAGCAAGGCACCACACTTGGGACAAAACTCCATAAGATCTCCTCCAAAAAGATGAATGTACATCGTTAAAACGCATTATAATTCCTTTTTAACTTTTCGCATAATCAAAAACGTTTCAATTTTAGGTTTTATCTCCTCAAGAAGCTTTTTAAAGGCTCTAACTGCAGCAATTTTCTCTAATCTTTTATTACTAAAATCATCCCGCTTCATCTCATCTTTCAAAAGCATAACTGCGTTTTTAATATCAAAGATACCCATGATCCATGCATACGCTAAAAGCGCCTCAACCGCGTCTCCTCTACTATGTTTATCACTTCTTTTAGGTAAGAGTTTGAGCAAAGATGCGTTTTCTAAAGCTTGAGACAATACAGCGTCCGAAACTTTCCAGGCATCCAACTTCCCCAAGATAAGAGATTTAGCGAGTGAATATATGAAATTTACAAGTGCGTCTCCAAGCTTAGCTAACCCTTTATCCTGAGCAATTTCCCTCAAAGACTTGTAAGAGACCCTAGAAAAAATTGCATTGCATATGATTTGTCTTATATCGTTCATATTATTCATGATGTGATCCCTTTTAATGATCTAAGAAAAGCTTCACGAAAACCTTCAGCCATTTCCTTAATTTTTTTAGCAGCTTCAATAACAGCATCAAGGGGATCTTTCTTTCCGTTCGTCCTGACATACATCTTAGGTTTGCCGATAAGTGGATGTTCAATTCTATAACCAGCAAAGGTGACGTCTTCATCTTCAAGCAAAACCTTTCTAAGTAAATTACATAGAGTGTGACCCTCACCTTCTAACTCAAATTCCAACTCCTTATCACTTATTTCTAAAATTTTTATTTTCACCGCTAAGAGCCTCCTTTATAAGTTTTTTACATGTTTCATCTGGTGTGGCAACCAATCCGTACCGGTTGTTACCTAAATATTTAATTAGACCCTTTGAAATAGCCACTTTAAGGAGATTTTTATAGTCCATACCAGTTATAATCGTTGCCATGCACAAAATCTTTCTTATAATTTTCGGTTCAACATCCTGTATTTCGTCGATCAATTTTCGATACTTGCGAGCAAGATTTATTACTTCTTCAAGCTCAACATCTGTCCTAAGTAGGGTGTCCTGAACATTGCCTTTATAGCCCTTTAACTCTAAGATTTTCCCCAAATCCTTAATAGAGACGGTTACCTGGCTCTTTTCAGCAATAAGAGAAGCATCATACTGGTACATACCATCCTTATCCTTATATAGGGCATTTTTAATTTTCCTGTAAATACTCTTGATCTCGTTTAAGGCAATCCTAATGTAATCTTTTGAACCGTAAATTGTAAGGCGAATCTTTCCCTTTTCGTAGCGAACATAGGCGTTAAATGATCGTAAATGTTTACGTATTGCTCTTAATACTTCCATTGCTTCACGGTCGCTTTTAACATGTAAAACCACTTCTCTCTTAAGATTCATGCTCGTCTACCTTTTATACTCCTTCTGTAATCTATAGCCACCTTTCTTGTCTCGACACGATCGCAATTTGAACATCTAAGCTTACCTTCGCCCTGCTTCTCTAAAACACCACCACAAAATGAACAAAATGCCAGAAGAACACCAAACTTCCTGCCAATAGTTGATAACTGTATTGGAACTGTTGCCTTTATAACCCTAGCCCTAATAACGTCACCAACCTTGTAGGCATCTGGCATGACATTCGTGAAAGTCCTACTAACTTGTGAGATGTGAATAACTCCTGTAAAAGGAGTTGAAATTATAGTCTTATTAATTTGAAAAATCTCTACCGAAGCCATCTGACTTTGAACATGTGAAACCTTACCCAGAACAATGTCACCAACTCGAGGTATCAAAGGTTTTACAATTCCAGGCTTATAAACTTTAATTTTCTTGTCTAAATGATCTATTAATACAAAACCTGCCGACGCTGCATAAACTTCACTATTTTCTTCGTAAGTTCCTTCACCAGGAACAAACTCTTCGATTGTTCCAAGCCTATCGCCAGGCAGTACGAAGTCTCCAGTCTTTATCTTCTCCATATTAAATACCCCCCTTAACAATTCTATAGAGATCAACTCTAACTACATGGACTCGTTTTCGATGAAACGGAAAGATTGGGCGAAGAGGAAGATCCATACAAATTATTACATCAATTCTACCACCATATTCTTTGACAAGCCTCTTAATAAACCTCCTACTTTCTTCATTAGATTTGTGTAACGAATAAATTACAGATCCAATCTCTAAAGCCTTTACAATAAATTTTCTATCAGCACCACGTCTCTGTACGCCAAAAGGTGGATTTTGAACCACTACGTCACATTTACCATTCAAATATTCAATGTCACTTAATATCCACTCAACCTTACTTACCACATCAGCAATCACAGAATTAATACGAGCAACTCTTAAGGCTTTTGGATCTATATCAACACCAACTACTCTACGAGCACCCAAAATAGCAGCTCCGATAGCAAGTCTTCCGGTACCACAGCCCAGATCGTAAACGATTTTCCCTTTAATATCTCCATAAACATAACAGGCAATAAAAAGAATATTAGCAGCAACCCTAGCTGGAATAGTATACTGCTCTAGCAGTATATGCGGATCAGGATGTTCTCTTAACTTCTCAAGTAACATCTCAAGCTTTTTACGAGGAAACATGTAATCACGACCACAATACTAAAATCAAAATATTTTATTTACTTATAAAAAAACTCTAATAACTTACGAAACACAACTTGTAATTAGAAAAGTGATAAAAATGAAAAATAATTATGCCATCAGTAAAATAAAAGCAAGAGAAATCCTAGATAGCAGAGGAAACCCGACTGTAGAAGTAGACGTCATAACAGAGGGTGGGGACATGGGGAGAGCAGCGGTCCCTTCAGGCGCTTCAACTGGAAGATACGAAGCATTAGAGCTAAGAGATGGAGGGGAAAGATACCATGGGAAGGGGGTTCTTAAAGCAGTTAAGAACGTCAATGAAATAATAGCTCCAGCACTGAAAGGACTTGATGTAAGAAGTCAAGGAGAGATAGATAAAAAAATGATCGAACTTGACGGAACTTTTAACAAATCTAAACTTGGAGCTAACGCTATACTTGCAGTGTCTTTAGCAGCAGCTAGGGCGGCTGCGAATGCCATGAAAATACCTCTCTACATGTATTTATCAAAAAATAGGGACGAACTTCTGCTTCCAGTTCCATTAATGAACATCATAAACGGGGGGAAACATGCGGGAAACAAACTAGATATTCAGGAATTCATGATAATACCACATGGGGGCAAAACCTTCAAAGAAACGCTAAGAATAGGAGTAGAGATATATCATACCCTGAAAAGAATCTTGGAGAAAAAGTATGGAAAGAGCGCGATAAACGTTGGGGATGAAGGAGGGTATGCGCCACCAATGGAACAAACAACAGAAGCATTAGAAGCCCTAATTAAAAGCATAGAAGAGGCAGGATACGTGCCTAAAAAAGAAGTTTCGTTAGGCCTAGATGCTGCTGCAAGCGAATTTTACAATGAAGGACGTAAAAAGTACTATCTAGACCAAAGAAGTTTAACTGTAGACGAATTAATCGAATACTACACTCAACTTGTCGAAACTTACCCAATAGCATCCATAGAAGACCCATTCCAAGAGGAAGACTTTGAAATATTTGCCGAATTTACCAAAAAACTCGGAAACAAGGTACAAATCGTTGGAGACGATCTATTTGTAACAAACAAAAAGAGATTAGAGAAAGGGATACAAATGGGAGCAGCGAATGCACTATTGTTGAAAGTAAACCAAATAGGAACACTAACAGAAGCATTAGAAGCAGCAAAAACAGCATTCCAACACGATTATGCCGTGATAGTAAGTCATCGATCAGGAGAGACTGAAGATCCGTTCATAGCGGATCTAGCTGTAGCATTATGTACAGGACAGATAAAAACAGGAGCACCAGCAAGAAGCGATAGAACATCAAAATATAACCAATTGCTAAGAATAGAAGAGGAACTAGGAGAAAAAGCTAAATTTCCAGCCAACGAATTTAGAACATTTTGGAAAAAATACAGGTAGTTAAAATGCAGCTTAAAAACGAGGAAGCCATCGTAGAATTTATAGCAACACTTTTTCCTAAACCTAAGAAGATTATTGAAGTTGGAATTGGAAAACTACCAAAAATAGCATTAAAACTAGCAGAAAAATTTCCAGGGGCAGAAATAATTGTAACAGATATAGATCCTCACATAATACAGCAAATAAAACAACAATATCCACAAATAAAAGCTATAAAGGATGACATAACCAAACCAAATATCAAATTATATCAAAATGCCGATTTAATTTACTCCATACGCCCGCCACCAGAATTAGCCCCCTACTTATTAAAACTAGCTAAAAAGGTAGGAGCCTCATTAATAATAAGACCGCTAGGCTCAGAAACCCATGAAATACAAAGTATATTGGAAAAAGTGAAGGTTGTACGTTTCAAACAAGCCACTTTAATATTATTGCGCCGAGAATAAGATTGTACAAGAGAAGAAAAATAGCGGGATCTGTTCTTAGTTGACACCGCATAACTTCAGATTTTTTAATTATAAAGCTTTAAAACTTGATTAAAGTAGTTTTCTCCGTACGTTAATGTTATTTGATAAAATTCGTCTTTCTTTTTAGAAACCTTTTCTAGTCTTCCTTCTACAATCCCTATTTCATCTTTTTTAAGCTGCATTCGAAATTCTTCAACATAAGATACTATACGTGTAATGTTTTTATCCATAAATTTCCTGTTTGTTTCTAATACTTCTATTGGATATATTGATGGCATAAAATAAGAATCTACATCATCTATAATTCTTACAATAGCCTTAATCCAACCTACAACCCTTATTTCCTCGAGCTCAGTATATTCATTAACAATTTCATTCCATTTTCTAACAGGTTCGAATTCGACTTTAACCATTCTACCCAAGTAAGGAGACTTATACACTGCATAGATCTTTTTTCTTTTTTGGTACCATCCATATTCAGCTTTACTATAATTTTTAAAGTTCCAGTGAAATGGCGGCATACTTGGATCCCATGTTTCAAATTCATTTCTTAACCGAGAATTTTTGCTTTCATAGAAAGAGCTTAGTGCCTCTACTAATTCTTGTACCTCTCTTTGTCCATATATTATAAGATCTATATCACTAAATTTTGGGTGATAAAAATCATGCAATATTGAACCAAAAACACCAAAATCAGAAATACGAAGTTTTGAGACTTCGAAAATTTCATTTAATACCTTTCTCATAGTTCTAAGTAGTGGATCATCCCGATCAGAATTAAAAAGATCGACAAGTCTTTCACCAGGTCTACGTAATTCTAAAATCTGCTCTTCAGATAATCCAACAAGTTTTCTTCGAAGGGGAGCGTAAAAAACCTGATAATGAGGGAAATGTTCTTTAACAAATTTAAGTCCACCATCAAAATAAAATTTGTAATATTTTGTCTTTTTACCACTTCTAACCGCCCTAAGATCATCGGTTTTGTATATGGTTTCAGGAGCATACTCTACATCACATACACATGAGTTAGGAGGGTGATCATAACCATAAACCCTAAAGATTATCCCTTCTCTAGTAACTGGCGCATCTCGATCTCTAACCTTCATTTAAATCGCCTTCTTCTTTAACTTCTATGTATTCATCGCCTAATCCAGATCCGACAACAATTCTAAACCATTTTTCTTGCTCACTTTGAACTTGTTCCAATAATCCCTTAACGGTTATTAAGTCTCCATTATATGCTATGCCTCTAAACAGTCCAATCATTGATACAACTTCGGAAATCATACTCGCATACTTCGCAGGCCCGCTAAGAACATTAATAACTTTAACTTTATACAGAGCAGGACGAAATATAGAGTCATTATCGTTAATTACTTTGCACAATGCTTTTATTTTTGCTATAGGTTTGTAAATCAATTTTCTTTGATCAATCTCCGATTGAAGTCTAATGGCGTTAACCACGAACCTTATTTCATTGTAGTAGCCAGTGTTTAGCCTTCTCTTCTCGTAAAAGGATGCTCTGCTAAGCATAATTCTGCCAGTTTTCTCTAACTTCATCAGAGTTTCACGTACTCTCCTGAAATTCTTGGCACCATAGACAGCTAAATCAATGTCACTCCCCTCATGGTGCATACCTAAACTTACAGAACCGTGTATTCCAAAAAAGTCCAATGAAACACCAGATTCAGAAGATAATTCCTTTATAAGTTTCACAGCAACTTCTTCAAGACGATCTGTAGGCCTCTTCTTTAAAAGCTCACGTAAGCATTTGGAAGGTACAAATACTTGTTTAATGAGATGTTTCGGAACGCTTATCAACCACTTACCTAAAGGTTCAGAATAATAAAGATACTCGGGAAAATAAGCCCTAAAAGCCCCTACAAGCTTTAAATAGTTTTTCGGACTGAAGAGTTCTTTAGGTCTCAGAAGATAAACGTCTTTAAATTTCCATTTAATGTCTAACCATTCTATATCAAATTTTTGCGCGTGGTCTTCAGGAATATACTTTAAAAATGCCAGAACCCTATTTTCTGGATGTTCATAGCCAAATGTATAGAATACAAAGTTATGCTTTGTCACAATGATATCTCCGTCTCTCAACCGCGAGGAAATTTTACTCTTCATATTGCATGCAATCTCCATCAGTTAAATCTTAAACGATTCAAACCTATTAACTTAAACAAAGGTTTTTAAACTAATAGATATTTTGCATTTTATGCGACATTTAAGCTAAAAAGGTGAGCATATGAGGATTTTCATCATTACAAAAACCAATGACTTATGGAGCGACAGAATAATTAATAATATTTACAAAAGAGGTCCAAGGTCTTGGGTTTACAAAATATATAAATATCAAACTATACCTCCACTAGAAGAGTTATTAGATGAGCGGGAAAAATACTTGCCAACAAAAATACCCGAATGTGACCTAGTACTTCCCCTAGGATTGCCTGCAGACTTAGTTCTTCTTTTACCACTAATAGCTAAAAAATCTGGGGCAAAAGCAGCAATTATACCTGTTGATAATTCTGAACAAGTCCCATTAGGTGTGCAAAAACAGCTTAAAGAAGAATTTTCTGAAATAAATGTTGACTCCGTTTTCCCAAAACCCTTTTGTTCGCTTAGAACATATAAGCGAAACCGGTTTATCGACGAATTTACAAAGCACTTCGGTTATCCACTTATTAAAATAAAGGTATCAGACGATTTAATTACAAGGGTCGATGTGATACGGGGAGCGCCATGCGGATCAACTTGGTATGTCGCTAAAAAACTAATCAACGTAAGAATTCAAGACGCAGAATATGTAGCAAGCCTTGAGCTTCATAATTATCCGTGTCTAGCATCAAGAGAAATTGACCCGTTATATAGGGATTCAATCATGCATATGGCTGCCTATCATGTTAAAAATGCGGTCAAAAAAGCCATAGAAAGCATTGAAAAATCTAAATAATGAAGATTTAGAAGTTTCAGGGTTTTGTTAAAAATGCGGTATTAGATTGGTTCTAAAATGATAATTATGTAAGGAATTATTTATTGCATGAGGGATCGTGTTTCGTCATATATTCGGTTATACTTTTCTTCAATTGGCTTACTGCTTTAATTGCTGGTGAAGAAGGGGCATAGTCGATTGGGGCGACCTTAACAAGGTCAGCATAAGCTATTTGTTTATCAAAGGGTACAGTTATAAGTAATGGTATACTGTATTTATCTAATCCTTTTTTTATAAATTCTTCTTCTTCCTTTGTCGATACTTTATTGGCTACAGCAACAAAATTGTGAATTCCTATATCAGATGCTAATTTCTTTATACGATGAGCTGTCTCTATAGATTTGAAACTTGGTTCAACAACAATTAACATTATATCGACATTTTTAGCAGTTCCACGTCCAAGGTGCTCTATGCCAGCTTCCATATCAAGAATAACAAACTCGTCTCTCTCCACAATCAAATGACGAAGTAAATTTCTAAGAAAGGCATGAGCCGGACAGAGACATCCAGTTCCTCCATCTTGAACAGTTCCCATAACTAAAAGCATAACTCCATCTGGCCCTTTAATTCCAAAGCGGTCAACGATATCATCAACCTTGGGAAACAACTTAAATGTACCTGGAGGGAGACCGGGTATGCTTGTTCGTTCATATATAAGTTCCCTGTTTACCGCAAGAGGAGTTATCCTTAGTATTTCATCTTCTCTAAAACCTATTGTATAAGCAAGATTTATATTTGGGTCGGCATCTACAGCTAACACCTTATAACCGTCCTTAGCTAAAATTCGAGCCAATGTTCCAGCAATAAAAGTTTTTCCAACCCCACCTTTACCGGTAACAGCTAATTTCATGAATTTCACCTTTATATGTTTTAATTCTGTACTGCTTGGATAACTATTTATATAAAGATAAACCAGACGTTTATACGATTTAGATTAATCAGCTACAAAATGCAAACTACTGAGGTTAAAAACTATTTCTTTAATTGTCATAGGTTGTTAGGTAACTTTTTTCTAAATTTTTCCCTAAGTTCTCTAATCATGTGTTCGCCCTTAGATTTGACTTCTCTCCAGACCTTTTCGACCTCCAAATCATATTTACCCTTTTGCAGGCATCCAAGTAACTTCTCTAAAAACTTAATGAGAGATCCTACTATCGGTTGTTGCAAAATTTCCAGTTTTTCGTTGCTTACATCAACGTCGGTTATTAACGCTCCTTCAACAAGTACCCTATTACCCAACACATCCATTAAAACGAGTTTTTCATTTTCGTAGAAGACCTTAACTACATCCTCAGCTATTTTGTCTTCG
>Ga0164311_10001689_pt1 | contig 11026 bp, 13 predicted proteins | sample GuaBasSedimGuay2_FD_121796 | JGI IMG/M metagenome (GOLD analysis project Ga0164311, IMG submission 121796) | Subseafloor sediment microbial communities from Guaymas Basin, Gulf of California, Mexico - Guay2, Core 4569-9, 9-12 cm | ecosystem: Environmental > Aquatic > Marine > Hydrothermal vents...
CGTATCGATGATCGTTGCAAAACTTTTCTTGTTTTGCAGAGGCATACGACCCGCTGTGGGAGGCTAGAGTCTACAAGTTGTTAAATCGATTCCACTCTATTCCGTCATAAACGGCTTCTGGATAAACGAAACCGGAGATCTAGATATAGTGATAAGGTACAAACCGCAGGACTAGTTTGAAACTGGATTAGCCATTTCTGCCACAACATTCATCGGCTGTATTGGTTATCTGTTCCATGATTGGAGAAGGGAGAAAGGCGATAGATGGGCTAAGAAGATTGAAAACAGTATAAGAAGACTCGTGAGACGAAACTGATTTAAAGTTTCTGATGTAAGAATAACGCATGCCAAAGGTGATAGAGGTTATCTACGAGGACGGAGTGTTTAAACCGCTTGAGAAGGTTGATCTGAGGGAGGGTGAAAAAGTTAAGATAAGAATCGAAAAAAAGATAGACTTTGAGCCAATCAGGTTAAAAAAGAAAGTCTCAATTGAAAAAATAAAAGAAATAAGGAGTGAATTATGGACGTCTTTTTAGATACTGGCTTCATCGTAAGTCTTCTGATAGAAACAGACGAAACCGAAAATGCAAGAAAATTCTTTAACCTCAGAACCTTGTTACAAGCATCTCGGTTTACGAGGAGACGTTTTACGTTGGAATAAAGATAATCGCGGAGGACAGGTTAGGCATTAGAAACCCGTACTCACTCAGGGAATACATCAAGAAGAACGGGTACAATTTTGCAGACGATTTTCTTAACAACATGCACGAGGTTTTCGATGTTCTGGAAGTTATTAACGATGTGAGAGATCTAAAACTTATCGAGAGTATCGCAAAGGACTACCGGCTTTTACCGAACGATGCCCTAATCGCTGCAACATGCAAGCATTACGGAATAAAGAAGATAGCGACGTTTGATGAAGACTTTAAGAGGGGTTGAATTTCTAGAAGTTGTGGAGGTTGAATGATTTAAACGAGTTCTCTTCTTTGCCGAGATTTTGTTATCACCGTGGAAGAGAGAATGTACGGGGGATTTCACAAACTGATTAACGAGGCAACCTCAAGATAGTAGTAAGGTACAAACCGCAGGACTGGTTTGAAACCGGATTAGCCATCTCTGCCACAACGTTCGGCTGTATAGGCTATCTGTTCCATGATTGGAATCAAGGTAGTAATTAAGGTAGAGTAGCTTTTATACCAAGATGGTTTGACCGTTATTTCTGGGATTGATTACGACATTATAATCTTTTATGGCTAGAAAAGAAAAAGATGGCATCAAAGCTCAGGATAAGCTTAAAGCAGAAAACTATTTTAATTTTCTTAAATTAATTGGAGACGTATGCCAGAGCGAATGGTGTTCGGCCATGAAGTACCTAATATTGAAAAGCTCAGGAATCTATCAAAAAAGCTTAAAGAAGAATTCGGAGATAAAGTAAAAGAAGTGATACTGTTTGGTTCATACGCCAGGGGAGATTTTACCGATGACAGTGATGTAGACATAATTGTAGTTGTAGATGATGACAGAATTGAGAAAGAGGTCAGAAAGATAGCGTATTCGTTCATTCCGGAAGTTGGAAAGCTTATCTCTGTAAAAGTCATCGGGAAAGAAACATTTGAGAGCATGAGGAAAATGGGGTTTTCACTAATCCGCTCTATTGAGAGGGAAGGGATGCAAATTGGATGAAATTGAATTAAGAGTTAAGAAGGCTGAGAAACTCCTCCAAGATGGTAAAAAAGAATTTGAGGTAGGGTTGTATGAAAGATGCTGCAGTACATCGTATTATTCAATGTTTCATGCCGCAAAAGCCATGATTCTCTGCCTTGGAAGAGACTCCAAGACGCACAGAGGAACGATTTACCTGATATGGGAGAACAAAGAAGAGTTAAAGCTAAGCGAGAGTGATTGCTCAAAGCTAAGCAGAGCATTTGACTTAAGAGAAGAGAGTGATCATGGGATTTTCAGGGAAATTTCGAAAGATTTAGCCGAGGAGATACTAAGAGACGCTGAATATTTTATCCGTAAGGCAAGAAACGTTATAGAATCAAGAAAAAGATTGAAGAGTTAACCGTTTGGAATGGGATAAGGTAGTTGAAATTACTATTCATCATGTGTAAGTTAACCTATTCTACGACTTGGATGAAAGAAAGAGACAGATGGGCTAAAAAGAGGCCATAGAAGAATTTCGCGGAAATTCAAGGCTTAAAGTAGGAGCTTTCTCGGGTCGAAAGGATTTATACTTCTCAGCCAAAAATTAAAACCCGAGGGATTAATCAAAGAACTTGAAAAGTTTGAGACCAAACTAACCAAAGAAGAAATCGATGAATTCTTGGAAGAGAGAAGTTGAATACGAAAAAGTTTATATAATTTGTAATACGTAATAGTATACATGGAAGTAATCAGCCTTAGGATTCCAAAAGATCTTAAAAAGGCTATGAAGGAGATTGAAATCAACTGGAGCGATGAAATAAGGAGATTCATTGAGGCAAAAATTAGAGAATACAGAAGGAAGAGGGCATTGGAAGAGATAGATACCATGCTCTCAACCTTACCGAGAGTGGAGAAGGGAACCGCAAGAAATTACGTGAGGGAGGATCGTGAAGGTAATTGATGCTTCATCGCTGGCTAAATACATTCTAAGAGAGGATAACTGGGATAAAGTCAGAGCGTACCTACTAAACGAGCCTTATTCTCTAACTTTAGCTTTAGCTGAGGTTTCAAGTGCGATTTGGAAGCATTGCTTGCTCTATAAGAAGGCATCCTACGAAGAAGCAAAAACCATGTTCAATGCATTGAAAAAGCTCGGAGATGTTGTGATCTTCGAACCTTTTGAGAAATATCTTGAAGATGCCATGGAGATTTCGATTGAAGAAGGAATAACTGTTTACGATGCCCTATACTTAGCTCAGGCAAAGGTGTTCGGTTGCCTTTTGACCAGCGACGAAAAACAGTGGGAAATTGCAAATAAGACGGGAATTCAATCAGAATTTATCGAGTGATTTTCTTCGATGAAGAAGGGAAAGTGCAAAACCGAAGTTAGCACGAGCTTTTGGATGAGCTTGGTAATGATAAAAAGCTTGAAAAAGCAGTAGAAGGCTACAAAAAGATGAATAACCCCTTCATCTTTACCCCAAGCTCCAAGGGCATCATAGTAAGGTAGGTTTTCTTTGTCCTTCTAATGTAGCCTGTTTCAACTACCAAAGCTTCAAATGTTTTCTTTCTTAGGCTTTCCCAATTTCTAAAAAGGAATACTATTTCCGTTCCCCTTAAGCCCGTGAAGAATCCTACTTTTGCAAAAAGCCTCTTTTTCCTTTCACTTTCTCAAGCATAGAGGTTGCTTTGTCAATTATTCCTTCATCTTCCTCGTAATCGAAGATTTTGATTGTTTCTTCCTTTCTTATGTGCTTTTTTAGCAGTTCTCTGTCTATGTCCAACTCTATCCCGTTAAGCTTCATGAATCGGTTGTAGATTGATAGGGCTACAATGACGTACTCTGCTGCTCTCCTTCCAATGTTTGCAAGCAATACTGCATTTCTTTTATCCTGTAAAATCTTCAAACCATACTTTTTCATTGCACTGTAGAGCTTTCTTGCATGCTCTTCAGAATAGATTTCATAGCAGTACTCTTCAAAGTCCTCAAGTAATTGGTAACTCTTACCAATGTCGTTGGTAATCAAAGTCTTTTCTCTTAGCTCTAAATCAGAAAAGAAAGCCGCCGGCGGGATTTGAACCCGCGACCTGGTGATTACGAATCACCCGCTCTACCAGCTAAGCCACGGCGGCATCTAAGGTTGAGAAACCCAGTGATGTTAAAAATTTTTACCCTTGATACCCCTGATAATGCCGACTATAAATTCCGCAAGCCTTTCGATGTCATGCTTCCTGAACGTCTTGAAACCGGGCACATCAGAATCGGATACCACCGCTATGATGTTACCAGAAAATTTCTCCAGCCTTGGATTAGCTTCGTCTAAGACGACTATTTTGTTCGTGGGCTCGCTGCTGAAGCCTTCTGTTAGCACAACGTCGTAATCCTCAAAAAATCGACAGATTTCCTCTAGCTTCATACCTCTCCCCAGAATCATGGCAGTTTTATCGTTTGAAACTATAGCAACGTCCGCTCCGCTCTGCCATATTCTGTGGGAATCCTTTCCTTCTTTATCTATTTCAAAATCCCTAGCGTGTTTGATAACGGCTATTTTAAAACCCCTTTGCTTTAGAATCGGTACTAGTCTTGTTATTAGCGTAGTTTTCCCGCTGCCCGAATGTCCAACTATGCTGATGATCATACAAATCTAACGGTTTCGAGGTTGTGAGGAGCCCGGGTTTCGATGCGGTACGTTTTGTAGATGCTCGAAGCAAGTTCAACGCACTTGTTTTCGTCTCCATGCACGGTTATGACCTTCTCCGGTTTGAAGCTCAGAGCTCTAATGTAGTTAATCAGTTGCTTTCTGTCTGAATGGCCCGAGAAGCCGTCAACCGTTTCTACTCTCATGTTTACGTTGACCACCTCCCTCTTCCCGTTGCTCGGGAAGGGTATTTCCCTCCAGCCTTTCTGCACTCTCCTTCCGAGCGTTCCTTCAGCCTGATAGCCGACGAATACGAGGGTGTTCCTCTCATCTTCTGCCAGCCTTCTGAAGTACTCCATAACCGGCCCGCCGTTTAGCATGCCCGACGTTGCGAGGATTATCGAGGGAGATGGATCATCGATCACTTCCTGCCTCTTCGATGGAGAATCCACTTTGACGAAGCTCTCGCTTATGAACGGGTTTATGCCGTGATGGAATATCAAGTCCCTAAGCGAGGCGTTGAGGTATTCTGGATAAGCGGTATGGATGGCTGTAGCTTCGTATATCATGCCGTCGAGGTAAACCGTAACCTCTTCGAGCTTCTTGTTTCTTATTGCCTCTTCAAGGGCTATCATTACCTCTTGGCTTCTTCCAACCGCAAATGTGGGGATTAGAACCTTCCCTCCCTTCTTCAGCGTGTCGTTTATTATGGCTATAAGTTTCTCCTCGGCCTCCCTCCTCGTTGGCTGGAGGTCGTTGCTACCGCCGTAAGTAGCTTCCATTATCAGGGCTTCGAGGCGCGGAAAATTCGTTTCGGCTCTATCAAACAGCCTGGTCCTTTCAAATTTGAAATCTCCAGTGAATGCTATGTTGTACAAACCCTCGCCTATGTGGAAGTGGGCTATTGCAGAGCCAAGGATGTGGCCGGCATTGTAAAACGTAAGCCTGACGTCAGGGCTTATGTCCGTAACAACTCCGTAGTCAAGGGTTATCGTGTGTTTAAGGGCTTCGCGTATGTAAGAGGATTCGTAGGGCGTAACGGTTCCTTCGCGTGAAGTCACTTCAATGAAGTCGAGCTGTAAAAGCACCATCAGGTCTCTTGTCGGTGGTGTGAGGTATATCGGCCCCTTGTAGCCGTATTTATAGAGTATTGGAACCAGTCCGCAATGATCGAGGTGTGCATGCGTAATAACGACAGCATCGATGCTGTCGAGGGGTTGAACTTCCGGCACGTAGAGGTATGGGGAGTGCTGGATGTTGCTTACGTTAACGCCGCAGTCAACGAGTATCTTACTTTCAGGAGTTTGAAGCAGGTAGCAGCTCCTTCCTACTTCCCTCGACCCCCCAAGGAAGGTTACTCTAACCCACTTCTCCTCATATAGCGTTCCCCTGTGTATTCTTTCCCCTATTCTCCGCAGAATTTCCTTCCTCTCATCCTTTACCCCTAGGAGATACTGCCTGATGTTGTCAACGGTCTTCGACTTGATGGGCGGAGTTCTCATCACCTTCGGACTCCAGCCCACCGCTTTCATTATCTCTCGTAGCGTTGCACCCTGCTTGCCTATTACAACTCCAGGCTTTTCAGCCTCTATTATCACCTCTCCGTTCTCTTCATCGAAGAAGAAGCTGGTAATTTGGGCATCTTCCGGCACTATCTGCCTTATAATTTCCTTAGCCTCTTCGGGCGGCTTGAGACTCTTTGGATCTGGCCTAATGAGTATTCTCTTCCTTAAGTCCTTGGCGAGCTTCTTGACTATGTCTCCACTCTCTGCAAGTTCCTGCGGGTTTTCTACGTAGATGACGAGCAATGGCCCTTCAAAATCTATGTTTTTTACGCGGATTTCCCTTGGAATCGTCCTTAACACTTTTTCTTTCAGCTCTCTAAGCCTATCACTTGCCATGGGCTTTTCAACTATTTTATTTTCTTGAAAACTTCTTCAGAATCTCATCTATCTCTTCAGATTCGAGCTGCACGTATTCACCTTCGGTTATTTTTACAGCATCTATCCCATCGCCTGAAGCGGAGTCCCTCTTCATCGCAGAAAATACGGCCCTTATGGCAAGTTCCAAGCCCTCAGCAGTCGTTATGTCCGGGCTGTACCTGTCTTCAAGAACTCCGTATGCAGTCATACTTCCCGAGCCCGTCGCTACAACTTCCTTCTCCTCTATTGCACCGCCTATCGGGTCAATTGAGTAGATACTGGCTCCTCTGCTGTCAACACCGCCTATTAAGAGCTGGACGAAGTACGGAAAGTATCTAACGGAATTCAAGATGTTCGAAAGCATGGTTGCTATTGCCTTAACCGTTGGTTTTTCTTCCTTTCTTATCTCATATAGGTTCGCTTCCACTGTGATAAGCCTTGCAAGAAACTGCGCATCTCCAACACTACCGGCTGTGGTCATCGCAACCCTGTCAGCGACGCGATAGATCTTCTTTGCTCTTTTGCTAGCTATGTAGTTGCCTATCGTAGCCCTTTTTTCCGTTGCAAGCACCACTCCGTCCTTGCAAATCAAACCAACAGTTGTGGTTCCTTTAAATACCATATCCTGTACGTCCTGCATCATATTCTTTCACTTCTCAGTTATTTTTGATTCTAGGCTTTCTGACTTGAGGCCTTAAAAAAGCCACTTAAGGCTAGCGTAACTCTTTCTAACAATTTTTAAACTTTTCGCTCTCTCGCATTTGGGCTTCCTTGAAAGGTTCTCGGTATTTTGTTAGCTGTTGATGCCTTTCTCGGTTGCGAGGCATACCTCCCATTTCTTCCTACCTCTTCTATTAGCCCCCGTTCCAGCATTCGATATACTCATTATTTATATTCTAAATAATTAATGAAAAACAAAATTAAAGTTTACATTTTTATTCTATTGGACAAAGCGAGGCACAGCAAAGCATAAATATTTGATAGTTTGTCACTTAGACTCAAAGTTTCAAAATGTCAAGGTGAAAGTATGAGCGAGATCGGGAAGAGGATAAGGTTGGAGAGAATAATAGACAGAAACAGTGGAAATACAGTAATAGTCCCGATGGACCACGGACTGTCCATGGGCCCCATAGAGGGGATCGTAGACATGCCCAAAACCATAAACGCAGTTGCCGAGGGTGGAGCGAACGCTGTTGTAATACATAAGGGAATCGTACCCTTTGGTCATAGAGGATACGGAAAAGATGTCGGGCTGATAGTACATCTAAGTGGTTCAACATCGCTCAGCCCCGATCCGAACGAAAAGGTGCTCGTTTGCAGCGTTGAGGAGGCGATAAAGCTTGGGGCTGATGCTGTAAGCGTACACATAAACATAGGGAGTAAAACCGAGGCGGAGCAGCTCGCTAAACTTGGAGAAGTGAGCAGAGCATGTAAGGAGTGGGGAATGCCTCTACTTGCTATGATGTACCCGAGGGGCGACGGAATAAATCAGTTCGATGAAAAAGCAGTTTCGCTGGCAGCGAGAGCCGGAGCTGAGCTCGGTGCAGACATAGTTAAAACGAACTTCACTGGCAGCGTCGACTCGTTCAAGCGGGTTACCGCAGGCTGTCCTGTGCCTGTTGTGGTTGCCGGCGGGCCAAAGATGAAGAGCGAAGAAGATATACTGAAAATGGTCGAGATGGCGATGGAGGGAGGAGCAAGGGGTGTAGCAATAGGCAGAAACATATTCCAGGCCAACGATCCAACGAGGATGACGAAGGCCATTGCGATGATAGTCCACGAAAATGTCAGCGCAAGGGAGGCTTTGGAGTTTCTGAGAAGTGAATGACTTAAACTCCTTAAATTTTTTTCAAACCAATTTTTTTAGTTACAGCTCACTACAACTCAGCAGACTCCCAAGAATAGTTTTGCAACGAATAAATCGGGCAAATCGATAACCAAAGACTCAAAACCATTTTATACCACGCAGATTACTTGTAGCCATGATAGCCGACGTTTACATAGAGCTTAAAGAGGGTGTGGCGGATCCCGAAGGAGAAGCTACGAAAAAGGCTTTGCGTTTGCTCGGTTTTAAAAACGTAAAATCCGTCTCCTCGAGAAAGGTTTTCAGAATAGAGATCGATGCAAGGAGTAGAGAGGAAGCCGAGAGGGAAATAAGGCAAATGTGCGAAAAACTCCTCGTTAACCCTGTTATTCAAAATTACAGCATAAGGTGGGTGGAGTAATGCTCTACCGCAGAGCAAACACGCCTTTTGAGCTTTATGAGATTAACGTACTAGAGGCGAGCGACGAAGAGCTTGTCAAGATCAGCGAAGAATTAGGCCTAGCGCTAAACCTAGATGAAATGAAGAAAATAAAGGCCTACTTCTCCAAAAAAGGTAGAAATCCGTATGACATAGAACTGCAATCCATCGCCCAGGCTTGGAGTGAGCACTGCTGTTACAAAAGCTCGAAGTGCTACCTTAAGCAGTTTTTATTCGATGTAGATGCAGAGTACGTAATTTCTGCCATAAAAGAAGACGCTGGGGTTGTTGAGTTCGATGAAGAGTACGCATACGTTGTAGCTCTTGAATCCCACAATCATCCTTCAGCAATAGAACCCTACGGTGGAGCAGCAACCGGCATAGGCGGAATTCTTCGCGATGTTCTGTGCATGGGTGCTCAGCCCGTAGCCCTTGTAGACCCCCTCTTCTTTGGAAGACCCGATACAGCTAGCAACGAAATACCCAAGGGAACTAAACACCCCCTTTACCTTCTCTCCGGAGTTGTGGCTGGCATAAGGGATTACGGCAATAGAGTCGGCATACCCACAATTGCGGGAATGGTTTTCTTCGATGACGCATACCTAACGAACTGCTTGGTTAACGTCGGATGCATAGGTATTGCAAGGAAGGACAGAATAATTCACAGCAAGGTTGGCGGAGCGGGAGACCTCTTCGTTCTTGTCGGGGGCGCAACAGGCAGAGACGGCATACACGGAGTTACCTTCGCTTCTGCTGAGCTTGAGGAGGAGAGCGAGGAGAAAGCTAGGAGTGCAGTACAGCTAGGAAATCCGATTATGAAGGAGCCCCTCATTCACGCATGCCTCGAAGTTGTGGAAAAAGGGCTGCTTACAGGCATGAAAGACCTTGGTGGAGGGGGCTTAAGCTGCGTTGTTGGTGAGATGAGCTTGGCTGCTGGATGCGGGGCTGAAGTTTGGCTTGAGAAGGTGCCGCTGAAAGAGAAGGACATGGCTCCATGGGAAATCTGGATTTCTGAAAGCCAAGAAAGGATGATGCTAACCGTTAAGCCGCAGCACGTTGATGAAGTGCTGTACATCTTCCAGAAGTGGGACGTGCCGGCAGTAGTGGTTGGAAGGGCAACCGACGATAAAATCCTCAGAATATACTACCACGGTTACAAGATCTACGAAATGGACATAGAATTTGTTGTCTCAGCTGTTGAATACTGCAGGCCGTACGTGATAAAAGAGGTGGAAGCTATTGACAACGTTAATGAAGCGGACTTGGAGAGAACACTGCTCTCAATGCTCTCCCATTATAATATAGCGAGCAGAGAGTGGATAATCAGGCAGTACGATCACGAAGTTAGAGCCTCAACGATTGTAAAACCTCTCCAGGGAAGGATTAACAGAGAAGGGCATGGAGACGCTGCAATTGTAAAACCAACCGAATCCTGGAGGGGCATCGCTGTAACAGCCGATGTCAACCCATGGATGACCGCAATAGATGCGTACTGGGGAACAGCCTCAGCCTTCGATGAAATGGTGAGAAACCTCATTGCAGTTAATGCAACCCCCCACAGCTTTGCCGACTGCTTGAACTTTGGAAATCCGGAAAAACCAGAAAGAATGGGAGGATTCGTTGAGAGTGTAAGAGCTTTGGGCTGGATGGCCAGGAACTTCGGCTTGCCGTGTGTAAGCGGTAATGTTAGCTTTTACAACGAAACGCCCCATATGAGTGTTCCTCCAACTCCAACGCTGATGGGTATTGGAATTGTAGAAGACGTTAGAGATGCAGTAACCGCAGACTTCAAGCGTAGCGGGAACGGAATAGTTCTCGTCGGCGAAACTTCGAAGGAGTTTGGTGGCAGTCTTTACTGCAAGATTACGGGTATGAAGAGCACGGTAGTTCCAAAGACTTCTCCAGACAGGCTAAAGAGGTACAGCAACGCTATGCTTGAGGCTTTCAAGAACTTCAAAGTTTATTCGTGCCACGATGTTGCGGAGGGCGGTATTGCGGTTGCGATTGCTGAGATGTGCATAGCCTCTGGCATTGGGTGCGGCGTTGATATTAGTTGCGTTAACGGCAAAGCGTACATAGCGTTATTCTCAGAATCCAACACGAGGTGGGTTCTTGAAGTAAAGGATGCCAGAGAGGTAGTTGAATTCTTCAACGAAAAAGGATTGAAGGCATACCATCTTGGCTATACCGGTGGAGATGCTTTTGAGGTGGAAAAAGCCTTCAGCTTATCCATTGAGGAACTCGACAAAGCCTGGAGAAATGGATTAACGAGATTTACGGGGTGGTAGTTTGGATAGGAGTGAAATAAGGGTTGCTGTTTTGAGAATTGAGGGAACGAACTGCGAGGATGAAACAGTAAAAGCATTTAGAGAGCTGGGAGTTTTTTGCGAAGCTGTCCACCTCAAGCAGTTCTACAGCGACATGATAAGAGATGAAGAGCAGAGAACGCTAGCCGACTACAATTGCCTTGTCTTTCCCGGTGGTTTTTCAGCTTGCGATTACGTGAGGGCTGGAGCAATTTTTACTGCAAGACTCAAAAGCGCGCTCCGTAAGGATCTTGAGGAATTTATAAAAC
>Ga0164311_10001690_pt1 | contig 11018 bp, 10 predicted proteins | sample GuaBasSedimGuay2_FD_121796 | JGI IMG/M metagenome (GOLD analysis project Ga0164311, IMG submission 121796) | Subseafloor sediment microbial communities from Guaymas Basin, Gulf of California, Mexico - Guay2, Core 4569-9, 9-12 cm | ecosystem: Environmental > Aquatic > Marine > Hydrothermal vents...
CTGTCAAGATAACAGTGAAGTGTTGTTGATAGTTAATTCTGGTCATGAGTGTGGTGCGGAAATTATTGGTTGAGGAAGTTAAAAAGCCCAGAGAAGTCTCAAGCGAAACAAGAAGGACGTTTTTGGGACAGGTTCCCATATAAGTCTTCTTTTACTCCAGTTCAAAGCTGGGTGGAAAAGTCTTCGCAGTTTATAATTGGACATATGCCAAAGTTATCCTGAGACTGACCTCCTCCCCGCCGTGAACGGCGAGGGTTCCAACGGTTTAACCCCTCGCCAGTGACGGGGAGGTTTGCGGGCCCATAACCTACTCCCGTTGCCGGTTTCGGTTCAGCCCGCAGGCCCGGTCTTGGGCCCATTACCCCTACCGCAGAGTGACTCGGGGTTATCGTCTCAGAGGCTACCTTCTGGAGTTTTTGACTACCACAGTGAGCAGTCTTGAGAGGACGCCTTACGGCGTCATCCCTCCCAACAGGGAGGGACACGAATGAAACCCCTCGTCTCATCGGGTTGTCCTTTGATGGCCTCTCCGAGGCCCTATTACGTTGTAAGAGATTAAAAGGGTTTCGGTTGTCTAAAGGCTGTTGGATGATTCACTACATCCCCGCCCTAAAGGGCGAGGCTTTCGAGAGGTAATCGCAAAAATACACAAACATAACAAAAGAAAAACCACCAAAAGAACAGCCTAAAGAGTGGAAAAACATCATTCTCTCTGGGATTTTATCCAGGCCACTAGTATAATAGCTGCAGCACCAAGCAAAAATCCGGCACTCGAAAATAAGATCTTTGATTTCAATGGAGTGTAAGGGACTTCCACAGGAACTTTGATAGTTTTATTTATATAGACGGGCACGGTCTTGTTTATGTAAATGATCTGTGGCTCATATTCTCTGTTTTGGTCTTGAACTTCTTCTTGAGGTTTTTCTTGGAAGAACTTCACCTTCTGCTCAGCCTCTCCTATTATTTCTCCGTCAAAAACAACATATGCCCGCAGAGTGAGATTAGTTGACTCTAACGGGAATATCCTAATATTAAATTCTGCTGTGTGATTTGGGGGGAGATTTATCAAACGCTCCATGTTAGAACCATTTAATGTAAAAGACTCTGCATTAAGAACAGCAAATTTGGAAATCGGAATTCTAAGAAGTACAGGCACCTTTACATTTCCTTTGTTCTGGACACGTATTAAAGTATCAAAGGGAGCAATAGTTGAATTGATTGGTGCGGAGATATCAACATCATACTTTGCCACAGCTTTTTCAACATTTGCTGTTACTAAAATGGGCGAAAACTCGATAGTTCCATTCTCGCTGCAATTAAAACCGGAAGATGTTTCCGCCACTATTCGGATATTACCAAGAGCAACTTTTCCGTACCTGTTGACTCTAATTAGAAAACTGGCATCATATGAAGAACTAGCTTTGATTTTTGGAACATATATAACATTATCTCCCATTAACTCTACCCAAGGGGATGGGGCATAGAAAATCCGTACATTTTTTAAATCAACATGGCCCTTGTTCTTTAACACAATCTTTAAAGGAACTTCATCAAATTGGACTATCTTAGGAGGAACCATCGGAGATATCTCTACCTCAGGAACAAGTTCTTTCATAGCAATAATAGAAGGGTCTGTCACGAATACTATTAGCTTAGCTGTTTTTGGTTCAGAGGTATAAGTAATATTCAGCACCCCCACCTCAATTCCCCGATAAGTCAGGGCCTTTGAATGGTTTCCAAGAGATAAAAACCCCTCACTCAAGACTTTTCCACAGAGATTTTTTATACTTACATAAGCTCGCGAAGGGAGAATATATTCTGGGACTATTAAATATGGCCCTACCTGCATACTTTCCTTCTCCTTTAATGTTTTTTCAAATTGGGAGGTTAAATAAACGTTAACATAAGCCCCTTTGAGATGAACCTCCATTTCCACGTATTCTACTCCAATTAATTCCTTTGTCGAAATAACAAACATGCCTGCTTCAATAGTATCCCCTACAGGAATATCATACTCACTTTTATCTATCAAAAGCTTCACCACATTCTTGTATTTACCAGAAGCATTTTCTATTAAGGCCTCCTTAAATGTTATTGAATGAGAATAAAATGTAAACGTTTCTCCCTTTTTAAGATACCCGGAGAAGATTTTTGGATAGGGTGTTAGCTTTACTTGAAGATTATCATATTGAACATCCTTTGATGTATACTCTCTGCTTTCGTTATTTTTTGTTAATTTTATCCTAACAGCATTGTTATTCACGGAGAGCAAAGAGATTGAGTAGTTCCCAAACCGTATAGTTTCACCTTCAAGCAAATAAGGATATTCAAGGGAAACATAAACATGGCCCTTTTCCCCCACTATTGCCCGATGAATTTTGAAGGAAAATTCACCTACAGAGAGATTCTGATCAATTTTTAAAAATTGGGAATAAGACCCCTCGGGAGTGGAATATTTAACATAAGCCGAACCATCAACAAGAGAGACATCCTTAATCTCGATGCTATAGCCAGGAATCTCTATTTTCCCAGGAATTTCAATCCATCCAACTATGGACGATGCCATGACAAATTGGAAAAAGAGCATGAAGACAAATACAGATAGTATTCCTTTTTTCATCTTAATCCCCCCAGCAGTATTAATAGTATTTGACCTCCTCCAAGACCCATCATTCTTTCCATCAACGTCTGGCCTACAAACATACCTACAGCAAATATCCAAAGTAAGATAACAAAATAATACAAGGAAATTCCTAGATGACCTCCATCCGCAAGCTTTATTGTAATAGCAGATACAAGGGAGTGAACAATCATGAGGAGAAGCATTACTCCAGTTAAAAATACAAGTCCACTTGATGGAATGACATGGATTATATCTCCAAGATACTCAACAGAGATCTCCATTCTTCCAAAGAGTTCACTTATTGAAACGGCAACCTCAAAAGAAGAAGCTACTGAAAAAGCAAATGCCCCAGTAATGCCATAAATGATCCCAATAAAGCTCGCTATACTTTGTTGTCTTTTTCTCCTAAGTCTTACAAGTCTTTCGAAGTTTCTTGAAATAACCTTACCAACGTAGTCTGGCTCAGCACCAAGTTTTATGCTTTCCCTAAACATTTCCGAAAATATGCCAACCAACCAGCTTCCAGTTTCTGCTATGAAGAAGTCCCATCCCCTCTCATTGTTAACTCCTATGGCAAGTCTTTTATAAAGGGCTCTTATATCCTGAGTTAAGGTACCAAAATCATGGGCACTTAAATATTTCAACACAAAAACGAGAGAACTCCCACTTGCTGCAAGGGATGAACTCAAACTCCTGATAAACGCAGGGAAGTTTTCATCTTTTCTAAAAATAACCCCCTCTTCATTTTTAATGACTCTTCCGGCATAAGCCAGCGGTGTCAAAATTAAAGAAACTACAAACGGATATGGAATATTAACCCTAGGCCTGAGGACAAATATATAAACACTAAAAAGCACAATGACCCCACCAATTGAGGTCATTAAAGCCCGTTTTATTTTTCTATCTCTTTCAGTGGGGATTCTTCTTTCAGCCCATACTGGATCTTCGGGCATTCTATATTTAATAACGAACATAACCCCAATTTCCGCACTCAATATTATCATGAGAAGGTAAATAGCAAGTCGTCCTATGTCCTGACCTGTTATCAATGGCCCAATGATTATGAACGCTGCAATGAAGACAACCGAAATAATTATCGACTCATAAATTTCCTTAAATACATCGAGATCATATAACGCACCTTCATAAAATGTTTGATAGTCATCCATTACCGTTTGTTGTTCTTGGAATAGATAATCCTTAAGCTCCACGCCACTATCAAGGGAATATGCCAATCTATCTAAAAAATCGGCAAATACCTTACTTGGTGTCCTCCTAGCTAAAAATCTGAATGCCTCAGGTAAACTCCTGTGAAGTCTGTTTACTATTATGTACACCTTCTTAAGCTCACTGGCAATCGCGCCAAGCTTGGGGTCATTTGCCAAAACTTGTATTAGTTCACCTCTTGACATTTCACTCGTAGATAGCACAGCAAAATAAGTGATAAAATATGGAATTTTAGAATTAATTGAGATTTTTTTCGTATCTGCCGTTATATAAGGATAGAGAACAGCATACATTAAAATTATCAATGGAATAAAGTTAAGAATTATCCTTAATCCCAGAGGAAGCTCTACAAATCTTGGAACAATGGATGCCACTATAAAAAGAACAATAGAAAGTAGCAATGTGGGTAGGAGGACTTTCCTTAGGTAGTCCCTTATTGAAAGATCTGCTTTTACAAAAATGCTTATATCACCCATGACATCACCTCTAGATTCTAAAGCTTAATCCTTCGATGCCTTTTTCATAAAAGGCTTTGATCTCTCTGTAAACATCCCAATAGTAAGTGATGCCAAGCTCAACCATTCTTTGAAGAATTCTTGCTCTCAGGAACAACTCATTGTATATCTCTTTTGGATCTTCATATCCTGCTATTTCAGCTATTTTTCTTTCTAGAATGTACGAATTATTGAATCCTCTGAAATTATGAACATCTGAAACCGGATCCCATTCAAAAACATTCCTTGTTGCAACTCCGCCAAGTTCCTCATAATATCCCTCAATCTCCACAACCGTTAGAACCCTTCTGAGGAACTTACCTTTCACATATACGGCTTGCTGGAAAAGAGCTATGTTTAAGTTGTCTATAAAAGTTACCGGAACATTAATGGGGCTTCCAGTGAATCTCTGGATCATCTTTTTAATATCTCCCGCATGGAAAGTGCTTAAGACTGGGTGACCCGTCTGCATAGCCTGAAAAGCTATAGCACCCTCTACACCTCTAATCTCACCGACTATAATGTAATTTGGTCTTGATCTTAGAGCAGCTTTAAGTAGATCAAAAAGCGTAACTCTGCTTTCTTCTGGACCTCTTTCTCTAGTAACAAGTCTTTGCCATGTAGGATGTGGAGCCACGACTTCTGGAGTATCTTCAGCACTATAAATCTTAGAGTTTGGTTTTATAAAAGGAATAATTGCATTAAGGGTTGTTGTTTTACCGCTAGCTGTTTCTCCACATATAAAAACACTCATACCATATTCTAAAGCAAGCCATAAATACGCTGCTATTTCCGCACTTAATGTCTTCCAAGCTATTAGCTGAGTAATGCTTAGCGGAGTCGCTGAGAATTTTCTTATTGTTGCACTTGGACCTTTGAGACTTATATCTGGGCTGTATATTATGTTAATTCTTGAACCATCTGGAAGAGTACCATCTACAATCGGATGCCTATCACTAACAGGTCTTCCTATACGCTCACTAAGATTCTTTAAATAATTGGCGAGGCTTACATTATCCCCAAAGGAAATATTTGTCGGAAGCGCCTCGAAAATTTTGTGGACAAGAGAAACATGGTTAGAACCGATTATGTGAATGTCCTCAATATAAGGATCTCTCGCAAGGGCTTCAAGAGGTCCAATACCTATTATGTCTCTCTTTATTAAATACCTAAACTTTTCCATTTCCTCACGCGTCAAAACTAGGGGTGAGCCGCGCTTTAAAGGCCCCTTAGAAGATTTAAGTAAAGAAAAAACTGCCTCCTCAAAAATATTGTCTAAAAACACTTCAAATTCCTCTTCATCTTCTGGAATATCTTTAAACGGAGCTAATTCTAGAATCTTGTTCTTTATTCTCTCGTATTTTTCCTTTTCTTCCCTTGTTTCAATTCTAGGTTCAATAACAATATATTTTTTATCAGTCTGAGCATCTCCATATATATGAATAAAAATTGGATCCCCAACTGGATAAATTATGTTGGGGTGGGGAAGCTCCTTCATATCTCTGGTTAATTGGGGATGAAACTCAGGCATCTTCCCGTACTTTTTTCTAAACTGTTCAATGTATTTCCTCAGATGAGGATTTCTCCTCATTGCATCTTCCAGGGTATCATTCAGCTTTTGAGCCATTTCACACCACCGCTGCTATTTCTACTACTAATCCCACTTTAGGTTCCACTCTGAATGGTATTATCTTTTGGAAAACACCTTTAGCATTATTATACTTTACAATAACCGCAGAATTTTTCAAATCACCACCAAATACTTTTACTTGTAACCTGATCAGCATTGTGGCAGCTTCTTCCAATAAAAACAATGACTCTCTGTCTATCTCTTCAGTATTTGATGTAAGGATTATTACCTTATCCAGGCTTGCAAGCTTTTTTATATACATAAGAAAGCTTCTAACGGCATCTAAATCTTGCTCCCTTGAAAGCAGAGCAGAAAAGGAATCAATTATTATTATATCTGTCTCCCAGAGCCTTGGTTCGCCCAGTAGCCTGCTTAAAAACTTCTTCTTTTCACTGATTCCTGTTAATAACGGGTATAATGATACAAAGATAAGCTTCTTTCTAATCAGAAAGGGAACAACATCGTATCCTAAGGAAAACATCTGTCGAATATATTCCACTGTTGTATATTGGCTGGACACGTAAGAAACACTATATCCATTCATCAAGAATCCATATAACAATCTCTGGGCAAAAATAGACTTTCCAGTACCCCTATCTCCTTCTAGTAACATGATGGTACCCGCAGGGATTCCACCCCCAATACGCCTGTGTAACTCATCACCCTTAAGCTCCATCTTAAAGATCTCCTCAACCAAATGAACCACCTTCTCTCATCGCTTATTTTAGGGGATTCGGAATACAAAGCTTCTCACCTTTCCATTTTCCAGCACTATCATAACTCTGTGAGATCCACTGGAGAGGTTCGCGGTAACTATAATCTTCCCCACTTCATAAGGATCTAGAAAGGAAATGGGGGTATCATTAACGTCCACAAATGTGAGGTTCGACGGAGGCATCATATCTCCATCAATGAATACCTGCAATGCATCACTGCTAAATGGTATGCTATTCTTTCCAACGTTCTTTATGTAAAACGTATAATTATACGGGCCTGTACCAGATACTGGAATGTTTTCTGGATCATTTATTATAGCGAAGTCCGATCTCAGATTATCTGCCAAACTCTCCCCTCTTATTTTAATACCCACAGCAATATCATTGGTGACGTATGCCAAAGCACCTGCAACACTACCTGCAACAATAATGGCCACTATAAACATAATTAGCTCTGATGCCGGTCCGCCTGCAGCCATTTAGGTCACCTCAGTTGGGCATGTCCAGGAGGTACTGTCTATAAGCACGGCACTCCCATTGTAGTGCCATTTTATTCCCAACCCGCATCCATTTCCGATAAATATCCACAGTGTATGTTGTGAGCTATCCAAACCGATGAAAGTTACGTTCAGGGAGATATCCTCACCTGGAAGCAAATATTCAAGGGAAGAGATGAAGCCGACATTGTCATCAACAACATCGGAGAGAGTCACGTAGTCCCCATCATATATTCCACTCCAATAGCCCACATTTACGGTATTTCCATTATTTTCGATTGTTAAAGTTAGGTTGTAATGATTTGAATCGATTACATAGGAATAAGAAGTAAGATTGAGCCTAGTGCTTAATCTTGATATTCTTAAATCATACCAGTATCCCTCGGCATCTTTAACCTGAACGTAATTATTCTCCCATGCTATGTATAGATTAGAAAGTACCAATAAAATTGAAGTAAAGAGAATCGCTGTGCTTGCTGAAACGCTGAATCCCATTGGAGACACCTAGTCTTTTAGACTCCATAAAACTCATCCAGAGTTTTCTCTAAGATTTTAACTTCCCTTTCAAGCTTATCAAGTACATCTCTTGTTATTCTTAGGCCCCTAAGTCTCTCAATGAAGAGCAGTGATATCAAGTGATCCTGAACAGTAAGCTTTTCAGAAGGCTTCCATTCTGGGTCCCTGTGGTGAGGTCTTGTTCCCTTTGCATACCTCAATAAGGCATTTAGAACTTTTTCGCTTATCCATCCAATATCATAATAGAACTCAAGGACACTTTCCAAGTTCTGAATGCCAACCCTGTCTATGAGGAACCCTAGCCACTTAAGAGCTATCATTGTTGAGACAAGGTCTTCAGGAAGAGTTTCCAGCCTTGCTTTTTTTGGTTCTTCAACAAACAGTAAGCTTGCTATGTCTTCAGGAACTTCAAACTTCTTTTCTGCCATCTCAACTTCACCTCCCTCAACCACACCTGCAGGACTTTCAGCAGTTTCTATCTTTTCAACCTCCTCCTGTGGAAGTTCTTCAATTTCAACAACCTCCTCACGAGCGGGAACTTCCTTATTAACTTCTTCAATAGCCACTTCTCCAGGTTTTATATCTTCGGGAGCCTTCTCTTCTTCGGATTTTTCCACAACCTGCTCAATTTTTTCTTGCAGTTCCTCAATTTTTTCTGGGATTTCTTCAAGTACCTCAACAACTTTCTTGTCTTTTTCTGAACCTTCTAATTTCTCATCCAAAATTTCAATCTTTTCTTTGATGTTCCCCACTTTTTCTTCCAATAACTCAGCTCTTTTTTCGTGGATATTAAATTTAGCCTCCTCCAAGCTCTCTACTAACCTCGAGAGCTGAGCACTTAATTCACCAAGTCTATTGCCCAGTTCATCAACTCTTTTGCTTATCTGTTCGTATTTAGTGGATTGACTCCCGTAAATATCAAGCACCCTCTGAATTATCTTTTCCAGCTGATCATAGGTGAGATTATCCCTCTTAGCCATTAGCTTCTCCCTGAGGTCGTTGATAACTACTGAAGGTACCTTGCCTCTCAGCTCTGAGAGCTTGGCATTTATGTCTGCCTCTGTTATGTATCCCCCTTCCCCCATGCTCACACCTCCGAAAGAACCTCATATATTATTGAATCGATATCAACACCGTATCCTGCTAATACCTTTATGTCGTTTTTGATTTGGGCAAGTTCCATCTTGAGGCTCTCGATTTCCTGCTTTACTTCATGTAATTCTTGTGAAAGTGGGTTTTCTTGCATTAGCTGTTCTTTGAAGGGATTGATTTCCTGGGAAATGACCTCATACAGCATCATAATGTCTTTTATTGTCTTTTCTAATCTTTCAATCTCCTCTCTTACTTCTTGAAACTGCTTTTTCAGTGTATCAATACTTATTTTTATTCTTGGAACTTCGTTTTCAACTTCGTTCAGCCTTTCCATTATTTGAGTAAGCATCTCCTCTTCTTCTCTTCTTTCCATTTTTTCTTCAAGCTCAGCCATCAGTTCTTCTGTTTCACTTTCAGTTACTGAAGTTTGCTTTTTCTTTTTGTTAAAGAGAGATGAAAGGAACTCAAATGCCATTTCGATCACCGTCATTGCAGTTCAATGATTTTTGTTGTATATGTTGCAGGTGTAACAAATTCAATGTCTCCATCATCTCCTGTCTCTGGAATTACCTTCCCAACTACTTTAGTGCTCGGTGGGATACCAAAGCCGTTTGACGCATTCCCGTCGTTATCAAATGGAATTGTCCATAAAGCTATTACCGCTATATCTCCCCAGCTGAGTGTTGGATGCTTTTTGACTAAACTTTCATCTGAATCTTGGACTACTATTATGCCAAATGCGGGGGTCTTCTCGTTCTTTGTTAAGTATGCCAAGTTCTCCCAGAGGGAAGCAATGTCCTCAGTCTTGTTGTAGTTATTTATTGAGGACAGCTTATTCTCTACATCTCCATCAAAGACATCCATAATTGGGCCCTTGTAAAAGAACGTTCCATTGTCCAAGGTGGAGGTGTTGGGATAAGTATAGATAACCATACGATCACTGTCAGTGAGCATCACTTTGACGTTACTGAGGTCAATCCCTTGAGATCCCGCATTTGGAGAGACGTAAATTACAACCCTAGTTATGTTTCCGCCACTTGGCACTGAACCATTCACATATCCAAAGACGTTAAGTACCTTTATACCACTTGAGACTTCTTGAGTTGTTTCTCTTCCAGCCGCCTGTGCTCTCTGCTGGAGGTAGCCACTGGTACTTATGAGTACTCCTGCAGCTACTGCGGCAACTAGTACCATGGCTATGAAGACTATTAGCGTTCCAATGCCAATAGCACCCCTTCTTCTCACTTTACTCACCTCCTTAAAAGCGAATAAATAAAATAAATTAAATAAAAGCCACAAAAAGCTTTACTGCAAGTTCACTACATTACTGGTGTATGTGGTTGGTGTTGTGAAATCGATGATACCGGGAGCTCCGAACTCTGGGACAATTTCACCTGTAATCTTTGTTCTTACTGGAATACCATTGAATAATGCCTCAACATCAACGCCCAAAATAGCAATGTCTCCTTGGTTGATGGTTGGAGTATCTCTTTGGAGCGAATTGTCGTAGTCTTGGATCCCGATTATACCGAATCTAGTGGCATCAAGAGCCTTCCAAACGAATTCTGGCCATGAAACTGCAGCCACTTGGCTAGGAGTACTGTCTACTATCTGGAGGTAGTTATCCTCTGTGTAATCTATACCGCCATCAAAGATGGCCGAAATTGCTCCTTTTGCAAATTGTGGATTGTTAAAGTAGATCCATGTAATAGATCCACTTTTATCAAATTGGAGTATTCCCTCTGCCTCTAGTTTACTCATGTTAACGTAGTATGGATCAAGACTCGAGAGAGATGCAGCATTAAGAATGTACTCTGTTAATCCAAGTGCCTCTGCAAATTGGGTTGCATTAGCGTATACGTAACCTCCAGAGGTAAGGTTTGCGATGTTTAGCCCAGTAATATTGGAGCCTCCATATTTGAGGAGAGCTTCAACGCTTCCATTTGATAGTACAACCTTTGCATTGAGCAAGTCTATTCCTGAGCTTCCTGCATTTGGTGAAACATAAATTGCAAGTTTTGTAATCTTGTTGTTATTATCTGGAACATAACCAATAACATTGGTAACCTTAATGCCGCTTGCTACTTCCTGGGTGGTTTGCCTGCCTGTGCTTGATGCTTTTTGCTGGAGGAACCCGCTGGTGTTAATGAGCACTGCTGCCGCCACTGCAGCCACTAGCACCATGGCAATAAAAACTATTAAGGTGCCAATACCAACAGCACC
>Ga0164311_10001691_pt1 | contig 11016 bp, 4 predicted proteins | sample GuaBasSedimGuay2_FD_121796 | JGI IMG/M metagenome (GOLD analysis project Ga0164311, IMG submission 121796) | Subseafloor sediment microbial communities from Guaymas Basin, Gulf of California, Mexico - Guay2, Core 4569-9, 9-12 cm | ecosystem: Environmental > Aquatic > Marine > Hydrothermal vents...
CGTCGTGGCTCTCCGGCTTAGCCCCGTCCAAGCTAATCTGAACGTATCCGGCTCCGCTGTCTTTAATTCTTTTCGTAACCTCTCTTGTCATGAGTGTGCCATTCGTTGCGATAGCGGTGAATATACCGTGATCATGGGCCGCTTTGAGAGTGTCGAAGAAGTCTCTCCTCATTAGGGGTTCTCCACCAGAGAAAGCGATTATTGTTACTCCCGCGTCAGCAAGCTTGCCGACGGTGTCTAACGCCTCTCTGGAGCTAAGCTCATCTGTGTGCGCTTTTCCAGCTGAGGCGTAGCAGTGCTTACACCTCAAATTACAAAGCCAGGTGTAGTTCCACACCACTAAGAAGGGTGCGCTAGGAACGAACGGACGACGTACACCAAACTTAGCCACCCCACGCACAACATCAGCCAAACCTCTCCTCCAATACACGTCGCTCAATTTTTCTTTGATATCCTCCTCGCCGACATCGAAAGCTTTTGCTCCTCTTCTAACAGCCCACTTGACAATTGGGTGGACTATGTGCGAGCAGGTAAAACATGCCGAGTCTGTGGCATCGGTGTAAAGCTCCAAAGCGGTTTCGATTCTACTCTTCCCGTCCTTTTTACAGAAGCCAGACAAAATTCTAAGGAGGAATCTAAAAAGGCTATTATTAATTGTTGAGTTCAAAATCTCAATACTACTCAGGGTTGAAACTTTCTCAGCCAAACCAAACACCACGCTCGGATCTTATGCACACATTCGTCTTCTTCGACAAAGCTTTACTCCATTTTTTCCAACAGTTAGCAGGAAGCTCAGATAAGGTTACCCACACTATCTATATTGAAGTGCAATGCCCGCAATAGTTTAAAAATTAAAACATTGAAAAAACATAATTATGAAATTGAATATAAGCTTTTCCGGCACGCCAACAACCCATCAAACATGAAAAGCCAGTATCAGACAGAATCAGACCTCACAAAGTGAACACGAAAACCCCCGGATGCTCCGAGGCAGCCTCGCTCTCCTCGATGATTCAGACGGAAGGGAGTTATTTTTGTGAACCGTAGGAGTAGAACATGCGGATCCAGAAAATGAAGGCAACCAGACCAAGTGCGAATGTCATGAAAATCCAAATGAGGGAGGCAGTCATTCCAAACAAGTGAACCACGATATCGAAGATGCTTAGTGTCGTGCTGAACATAGATGAGTACATCAAGGGCATAACTGTTAGAAGCGGAATGACCTGAAGGATGGAGAGGATGCCGGCTATGATGCCTAGTACGCCCGCGAGCAGAGCTGATTCCGTGCGGTCAACAGACTTTCTGACTGCTATGCTGGTGATACCCACAATGATTAGCACGGCTCCGAGGACTGCTAGGCCACGCCATAAGAGTGTAATCTCCGGAAAGCTAACGGGTAGAGGAACGTACGTCGTTACACTAACCATAGGATTGTAGAGCATTGTGATTTGAAGGACGCTTCCGAGCACGAGGAGTGCACCAGTTAGCAGCGCGCCGATGATGCAGGCACCCAAGCAAATGGTTCCAAGGAGGCCCTTGCCCTCCTGAGCAACGTCGTGGAACCCGAGGCCTACTAGGATACCGTTGATGACGAGAAGCATGGAGAGAAACACCGACGCCAGTAGAAAGACTATGCCTTCGTGTCGTCCCCCAATTATGCTTTCGCGTGTCCGTCTTTAAGGATTCGGAAAAGCCGTGTCTGAGGCAGTTACCAAAATTTTTCTCAGCGGTCTAACGGGTTTCAGTAAAGATACGTTACAAACCAGCGGGATAAAATACATAATCCAGAGTGGAGGGAAGATTGATAAGACATTCTCCTCTTAGTTACTCAGTGAGTGTGTACCGGGTATTTCTCAAAGATGTTTTCAAAGCTGTAAAGGGATGGTGGACTCTTGGCTAGGAGAGATTTTAACAGGCGTGCATGCGTCGGAATGGTGAGAACCGATTTCCACGAACACTACTTGTACCGCGTCAAGCTCGACGAGCTGGCCAAGCTCGCACCCAGCGTTGGTTACGAGGTGGTTGAGGAGGTTGTGCAGACAAGGCACCCCACGAGCAGTCTTCTCTTCGGAAAGGGGAAGGTGAGGGAGATAAAGGAGCTCATGGAGGCGAAGAACATTGACAATCTCATCGTTTATAATAGGCTCTCGTCGATACAGTTCCTGAACCTCGCAAGGGAGCTTGAGGCGAACGTTATGGACAGGTACGATCTTACTCTCGAGATTTTTGAAGCCAACGCCTCGGACATTCTGTCCCTCCTGCAGATTAGGCTGGCCAGGATGAGGAAGGAGATGCCGCTGCGTAAGCTGATTGTTTCGAAGAAGTACAAGGAGGAGCACGCGTCTCTGAGGAGCGGCGGGGAGTACGCGATGCACAGCACTCTGAAGTCCTTCACGAAGAGGGAGGCAGCCATCAGGAGGGAGATAGACAGAATGCTGCGGGAGAAGAAGATGCGTGTGATGAGGAGGAAGAGAGAGGGGGCGAAGATCGTCACGATAGCCGGCTACTACAACTCCGGGAAAACAACCATCTTCAACAGGCTCACCGGGGCGGAGAAACCCGTGAGCGACACTCCCTTCACAACACTCTCCGCCAAGTACAAGAAGTGGCAGGAAGAGGAGAAAGTACTGTTTGTGGACACCATCGGATTCGTGATTGATCTGGACCCTAGGCTTCTCACCTCATTCGAAATAAACCTGATAGATTTTCAGTACGCCGATCTCCTGTTGTTCCTCGTGCCGGCTAATGAGCCGCCGGACATAGTTGCGTTGAAGCTGAGCGAGGGGCTGAAAATCCTGGAAACCATCCCGGTGGAGAGGCGCAGAACGACCGTCGTGCTGAACAAAATAGACCAGACGAGTGAGGAGAACCTAAACCAGGTACTGGACGTGGCCAAAGACATCTTTAACGCGGGAAGCGAGGACAGAATAATCCCCATATCCGCAAAAACAGGAGAGAACATAGACAGGCTCTCGGAACACATATCCCGGAGCCTACTCCAAGCGAGGGAAGTAACATCTTAGTCTTATTTTAGTTTTGGGTTTTTGGGCCTCTGTGTGAGGAGTCCTTTTTGCAAATCATTCCAAGAAGGTCATTCGGCTCTTCCAGCATCATCCCGGGGGGTCACTGGACAAGTTTTTGCAAGGACTACTCAAATTATTCACGCAGAGGGTTTATAAATGTCCCCCCTAGCTCGGAACTTGACTGGAGAAAAACTGTTGAGCAGACTCTACCACTCTGAATTTTTGAAGCTTTTCTCTGGACGGGCGCCGTTTTACAAGAGTGTTTGTGTGAAGCGTCGAACCGTGGGTGTATCCGTCCGTGGATCCTTTTAAACTTTTATAAGGGTGTGGGAGGAGGGTTTGAGAGTTTGAAGAGTATCCTCTGTTGAATTTTTCGGGTTTCTAGGGAAAACGTATAAAAAGGGGTAATTCTCTTCATTTCTGGAAAAATCGTACGCATACTCCGGACGGTTTAAGATTCCGCTTTGAGGAGAAATGAGAATGGGTGATTTGGAAAAAAACGTTGGAGGAAAGGTCGCCGAAAAGGGCGCTGAAGAGAAAGTTATCGTTGATGTGAACGTCCCCCGTGATAAAAGAGAAGAACTTGTTCAAAAGGCGGAGAGGCACCTGGGGTATGACTCCCTCTACGTTTGGAACGCGAACATTAACGGCTACATTATTCAGCTCAGGACAAACGAGAGGCACCTGGACGACTTCTGGAGGGAGAACTGGTTCCCGGCTCCCATGGATAGGAACCTGCGCCCCCACGGAGTCATATACGCTGCCACGGGGATCTACGACGAGCCCCCCGGGGTGTACTATAACTCCGAAACCAAGACCGGTGTGGTTGTTAACGTTAACAAGTACGAGTTCATACGAGCACTGGCATTGGGCATCGTGAATGATGTGTGTGAGGAGCAGGAGCAGTTGAACTTTCTCAGGGGCAGCCTCGTGGACGTGAACGGGGAGGGTGTAGCCTTCCTGGGAGAAACGGGCCGGGGGGTTAGCACCAACGCCTTTCTGCTTTTGGAGATGGAGCGCGCCAGGATACACTCGGACGACATTATATACGTTGAGCAGCTCGGCGGTGAGAAGGGGCGCATATCCACATCGGTATCTGAGAGGAAGTTCTACCTGAAAAAAGACCTGATAAAGATTTCTCCGAGGCTTCAGGCGCTCTACGAGAAGAGCAAGAAGGAGGACGGCTACTTCATACTCGACCCCTGGTGGATAGGGGGAAACGAAAAGTATCTCGACACGACGAGAATCAAGCTGGTTTTCCTGCTCGTGAACAACTCAAAGGACAAGAGGATAGCCAAGCGCTTGAGCCCGCAGGACGCCATAAACATTCTCACCCATTCTCAGCAGCCCTTCTTCAACCCCTACAGGCTCATTCACGACGAGAAGCGGAAGAAGCTCCAGATCGCCTTCTACAAGAACATTTTCAAATTCGCAGCCGTGTACTGCCTAAACGTGGCCCACCCCCTCCTAAAAGTGCAGAAGGAGATAAGAAGAATCATAACCTCGAAGGAGTATCTTGAACCCCTTGAGGAGGAGAAAGAGAGAGCGAAGGCAGAGATAGATGAGATCATAGCTCAGATAAACCTGGACGAGATAAGAGAAGCCGTTGAGGCGCTCTACAACGGGACCAACGTCCAACACCTGTCCCCAGAGGAAATCAAGAAAAGGGCGGAGATTTACGGGACGAAGACAAAGTTCGGCAACTACAACTTCGTCTCGACGGTCAAAAACAGGAGCGCAGGCCTGACGATTATTGTGGGGAGCCCCGAAGTTGTGCAGTACGAGCTTAACCCCAGGCAGAGGGAACTCATGAGAAACCTGCCGAAAACGGTGAAGGACGTCCTCCACTATATTAAAAACGCTCCCCTCGTGTGCACCGAACGAATGATGGGGGACAACCCCTACTTCACACCGAAGTGCACCCTCTTCCTCTCCGTCCACAGGGGCGAGATGATCAGGCTTGCCCACATGGTGAATCAGACACTCTTCCCGCCCAAGAACGAGTACAACGGTCCCCACATCTACATAGTACACATTCCCGAGTGGCACGAGAAAGACAGGCAAATAGTGGTGTTTCCCGAGATAGGAGTCACCTTTGTGCTGGGAACCGATTACTACGGAGAGGACAAGAAGGGATTCCTCAGAATGGCGATGTGGTTCGCGAAGAAGCAGGGAATGCTCGGGCTACACGCGGGGGCGAAAATAATCAGGGCACGGGACGCGAAGACCCGCGAGCTGAAAACCTACAGCACCCTCATCTTCGGGCTCACCGCAACCGGAAAAACCACCCACAGCTGCCACACCCACGACCTGGACGAAGAGGACGGAGAGGGCATACAGATAGTTCAAGACGACTTCGTGGCCCTCCGACCGGACGGCTCAGCCCTGGGCACAGAGAGGGGATTCTACCTTAAGACCGAGGGTATAAACCCCGAGATACAGCCCCTACTATACAACGCGGTGACGAAGCCGAGCGCAATACTCGAAAACGTGATGGTGGACTACAAGGGAAACGTGCTCTTCGAGAGCGACATTCTGACAGGAAACGGCCGCGGAATAATGCAGAGAGACGACTTCGGAAAGTACAAGAGCCCAACCGTTAACCTGCCACCCCTCAGCGAGGTTGACGGGATGATAATCCTAATGATAACACGCAGAAACACCGTCGTACCCATAGCCTCCAAGCTAACCCTGGAGCAGGCCGCGGCAGCCTTCATGCTCGGAGAATCAATCGAAACCTCGGGAAGCGACCCCAAGAGAGCCGGGCAGTCCGTGCGCGAGGTCGGAACCAACCCCTTCATCGTGGGAAGCAAGGCGGAGGAAGGAAACAGGTTCTACGACATGCTAAAGGGATTCGGAGACAAGGTGCAGTGCTATCTCATAAACACCGGCGGAGTAGGCGAACTCAGGGAGACAAACGAGGAGGGCGTGAGCATAGTGAAAAGAAAAGTGGAGCGTGTCCAGATAAAGGAGATGGCGTCAATAATAAGGGGCATAGCCCGAAACAGCATAGAGTGGGAACCCGAACCCTACTTCGGCACCCTCGTACCCAAAAAGGTTGAAGGCGTCGACATCGGCAGGTTCAAGCTGGAGAAATGGTACAGCATCGAACAGATCGAAGAAATGGTCCAGCAGCTCAAAAAGGAAAGAAGAGAATGGCTCAACAAGTTCCCCGAACTCTACCCAGAAATCAAAAACGCCTTCCCACCCTAAAAACCGAAAAACGAGAGAACCACCGGAACCAAACCAAAAAGCGAAGGAATCTCTTCCACACCGAAACTGAAGACTCTATTCGGCACGTCCGTTTGTACGGACTCAAATTTTTTGGATGGGGCTGCTTCAGCTGGTTTTTTAACAGAAAAAGAATAAATATAATTTTAACCCTTATATTTTAATCAAAAGAGTAATAAAACCCTTCGCAGTAGGGGAAAGACCGACTGACAACTTGAAAAATAACACACACAAATAAAGAAGAGTGGAAACAAAAAGAATACAGAGAAACCACTCTTTGCAATGAGGAAGAAGCGATGACCCAAAAAAAGAACAAAAAGTATGCTCTGAGCCTAATAATCATCTCCAGTCTAATCCTGGTCATGGCAATCCCCCTCATCCTACCAAACACCCAAACAGTTCTCCCACCACCGTTCAACACCAACACAAACACGCAATCACCTCCCTCAACCACCTCAAAGTCAAACCCACAGCCAGTAGACCTGTGGTGGAACTACAGCTGGGCATTCAGACGGGAAATAAACGTAACAGAACCAAACTATGTGGACAGAATTAATGAAACAGCAGTAATACACCTTGATTTTGCTAACGGACACTGCGCCAACAACAGCATTAGAGTACTCTACTACAACCAAACTACCAACAGCTGGGTGGAAGTACCATCACAGGTTGAGAACATAACCTACTGGAACGGTGGGAACCATATCAAGAACTGTAGCTTAATCTTCCCCGTCAACGTTACAAAGGGTGGAACTTCAACCTACTACGTCTACTACAATGACACATACACAGGATCTCCAAAAATGTATTCAACCCCTCTGAGCATTACTCCAAACGGCAACAACTATTTCACCTTCGCGACCGGGGTTATTAGCGGTCTCTATAGGGCTCGATATGTCTGGGATAATGTGGATGATGACGCATCATTCCAAGAATTCAAGGTTAATGGTGAAAACCTTGTTCCGTCGAGCGGAAGGCACAGAGGAATAGACCGGATTGACGCCGATGATCCAGAGCGTGACGGAGCAGCTTCAGGAAATCTCCTTAACTGGACAATCGAAATAGTTGAAAACGGACCCCTAAGAGTGGTTGTCAGAATCGGTAAGCTAAGCACAGATTACTACTGCTGCAATGTGCCTGGCGGTCCCTACGGGCCAATGAACAAGACTTACACATTCTATGCCTACAAGGGCTATGTTTTTGTGGATGTTCAGTGTATAACCTCAAGCATCACAATATATGACTTCGCCACCGTAGTAGTGAATGATAGTTGGGAATTCTATGTAGATAGCTACAACCTTCCCGGAACAGCCTACGATCAGCAATGGACGGACACTCTTTCCTCACCTCAACCTACTAAATACTTGGCTTTAGTGCGAAATGATGGCATTGGCCTCGCACTCCTTGGTGCGCCAGATTGGCCAAAGGACACAGCAGGCAGCACAAGCGTAGAATACGGTGGCCCTGGATCCCGCCACAGTGGTATAGACGGGAGCGTAAGCAGTTTCGGCATAAGAAATGATGGAAGAGCGAGCAATGAGCACAACATAGCTGTACCATTCCAATACTACATAGCTGGTATAACTGAAGGCTACGACCAAGTTGATCAAGTTTGGCTTGAAGTAAACCACCCTATAAGCTGTAACGCTGGCGACGAGAGTAGAATTTTCTACCCACTTATAGTAAACGTCACAGACAGCTTCGGGAACCCTATACCAGGCGCTAATGTAACACTATACGACGAACCCGGCCCCGCTAATTGGAATTACTCTAAAAACACGGACTCTCAGGGATTGTGCAGTTTTCAGATATACCAGAATTACACTTCAGACCAGTACTGGATCCAAGCCTACGTTAACACATCCTACGCAAACTACTCCAGCGAAGCGATAAGGTGGAATCCGATGGAAAACTGCACAGAGCCCAAAACCTACTGGACACTAAACATAACGATGAACATAACTACTGTGTATGTTGAAGTTTGGGACAAGTGGAGTCATGTTCGTGTTCAAAACGCTAACGTGACGCTGAACTATACTGATGGAAACCTGCAAGACATTTCACAAATCGTTAACGAGTACTTTGCCAACTGCTCATTCTACGCCTACGCAAACAAAAACATAACCATAAATATATCTGTTAGCGGTACACCCAAGGAAATCTTTAAGATTTACGTGTACGGAACGACCACGCCTGTCGAACCACCCATAAACTTGACCTCGCCCAAGTCGCTCCTAGTAGAAATAAACCAAACCATAGGTGCCTCTTCGACCCAGCTGACTTCTGTTAACGGAAGCGTAATTACTGGGTACTGGTCGGACAACATAACCTTCTATGTGTGGTTTAACGTCAGTGGCGGAGGATACCCGGCCCTAGAAGCTAACTGGACGAACTACACAATTTACTACAATGGAAATGAGATTTCTAATGGTACAATGGATGAAGTCGCGCTTGGAAAGTACATAGCAACCTTTAACACCAGCACGGTTGGACTCGTGGGAGGAGCAAACTACATCATAACTGTCAGAGCAGAACCCAACTCAACGGATTATCTTTATCCGATACCCATTAACATTGTCCTGATTCTTGAGGAAATCCCTATGAGTATTACCACCTCGCCATTAATTAACACGACGTGGAACGAAACGGTAGGCTTCGATGTCTGGGTTTACCTGCATGACACACACCACGATAAGCCGGTTGTCGAAGCATCTGTGAAGTACACCATCACGGGAACGAGTTACATAAATCGGAACATGACTATGAGCGCTAAGGGCAATTACTCTATACCTCACAGCGTCCTGAGCAACCTCGTGCCGGGCCAGTACAAAATAAACATCGTTGCCTCCAAGGGAAACTACAGCACCCAAAGCGCCTCCATTGAGCTCATTATCAACAGCGTGAACACCACTCTCCAAGCTCAGGTAGAAATCGTTCAGGGATTCTATGACCAGAACATAACGATTTCCGTTGTTTTCACAACTTCCGATGGAACGCCGATTCATAACGCCAGCGTCGGCTGGATAATTGAGAACACAAACATAACTGGTACAATGGAGGAGGTCGGTTCCACCGGCAATTACATGGGTCAAATACCCGCCGCGGTGATCTCCGCGGGCACTCATCACCTCATCATAAGTGCGGGAAAAGCGAACTACACAACAAGGTACAAATTCCTGATCCTCGAGGTTAAAGGAACCCAGACCACGCTGGCGCCCACCGCGTTTGCGATGCTGCCGGTAGACTCTCCAGCGTACCTCATGCTGGGACCGTTCATCCAAGTTGAAAACTCGCTCCCCGTGGTTCCGATAATTTTCACCTACGTTGACCACAACGGGAACCCCGTGCCGAACGCGACGGTAACGGTCACGGGTGGCTTACCTGTCATCAGCATCGGGAAGGGAGCGGTGAAGCTTTCAGCCCTCCAGCCGGTAGCACTGGGGGCTTCAGGCACATACCTGATACTGGTCCCCACCTTTGGGCTGCCGCCCTCATCGTTCATGATAACCATCCAAGCGCAGGCAGCGAACTATCAGCTTCAGCAGACGCAGATACTATTGTCCATCAAGGAGCGCGCGGTTCCGATACCCTTCACGAGTATAAGAATTCCGCTAACCATGTTCCTCATCACATTGGCAGCCGTTGCCATTCCAACCGCCGCCTTCGGAGCCTACACGTACATTAAGAGAGCGAGAATACCGTACATCATAAAGAGAATCGACGAGCTAATCAAGGCGATCAGCCGAGGAGAAAAAGTGGAGGTTAAGCTCATACCCAGAGAAAAGGTCATAGGGGACCTGCTGCGTGAGGAGCTAGCCATAGTGGGCGTCGAGCCGAGGGTTGAGCGCTACGTGCCAGTCGAACTGGCGGACATGATAATACCGCTCCTAGTCGAGTCAGGAATGGAGGAAAAAGAGGCAAACGCCCTAGCCCTTGAGCTCAGAACCGCGACACCGGCGGAAAGAGAAAGACTCCTAGAGTCCGTAGGAGTCCCCGGTGAACTGAGCGCAAAAATCATCCAAACAATCGAAGAATACGAGGAAAAACGTGAATTCATCAGAAAGCCAAGCAGAGAACCGGCTGAGGAAATGGAGGAAACAGAGGAGCAAGCAGAGGAAGGCGAAGAGGAGGAAAAAACAGAAGACATATCCAATGAGGAAGGTGAATCACCGGAAGAATCTGAGAAGGACTAGAGAACTCAGGGCTGCCACATGATTAGAAAAAGAATCATTCACTTCACCTTTTTTTATTTTTTACTATCCTCATCTCCCCGAACAATGAGTCTCAGCTTCAGAGAATCGAAGGGGATAGTGCGGCACTCTCTTTATTTAGTGGGCTGCTGTTGATTGTTCCTGCTTAACTCTAATCTGATTCTTTCTAGCCCGTCTCTTTTGGCAGCTATTTTTCCGTCGATGTACACGCAGTACCCTTCCTCCTCTTGGTCGATTTTTTTCTCCCTCCAAGTGACCTTTATCCTATACCCTTTGTACAGAAGGTTGTCGAGAGTGAAGTGCTCAAGGTTCATTGGTAAGGGGTCTAGTACTAGTTCGTCTCCGGTTTGGGGCTGAATCCCCACAACGTATCTTATGATGAGGTCTACCACCCAGGAGTGCATGTAGTCGTCTACTCCTCGGTAGGTGCTTGGGTAACCGGTCAGCGGGTTGTAGTGCTCGTAGCAGTTTGGACGTTCGGGATCGCCTTGGTGGAACATCATTCGAATGAATTTTCTTAGAAACCCGCCCGTTTTGGCTTTGAGAGAGTC